>OFSF01000001.1_pt1 | contig 104052 bp, 102 predicted proteins | sample 1543271 | NCBI WGS metagenome assembly OFSF01 (sample SAMN07774227, study PRJEB24372) | wastewater metagenome | isolation source: Exp Tend VB 100WW | collected 2016-02
ATCGACGTGCCGGTGGGCGCCGATGGCGGCGCCCACCGGCTCCTGCGCGCGTGCGCCGACACGCGCCCGCGCTGCGTCGTCGGGGCGCCGAATTTCGTGATCCACTTGGCCGAAAAGGCCGAAGAGGTACTGGGCGTCCCAGCGAGCAGACTGGGCGCGGAACGAGTGATCGTCGGCGGCGAGCCGGGCGGCGGCATTCCGGCGATCCGCGCCAAGATCGAAAAACTTTGGGGCGCCAAGTGCACCGAGATGCTGGGCGGTACCGACCTGGGCGTGACCTACTGGGCCGAGTGTGACCAGCAGTCGGGCATGCACATGGTCAACATGGACTATATCATCACCGAACTGCTCGACCCCGAGACCGGCAAGATCATCCCTTGGGAGGAGGGCGCCAGGGGCGAGATGATCTACACTGCCCTCGGCCGCCGGGCGAGCCCGCTGGTGCGCTTCCGCTCGGGCGATTTCATCGAGGTCCTGGGCACGACCTGCGCCTGCGGCCGGACGGGTCCCAAGATCCGCTGCACAGGGCGCACCGACGACATGCTGATCGTGCGCGGGGCCAACGTGTTTCCCTCGGCAATCAACAGCATCGTCAACGAGATGGTGCCGCAAACGAACGGCGTGATGCGTGTTGTGGCCGATTTCGAGGGCCACACCACGCAGGAGCCGCTGAAAATCATCGTCGAACGCGGCCCCGCTCGCAAGCCCGAGGGCGATCCGACTCTGAAGAAGAAGATCGAGCAGCGCCTGCGCGACGCCCTGGTGTTCAGGGCCGATGTCCGGATCGTCGATGCCGAAACCTTCGAAAAGCCCGGCGCGGCCAAGGTGGCCTTCGTGTTGAGAAAGTACCCCGACCTGCCATGACAAAGCTGAAATCCCTACTCGACACCGGGTCGGAAGACTTCCGGGCTAACGACACGCATTACCGCGCCAAGGTGGCCGAGCTGTACGCGCTGCGGCTCAGTCAGCGCGTCGGCGGGCCGGAAAGCGCACGGGAACGCCATGTGAAGAAGGGCAAGATCTTGCCGCGCGAACGCGTCGAGCGGCTGATCGACCCGGGCATGCCGTTTCTGGAGCTCGGCGAACTGGCCGGCCTCGACAAGTATGACGGCGTGCCGCCCGGTGCGGGGATCATCACCGGCATCGGCGTGATCGAGGGCCGCCACTGCATGATCATCGTCAACGACGCCACCGTGAAGGGCGGCACCTATTTCGGCATGACCTGCCGAAAGCACGTGCGTGCCCAGCGGATCGCCTGGGCCAATCGCCTGCCGGTCGTGACGTTGGTCGATTCCGGGGGCGCGTTTCTACCTGATCAGGAGAACATCTTCCCCGACGAAGGCCAGTTCGGCTCGATATTTCACAACCAAGTCGGGATGTCAGGCGACGGCGTGCCGCAGATCGCCGTGGTCATGGGCCCCTGCACCGCCGGCGGCGCCTATATCCCGGCGCTTTGCGACGAGGTGGTCATCGTGCGCGGCCAAGGCTTTATGTATCTCGGCGGGCCGGAACTCACCTTCGCCGCAACTGGCGAGAAGGTCGACAACGAGATCCTTGGTGGCGCCAAGATGCACTGCTCGGTCTCGGGCGTGACCGACCATCTGGCCGAGGACGACGCCCACGCGCTCGCCATCACGCGAGAGATCGTCAAGCATCTGGGCGAGAAGGCCTGCCCGCGCAAGACGCCGACGCCGCCGCGCCCACCGGCCTACCCGGTGGAAGAGATCCACGGCATCCTCAGCCGTGATCCGAAAGTACCCACTGAGAACCGCGAGATTGTCGCGCGGCTGGTCGACGGCAGCGAGTTTCATGAGTTCAAGCCGCTCTACGGCGACACTTTGATGACCGGCTGGGGCCGCATTCACGGGCATGAGGTGGGGATCCTCGCCAATACCGGCGTGCTGTTCGTCGAAGCGGCGCTGAAGGCCACGCATTTTATCAATCTCTGCGTGCAGCGCGACATCCCGCTGCTGTTCCTGGCTGATGTCAATGGCTTCATGGTGGGCCGCGAGGTCGAGCAGATGGGCATCGCCAAGGCGGGCGCGAAGATGATCACCGCCATGTCCTCCGCTCAGGTGCCAAAATTCACCATCATCACCGGCGGTTCGTATGGAGCCGGATACCTGGCTATGCTGGGCCGCCCCTTCGAGCCTGACGCAATGTTTGCCTGGCCAACGGGTCGTGCCGCTATCATGGGTCCGGAACAGGCAGCGAGCGTGTTGGCCCAGGTGCGTGCCCAGATCAACGAGCGCGACGGCAAGACCTGGACGAAGGAGGAGGAAGAAGCCTTCAAGGCGCCGATCCGCAAGGAGTACGAGGATTTCCAGGGCGCCTACAATTTCGCCTCGAACCTCTGGATCGATAGCGTGATCGAACCAGCAGAGACGCGCGAGGTGATGGCGCTGATGCTCGACATCACGTCACGACGGCCGAAGATTGAAACTCATTTCGGCGTGTTTCGGATGTGAGGGGCCATAGTGAAGATCAAGAAGCTTCTCATCGCCAATCGCGGCGAAATCGCCTGTCGGATCGCCCGTACCGCGCGGAGCTGCGGCGTCATGCCCGTCGGGGTCCATTCCGAAGCCGATGCCAACGCGCTCCACGTGCGCGAGATCGGCCGCTCGATCTGCGTCGGCGGCGGGCCGGCATCGGAAAGCTACCTGCGCATCGACGCCGTGCTGGCCGCGGCGAAGGCCGCCGGGGCCGACGCCGTCCATCCCGGCTACGGCTTCCTCGCCGAGAACCCCGAATTCGCCCGCGCGGTCGAGGCCGCCGGCATGATCTTCATCGGGCCCACGCCGGAAACCCTGGAGCGCTTTGGCGACAAGGCCAGCGCCAAGGATACCGCCATCGCGGCCAGCGTGCCGGTGATCTCGGGCGCCGCGGGCGCCCTGTCCGATCCCGATAAGATCGCCGCCGAAGTGCGCCGGATGGGGCTGCCCGTGCTGCTCAAGGCCGTGGGCGGCGGCGGCGGGCGCGGGCAGCGGCTCGTGATCGACGAGAAGACCCTGGCAGCTGACATTGAGGGCGCGCTGCGCGAGGCGAAGTCCACCTTCGGTTCGGAAGGTCTCCTGCTGGAACGGTTCCTGCCTGAGGCCCGCCATGTAGAGGTGCAGATCGCCGGCGACGGTAAGGGCCATGTCGTGCATCTGTTCGAGCGCGACTGCACGCTCCAGCGCCGTCACCAGAAGGTGATCGAGGAGGCGCCCGCATGGGGTCTTCCCCGCGAGCTTCTCGACGCGATCGCCCGTGACGCGGTGCGCCTTGGCGAGACGCTCGACTACCGCGGCCTGGGCACGGTGGAGTTCCTGGTAGCGGGCGAGGAATACTTCTTCCTCGAGGTGAACCCGCGCATCCAGGTCGAACACCCCGTGACTGAGGCGATCACCGGGCTCGACCTCGTGGCGCTGCACCTGCGCATCGCCGAAGGCGCGGGGCTCGGTCTGACCCAGGACGACCTGTCGATCGACGGCCACGCCATCGAGGCGCGGCTCTACGCCGAAGACCCAGCGATGCACTTCGCTCCTTCCACCGGCACGTTGACCACTCTGAGCCTGCCCGACGGTCTTCGCATCGACAGCGGCGTCGAGGCAGGCGATGCCGTCACCCCCTATTATGATCCGATGATCGCCAAGCTGATCATCCACGCGCCCGACCGCGAGACGGCACTGGCGCGGCTTGCGCAGGCGCTGGATCACGTCGCGGTCGAAGGCGTCGAGACCAACCGCGCCTTCCTCGCCGCGCTAGCCCGCAACGCCGATTTCGAGCGAATGAACGTCCACACCCGCTGGATCGATGAGCGGCTGGACGATCTGACCGCGCCGACGGAAGTGCCGGGCACCCGGCTCTGGAAGGCCATGGCAGCCGTGCTTTTCGTCACCCGTGGACGCGGCGACGGCGCTGCCGAACCGTGGTCGAACCGCGACATCTTCACCAACTGGCGACTCGGCCTTGGCGGCGACGCGATGGAAGTGGGCCAGCGCGTGATGCTGATCGACGCAGCGGGCAGCTGTGAGGAGCTCTGCGTCGGCCGGGTCCGCTCCGGCGACACCTACACGGTTTACGGCAGCGACGGTGCCGCCCTTACTTTCTCCTGTCGTGAGATCGCGCCGGGCCGGTGGCGCGTTACGCAGGGCAACACGGTAAGCGTGGTAACGGCGTGCCTGCATGGCGGGATGATCGAGATCGACACCGCGCCGGGCCGACTTGTCTTCCGCCCGACCCCGCCGCTGGCCTTTGCCGGTGCCGACGCGGTCGCGGACCGGGCGGTGTTCGCGCCTCTGACCGGCATGATCGTCGACGTCAAAGTGTCCGAAGGCGACGCGATAGCGGAAGGCGATGTCGTAGCGGTCCTGGAGTCAATGAAGCTCGAGATCTCCATCAAGGCGTCTGCCTCCGGCATCGCCGCGAATATTGCGGTCTCCAAAGGCATGATGGTGGATCGCGGCCAGACCATTGCCGAGATCATCGAACCTGAGTTGGAACACGCATGACCGATTTTCCCAAGTTCGTAGAGTTTCGTGAAGAAGGCCCGCGCGAGGGCTTTCAGATCGAAAGCAAGATCTACCCGATCGAACAGCGGATCGAACTGATCGACATGCTCAGCGAGACGGGGCTGAAGCGCATCCAGGTGGGTAGCTTCGTCAGCCCCAGATACGTGCCGCAGATGGCTGATACAGGCGAGTTGTTCCAGCGCATCAAGCGCAAGCCGGGAGTGAAATACACCGCGCTCTGGCTGAACGAGAAGGGATTCCGCAAAGCGCTTACCGCGCATGAGGTTGATATCGACCCGCGGCTCCTTTTCTATCCCTCCGAGGCCTTCGCGCAGTCCAACAACAACTGCTCTTCAGCGGAAATGCGCGAGCGACAGCGCGAGTGGGTGCGGCTGTACAAGCAAACCGGCTTCACTGTCGATGCCGCCTATGTGATGACCGCGTTCGGCTGCAATCTCGAAGGTTCTATCCCGCAAGAGCGGGTGCTGGAGGATTTCCGCTTCGTTCTGCATATCTGCGAAGAAGAGCAGATCCCGGTCCCGATTCTCGTGATCGCGGACACGATGGGTTGGGGCAACCCCGAAGCGGTAAAGCGCATGGTCGGCGCGCTGCGCGAGCTGGCGCCCGAGGCGCGGATAGGGATGCACATTCACGACACGCGCGGGCTGGGCATCGCGAATTTCCATGCCGCCCTAACCATGGGTGTAGACATGTTCGAAACCTCGGTGGCCGGGCTTGGGGGCTGCCCCTTTGCCGGCCACGGCCATGCTCGCGCGGCAGGCAATGTTTGCACCGAGGACGCGGTGTTCCTGTGTCAGGAGCTGGGCATCGAGACGGGCATCGACCTCGACAAGCTGGTCGACGCCGCGCTCAAGGCCGAAGAAATCATCGGCGCTCCTTTGATGGGCCGGGTGATGCATTCCGGCGGTCTCGACAAATTTCGCAAGTCGCAATGAGGAGGTTTGATGTGGGAAAGGCGCTTGATGGAAAAGTGGTGCTGGTCACCGGCGCGGGGGGCGGGATCGGCCGCGACATCGCCCTGATGGCGGCGGCCGAAGGGGCGGCAGTCGTGGTGAACGATTTGGGTGCGTCACTGAAGGGTATCGGCCAAACTGTCACCGCCGCTCAAACGGTCGTGGACGAAATCAAGGCCGCCGGCGGTCACGCCATCGCCGATGGTGGTAGCGTAACCGAGCCGGACCACGCCCGTGCCATGGTCGAGGCCGCCGTAAAGGAGTTCGGCCGCATCGACGCGGTGGTAAACAATGCGGGAATCTTGCGCGACGGCTATTTCCACAAGATGAGCTACGAGGATTTCGACGCGGTGGTGAAGGTTCACCTTTACGGGGCGTTCAACACCTCGCGCGCCGCAGTCGACTACTTCGACCGAAAGGAAGGCGGGGCCCTGGTGCACATGACCTCGACCTCCGGCCTGATCGGCAACTACGCGCAGGCAAACTACGCCGCCGCCAAGCTGGGCATCGCGGCATTCTCGAAATCGGCCGCGCTGGACCTCAAGCGGTGGAACATTAGGTCGAACTGTATAGCGCCCTTCGCCTGGAGCCGGATGATCTCGTCGATCAAAACTGATACACCCGAACAGGAAGCCAGGGTCGAGAAAATAAAGAAGATGACGCCCGCGAAGGTCGCGCCGATGGCTTGCTACCTGATGAGCGACAGGGCCGCAGATGTCTCGGGTCAGATCTTCGCCGTGCGGATGAACGAAATCTTTCTCATGAGTCAGTCGCGTCCGCTACGCTCGGTTCATTCCGGCGACGGCTGGACGGCGGACGCGATCGCCGAGCGGGCCATTCCCGCGCTCAAGTCGCATTTCACGCCGCTTGAGGTCTCGGCGGACGTCTTTTCCTGGGATCCGGTCTGATGAGCAAGCGCAAACAGAAAATTGCCTCGAATATCGGCTGGAGCACACCCGACAAGATCTGCGTGCGCGGACTGGACCTCCCCAACCAAATCCTGGGCCACATGAACCTCGGCGATCTGGCGTTTCTGCAGTTGACAGGCCGCAAGGCCACGCCCGAGGAAAGCCGCGTGTTCAACGCCATCGTCATCACGCTGGTTGAACATGGCATCACACCGTCCGCCCTGGCCGCACGCATGACCTATATGGGCGCGCCGGAATCGCTTCAGGCCGCCGTCGCGGCGGGGCTCTGCGGGCTGGGCACGGTGTTCGTCGGCTCAATGGAAGGCGCCTCAAAGATGCTGTACGAGGCGCTGCCGCAGGACAAGCTGGGGACCGGCGCCGATCTCGACGCCATTGCCGCCCAAACGGTCGAGGCGTTCCGATCCCGCAGGACAATCGTGCCGGGCCTGGGCCATCCGGTGCACAAGCCCGTCGATCCCCGCGCGCCGCGGCTGTTCCAGATCGCCGCCGAGAACGGCAAGTCGGGCGAATATGTCGCGCTAATCCAGAAGATCCAAGCCGTCGCGGAAAAGGCATCGGGCAAGATGCTGCCGATCAACGCCACCGGCGCGATCGGGGCGATCTGCTGCGAGTTCGGCTTCCCATGGAAGATCGTGCGCGGCTTTGGCGTGATGGCGCGTGCGATCGGGCTGGTGGGCCATATCCTCGAGGAAAGCGAGAACCCGATAGCCTATGAGATCTGGCAGCGCGCCGAAGAAGAGATCCTGGAGACCAGCGGCCCCGAAGCGCACAAGGCGATGTAACGGATGCAGGCATCTCTCCCCGACACGCATGACGATCTGCGCGACGCGCCGCGGGCGCTCTGCGCACAGTTTACGCCCGAATACCACCGCCAGCATGCCGGGCGTGAACCCCGACGGGGGAGTAGCGAACGAGTTATCGTCCGCCATCGTCGACGGCATGGCGGCCTTTACCGGCCGGAAAAGATACTGTTCGTCGATGATCTACCGCGAACGCGTAAGATGAAGATCATGCGTCAGGTGCTGCGAGTGGTGTTCGAGAACCAGGATGCTTGCGATCTTTTCGCTCTCGCCAATCCCGAAGCAGTTGACAGGCTTCGCGAGAAACTTGGCAACGCGTGATCGGTCGGAGGGGCTGCGCCCCGGCGGTGATGACGAAGAATGGCAGCTTCAGTCTGGTCACGGACTTGGCGTCAGAAGAATGATTGAGGGAGGCATAGGATGGCGATGGATCCAATTCTTTCAGAACAGCGCAAGCAAGCGATGCGAGCCGCTGGTTTTTGGAGCGATCAGACGCTGCTTGACGCTTTTTCCAAGACGGTCAGGCATGATCCAGGACGGATAGCGGTTGTCGGCTACGAAGCTGCGACCAACCGACGTACCCTACTGACATACGGCGAACTGCAGCAAACTGCCGACCGAATCGCAGCTAATTTGCTGCGGCTCGGTGTCAAGCCCGGCGAAGTGGTGTCGTATCAGTTACCGAATTGGTGGCAATTCGTGACCCTCCACCTCGCGTTGCTGCGGATCGGCGCGGTCACAAATCCAATCATGCCGATTTTCCGCGATCGCGAAATGGAATTCATGCTAACTCTGGCCGAGACGCGCGTGCTGATCGTTCCACGGCGATTTCGCGATTTCGATCACGCCGCAATGGCGGACCGCCTTAAGGTCAAGGTGCCCACACTTGAGCACATTGTTGTCATCGGTTCCGGTGACGATCGCGACTTCGAGGCAGTGCTGAATGCGCCGGGAGAGCGGGTTGAGGCAGCGACCGGTGCCTCGGCCGATGATGTCGTGCAATTGCTTTATACGTCGGGCACAACCGGTGAGCCCAAGGGAGTGATGCACACAAGCAATACCTTACTTAATGGCGTGCGATATTTCGAGGATCGCGTCCACCTCACAGCCAACGACGTCGTGCTAATGGCCTCGCCAATGGCCCATCAGACCGGTTTTCTCGTTGGCCTGCTTCTGCCGTTGTATCTTGGAGGACGAGTCGTTCTTCAGGATATCTGGAATCCAGCCAAGGCCGCAGACATCGTCGAGACAGAACGTGTAACGATGACCATGGCGTCTACACCATTTCTGGCGGATTTGACCGCGGAGGCCGAACTCCGACCCGAGGCAATGAAGTCCTTGCGGACTTTTGTTTCAGCAGGCGCACCGATTCCTCGCGTTCTGGTACGCCGGGCAACCGAGAATCTTGGCGCGCACATCATTTCGGGATGGGGCATGACGGAAAACGGGCTGGTGACGACCACTAAGCTTGATGATCCGCCCGAAAAAGTCTTCGAAACCGATGGTTGCCCAAGCCAGGGCATGCAAGTCAGGACCGTCGATGAAGGGGGAGAGGTCCTGCCTCACAACGAAGAGGGCCGGCTACAAGCGCGGGGTCCTGGTACCTTTGTAGGCTATCTCAAGCGGCCGCATCTCTATGCCGTCGATCGGGATGGCTGGTTTGAGACAGGAGATCTCGCCCGCAAAGACGAGGACGGCTACATTCGTATCACGGGGCGCACCAAGGACATCATTATCCGCGGCGGCGAGAACGTTCCCGTAATCGAGATTGAGCAGTTGATGTATCGCCATCCCGCCGTGCAGGAAGTCGCGATTGTTGGCGTGCCGGATGAGCGCTTGGGCGAGAGGGCCTGTGCCTGCGTGGTGCTGCGCGAAGGAGCTTCGCTTACCTTAACTGATGTGTCAGGCTACATGGCGGAGAACACTGTGGCCAAAAACTACTGGCCGGAACGCATTGAGGTGCTCGACGCCTTGCCTAAAACACCGAGCGGCAAGGTGCAGAAGTTCAAGCTTCGCGAGATCGTCAACGCTCCAAAGTGAGTTTTCGGCTGATGCACGCTGCATAAAATGCCATCGACGGCGCGCGCGGACTCGCAGCGGATATATTGGCAAGAATTCCAGCAAAGGCCTACCGCCAACCATAACCGGTATTCGCCACACCGCTCACGATGATGGCCGGATCGTCATTGATCTCGCGCCAAATGCGGTGAGCTCAGTGTGGGTCTCGGCATCGACTGAAATTGTGGGTCTTCGGCGCATCGAATTCGAGCCAACAACCCGTTTGGAGAAAGCTTGCGGGACGCCGACGAGTGGCATGGTCGGCAAATTTCTTCTGCTTTCCGACGTACCATCGACGCGAACCGCTATCAATTAATTCGAACACCTGTTAGAAAGCCGATGTTGGGCGCTGCGAGTTCTTGGGTATGGCCGCCGTTACAAACGAAGAGCCAAGGTTCGGGGAGTTTACCGTGGTGGGAAGACGCAAAAAGGCTCGGATATCGATGGCGAAAGTCGTTCTCCCAATTGAGCAAACTGTTTCGCGCGAGCGCTGATGTATAACTTTTCGATCTCGATCAAGCGTAAGGATGCGGGTGCAGAAAACTACCGCGAAAGGTGTTTGTCTTGCGGCGCGATGACCGATTTTGTCTTTCCTTGTCTTATCGCCGAGGTCACTGACTGGCCAACAGTTCCGCACGTCAACGGCGTTAGTCCGGCAAAGACAGATTTGGCGCCAGCAACCCAGTCCCTGATCGCGGTGAGCGGAATATCTACCAGCCTCGCTACGCAACGGAGCGCATCTTGCGGCGCGAACAGACGAGCCCTCACGTCCTCACCAGATGCAAGGAACTCAACCAGACCGTCGCCGCGTGACGTATCGACGGCCTGCTCGATCTTGGCTCGCCGTTCTTCGATTTTTTTTCGGCTCGTAGGCGGCACGTACAACGTGTGCCAGGTTTGCCGAGCGGCGTGACTGTCGAGCGCAACACGGTTGTAGCGTTGGTGGAGCATGAGCAAGCAATCGAAAACTCAAATGCAAAACGGGGAGTGACGAATATGGATCTCAATCTGAAGGGCAAATCGGTAGTCATCACTGGCGGCGGCTCCAACATCGGCCGGGCGATTGTGCTAGCGTTTGCGGCTGAGGGCGCCAACATCACGGTTGGCGATCTCGACCAGGCGCAGGCTGAAAAAGTTGCCGACCTTGCGCGGAAGAATGGCGCTGCGAGCGCTCAGGTAATCAAGACCGACGTGACCGATTTTGATCAGGTGAAGGCCATGTTCGAGTCCGCGATTGACAAGCATCAGACGGTTGATGTGCTGGTCAACAACGTTGGCTGGGATCAGTTGATGTTCTTCACTCAAACGACGCCCGAGTTTTGGCAGAAGATCATCCAGATCAATTATGTTGGCGTACTTAACTGCACCAAATGTGCGCTTGATATCATGATTCCGAAGAGCACCGGCGCTATCGTGTCGATAAGTTCTGACGCAAGCCGATCCGGCGAGCCGCGCGAGGCGGTCTACGGTGGGGTTAAAGCCGCCGTCAATTCTTTCATGAAGACCATTGCCAAAGAGAACGGCCGCTATGGCATCCGCTGCAATGTCGTTTGTCCTGGCGTCACCGTTCCAGTGGCTGCGGAAGAAGTTGGTACCAATAGCATGTGGACAAAACCAGATTCAATGTTCACGGCGGAGCAATTCGAGAAGGTTGCCAAGGCGCTGCCGCTGCGCAAACTCGGTCGCCCGAATGATATTGCCAACGCCGTAGTGTTCCTGTCGTCCGCCGCCGCAGGTCACGTCACCGGCCAGGTCCTGTCGGTGTCAGGCGGATACACCATGATCGGCTGAGTTCGGCTATCAATTCGTCAAAACAAAATGGAGTTCCATCGTGCCCGAAAAAGAGATCATGTACGGCGTCAAGGACTACGTCGCCACCATCACAATCAACCGGCCAAAGACCCTCAATGCCTTTACCGGCGATAACATCGTAGAGATGGAGCGGTTGATTCTCGAGGCAACCGCAGACAAGAAAGTTGGCGTCATCGTCCTCACCGGCTCCGGCGAGCGCGCGTTCTGCGTCGGCGGTGACGTCAACTGGGAGAAGGACGCTGGTGGCAAGAGCGGGCTCGAAGGGCTGAAATTCAACTTCAACCGCCATATTGTCGAATGTCCAAAGCCCGTGATCGCGCGTGTTAACGGTTACGCGATTGGCGGCGGACATCACATCGCCTATTTCTGCGATTTCACCATCGCGGCAGAGCATGCGATATTCGGCCAGAATGGCCCACGTGTTGGCTCTCCGGCGGGAGGCTACATCGTCTCGCACAGCGCCAATGTGCTCGGTCATAAGCGCGCGCGCGAGCTCTGGATGCTGGCGCGACGCTACACCGCCAAACAAGCCCTCGACTGGGGGCTAGCAAATTCCGTCGTTCCGATGGCCGAACTCGACGTCGAGGTTAGGAAATATTGCGACGAACTCCTAGCTTTAAGCCCCACTTGCCTGAAGATTCTCAAACGCTCATTCTACTATCACATGGCGCCGATCATGGAGCGCGATATGGATGATCTCGTCCGCGAGGTAGCGCCTGCTTATTTCACGACACAAGAACAGCAGGAAGGCGCCAATGCGTTCCTCGAGAAACGTAGACCGGATTTCAGCGCGTTTCGCTAAAGCGATCATGCAATAGTGTAAGGAGACTGCGATGAGACTAGGCAGTGTCAACTATGAAACCAAAGGGAAGATCGCCATCCTTACGCTGGACGAACCGGGCAAGCTTAACGCGCTCAGCACGGGCATCCGCGAGGGTGTTCTCGATAGCCTAAAGAAAGTGGATGAAGACGACAACGTCCGCGTCGCCATTATCACCGGCAACGGGGACAAGGCATTTTGCGCTGGCGCTGACATTGGCGGCTTCAACTTTGATCCGGACAGCGTACGCAAATTTATGATCGAGGCTTTAGCGGTATTAGCTGCACCAGAAAATTGCCGCAAACCCGTGATCTCCGCCGTCAATGGTATTGCATTCGGCGGTGGCTTTGAACTCGCGATCGCTTCTGACTTCATCATCGCATCCGATCGCGCACGCTTTGCGGTGCCAGAGATCAAGCTCGGATTACTACCCGGTTTTGCGATTGTGCGTCTGCACGATATGATTGGCCGCGCCAAAGCCAAAGAGATGAGCATCCTCGGCGATCCAATCAGCGCGGATGAGGCATTCAGATTAGGCCTCGTACTACGTGTAGTTCCCCATGGTGATCTTATCACAGCCGCCCTGGAATTTGCCGAACGAATTGCATCGAAACCAAAGCTTGCGGTGCAGATGGCGAAATCGTTTTACAACCGCGGCCTCGGTGGCGATGAAATGCGCCACGCGATCGATGGCTTCCCACTCCTGTTCATGCATCGAGATGCACAGGAAGGTATCGCTGCCTTTCTCGAAAAGCGCGAGGCGAAGTTCGAGAGTTGACCCAAAGCCGCCCAGCCAAGGTGTCGAGGAGCTTTTTTTGAAATGGAGCATTTGCAGTAGGCAAGCGTCATATCGAGGAATCGATGATTCTCAAGAATTTCACACTTGCAGATGTTTACCGCCGTGACGCTCAACTCTTTCCCGATCGCACAGCGTTCGTGCTCAAGGGCAAGCGCATTGCGACTGCCTTATTAGCGTCTCCAAATGGAGCGGGTGTTTTCCTTGTGCGACAAAGGCACAGGCTTATTCGTCGAAACTCGGCTTGGGGCAAGTAGCCACAGTCGCTTCGTGAACCGAAGGATGCTCTTCCGGTTACTTATCGATCAGTTGCGGACTGATGTTGAGACCTCCGCGGAGGATCATGTCTGAACCGCTTCCTTAAGCACTGGCGGCGCACCGAACGAGGTGAAGCCTATCGAGCTCATGTCGTCTCCTATGCCGACGACTTCGTTATCCTCAGCCACGGATATGCGGATGAGGCACTGGCGTGGACGCGGATGGTGATGACCAAGCTTGGGCTTGCCCTCAACGAGACGAAGACCGTGGTCCGGAATGCCCGGCACGAGCGCTTCGACTTCCTTGGTTATAGCTTCGGCCCGCACTATTGCCGGAAGGATGGTCATTGGTATCTGGGCGCAAGTCCGTCGAAGAAGAGCGTGCAGCGGCTCAGGGCCAAGGAGCGCGGACTGTTCGCGCCCGTCATTCGCGACGCCGGCGGCCTGCCGCTCGATGCGCTTGCCGGTGCGGCAAACGCGATCGCGGAGCGGGCCAAAGCCGGTCAACTCCTCGCCGACGAACTTGCAGGCGGTGCAATTGCCGTCTCCAACGTCGGAATGTACGGCGCTTCGCATCTCGTGCCGATCATCAATCCGGGCCAGTCGGCGATCCTCGGTGTCGCCGGGATCAAACAGGTCTTCCGGCCCGATGCCAACGAGCAACCGGTGCTGCGCCGGGAGATCGGACTTGTGCTGTCCTGCGATCACCGTGTGCTCAACGGTGTCGCAGCGGCGCGCTTCCTCGACTGCATTACCGGCATTCTCCAGAGTCCGCTCAATCTCCTGCGGGTTTGAATCAGAAGGGTCGATCATGGATTTCACCTACACCGACGAGCAGGTCATGCTGATCAAGACGGCGCGTCAGGTCGGCGAGAAATACGGTCTGAACTATTGGCGGGAGCTCGACGCCAAGAAGGAGTTTCCCGCGGCGATCTGGCAGGATATCTGCGACGCCGGCCTGTGCGGGATCGCGGTTGCCGAGGAGTATGGCGGCTCCGGCCTCGGCATGACCGAATTGGCGATGGCGATCGAAGCGCTCTGCGCCGCCGGTGCCGGGTCGACGCTCAGCCAGCTCTTCATGTGCAATCCCATCTTCGGCGGCGTGACGCTGTCGAAATACGGCACGCCCGAGATGAAGCGCGAACTGCTGCCGAAGCTGGTTGCCGGCAAGGCGCGGTTCGCCATGGCGCTCACCGAACCCGACGCCGGCACCAATTCGCTGGCGCTCAAGACCTTTGCCCGCGCCGACGGCAACGGCTGGCATCTCAGCGGCCAGAAGATCTGGATCACCTGCGTGCCGCAGGCCACCAAGCTTCTGGTCGTGGCCAGAACGCGCAAGCTGGAGGAGGTCAAGCGCAAGACCGATGGCATCAGCCTGTTCATGATCGATGTGGATCGCGCGGGGCTTACCCATTCGGCCATCGAGAAAGCCGGCACCAACACGCTGCCGTCGAGCCAGGTCTTCTTCGATGAAGTCCGGGTCGAGGGCGCCGAATTGGTCGGCGAACTGGATCGCGGCTTCCACCACCTTCTCGACACCCTCAACACCGAGCGCATCGTCACGACCGCGGGCCTCGTGGGAACGGCCGAGCTCGCGATTGGCCTCGCCGTGAACTATGCGAAGGACCGCAAGGTGTTCAACGACGCACCGATCGGCTCCTATCAAGCGATCCAGTTTCCTCTTGCCGAAGCCCACATCAAGGCCGAGTGCGCGCGTCTGATGAACCATAAGGCGGCGACCCTCGCCGATCTCGATCAGCCCTATGGCAGCGAGGCTAACATGGGCAAGTGGCTCGCTGGCCAAGCAGCGGCGCTGGCGACCGACCGCGCCATGCAGACCCATGGCGGCATGGGGTTCTCAAAGGAATATCACGTCGAGCGCCTGTGGCGTGACGCGCGGCTGTTCAAGTTCGCGCCGGTCTCCGAGGAGATGGTGCTCAACTATGTGGCCCAGCACGACCTCGGCATGCCACGTTCCTACTGAGTGCAGGGATGTCGGGAGTTCCCCTACAGGCCGCATTGTCGCCGAACTCCGTCGCCGTGATCGGCGGTTCCGACCAGCCGGCCAAGCCGGGTGGGCGGCCGACAGGGTTCCTCAAGCAATACGGCTTTGCGGGGGCGATCTATCCGGTCAATCCTGGACGGGACCGGGTCCAGGGGTTGCAGAGCTTCCCTCGCATTGCCGAGATCCCGACCAAGATTGGTCTTGCGGAAATTGCGTTGGCTGCGAAGGGCCAGAAAGCAGATGATTCCGGGGATAGTCCGTCGGTTGCGCTAAGCGGCTCATCGGGCTCGCCCGTTTCAGGCCTTCGGCAGTCTTCTCATTTTCTCACCGGCTTGGCCCTTGGCAAATGCTGCGAAAAGCGGGGTGTGCGTGGACCAGCGGCGACGGCATTAAGCTGAACGCGCCTGCGGGCGAGGTCCCGTGTGACCGTCTTGGTGAACGAGAAGATACTGCCCTTGCAGGCAGAGTAGACGGCCTCTCCCCAAGAGCCGACGCGGCCAGCATCCAAGCTGATGTTGACAACGTGGCAGATTCGTTCCTCACCATGCTTGGCAGAACCGCGTGATGCATGTGCGGCGGCCCAAAGATTGATGTCGATGATCTTCTACAGATACAGATCAATGTCCGTTTCGAGGAACGACGTCGGCTCCTACCAGCCGGCGATGTTCACAGGAACGTCGATCGCATCGCCTGCCTCGTAATGGGCCACGGCCGCGTCTAGGGCCTTGCGGTCGGTGATGTCGACAGTGTATCCATGCGCCTTGCCGCCAGCATCTTTGATCGTTCTCACGGTTTGCCGGGCGCCGCCTTCGTTGAGGTCGAACACTGCAACTTCGGATCCTTCCTCGGCAAAGCGGATACAGACCGCCCGATGCCGCTTCCACCGCCTGTGTCGATCACTCTCTTTCCCTTCAGTCCGCACAACCTTGGATCCTTCTCCTTGCGGGTGTCGCAGGCACCGTCTGGAACGCGAAATATTTCTAACTCTTGTTAGAATTATCACAATGGATAGACTGGCGTCCAGTAGAAGGATGGGAATCCATGGAAGGACACGTGACCCGGCCGAGCCCTAGCGACGAACCTCATGACAAGTCGGGGCACACACGTCAAGCGATCCTCCTGGCGGCGGCGAAGCTGTTTAAGGAGGACGGATACAATGCCACGACCATGCGGCGGATCGCCAATGCCGCGAGTCTGGAAGCCGGCAGCATCTACTACCACTTCAAGTCAAAGGATCAAATCCTGCATGAGGTCCTCGATATTGGCGTCCGACAGCTATACGATGAAATGAAAATAGTTATTGAACAGGCCAGAACACAGGGCACTTCATTTCGGCAAACCTTCATCCGGCTTGTCGACATCCATCTGAATTTTCTCTTGACCAGAAGCGACTTTACCTCGGCCAACATCAGGAATTACCCCATTCTAACGGAGAAACGCCGCATGCCCCATCGGCGTTTGCGAGAGGGCTATGCGGAACTTTGGAGAACTTTCTTGCAGCAGGCTCAAGACGCCGGCAATCTGCGCAAGGACATCTCGGTTATCCTGGTTAGCCAATTCATCCTCGGCGCCATGAACTGGACGACGGAATGGTACGATACTGCGCGATATCCGGTCGGGGTGCTGTCCGAACGCATGTCAAAGCTGTTGCTTGATGGCATGTGCGACAAGAGCGAAACTGTTGCCGATGTCACGGTCGAGTCCTTCGGTATCTTGACGGATGTGCGTGGAGAAGGTGGCAAGGCTGAGCGGACCCGGTATGCAATTCTGAGGGCCGCCGCCCGGATATTGCGGGAGAGCGGGTACAACGCAGCAACCATGCGTCGTGTGGCATTGGAAGCGGGGCTCGAGGCCGGCAGCGTTTACTATCATTTCGGCTCCAAGACAGAAATCCTCGACGAAGTTCTGGACATGGGCCTGCGTGATCTCTTGAAGGGCGTCAGCGATGCGATCGCCAGTTGGCCGAACAAGGAGGACCATCGAAACCGGATCGCGATCGCGATCGCGGCGCATATGGCGTATCTGTTCCGTGCCAACGCGTTCACGTCCGCCAACATCCGTATCTATGGAATGCTGTCAGAGGAGATGCGCTCGCGCCATCGGCCCATTCGGCACAAATACGCTACAGTTTGGGACCGGACGTTACGCGACGCGCAGAGGGCTGGGACCTTGCGCTCGGACCTCAAGGTGGTTCCGCTGCGGCAATTTCTACTGGGGGCATTGAATTGGACGATCGAATGGTTCGATCCCGGAAAGGGCGGCCAACGCGGATACTACACGCTTTCAGCCTTCACGGAGCTGCTCATCAAAATGCTTCTGGACGGCATTTCGGCCAACGGCTCAGCCTTGAAGGTCACATAGTCGCTGCCCGAGGAGCGGGGCTTAGACCACCAGAAAATGGTGCAACCCTTCGGCCACGGGCCGGGAATCATCATCCTGCCAAGAGACCGTCCGCACGCTCGCCATGCGCTTGCCCTTCCGCGTCACGGTCGCCTTCACTATCAGGGGACCCTTGACCGCCGGGCGCAGATAATCGATCGTTAGATTGATCGGTTTAGGCGGCTGCCCATCTCGACCACTTTTTGCGGTGATCGCGGCGACCGCTTCCATGAGACTCGCGATGATCCCGCCATGGTAGTGTTCCATGATCGGATTGCCGATCAGCCGGTCGGCGAACGGCATTGTCGCGATTGCGTGCGTATCATCGAACTCGGTAACCTTGAGATCGAGAAACCGGAAGAACGGGATCTTTCTGAGTTGCTGGGTTATAGTTTCCGGCGTCATTTCGAGGTCCTGCTCCGGGTCATCGCATCGAGAAGGCTTCTCTCACCCCGCATGAGCGCAAAGCTCGCGGTGCCACGGGCCACTTCGGCCCGGTTCGGCTCGTCGAACCAGACCGTACCTGAATTGAAGGCGATATGGCGGGTCTGCCGGTAGCATTCGGCGCGCACCATGACGTCCGCTCGCGATCTGGCCGGCCGCAGATAATCGACGCGAAGGTCGAGTGTCGCCATGCTGCTGATCCTGTCGATCGCTACCAAATTCGCAAGCCCGAATACGCTATCGAGAAGGGCGGTCAGCACCCCGCCATGCAGCAGACTCTCATCCTCATCAGCACAGAAAGAGGGATTGAAGGGCATCCTCACCAGAACGCCATCGGTCGCGACCTTTTCGATCTTCAGGTTCATCTCGGTGATCAGACCGCGCCCGCGATGATTCCACATCCTAGCGATCTGATCGAGTTTCTTCGGGTCTGGGAGGGTCATCTGCAGCGTCGATCCGTCAGAGGCTAGAAAACAACGGCTTTCGTTTGTCAAAGAATGCGGCAAGGCTTCGTGGTGTTCTTTGGTCTGGTCCATCAGCGCCTGATAGCCGGCGGCGATGCTCCAGGAAATCCGGCAGGTCCATGCGCTCGGCACTGGTGCATTAGCTGCTTGGGGACGCGCACCACAAGGGACGGCTTGGCGGCGATCACTGCAGCGCACTCCTGCGCCCGCGCCCACGGCCGGGCTATTGACGGCCGCGATCGTGGGAAGATCGAGATTGTAGAGCGCGAGCGGTATCCGCTGAACGCCGGTGATGTAGCTGTCCGCCGAAGCCAGCAAACCTTTGCGGAACACGCTTTCGGGGCCGGCCATCTCCTTGATGTCGCCGGCACAAAAGGCCGGGTCGGCCCCGGTGAAGGATCATGCCGCTGACCTCGGGATTGCGCTGCTCCTGGTCGAATGCGCCGAGCAGCGCCGCGATCATCTCATTGCCGGTGATGGGATTCCGCCTGTCGGGGTCGTTGCGCGCCACTGTCGCGATGCGGTCGGCAATGTTCAGAACCACGATAAGTTCACTCATTCTTTCCATCTCCTCGCTCTCGCTTCTCGAACATGTCAGGATGGATCATGTCGCGAGCATCGTGACCCATGTGTAGGGTTTCCCCTCCATCCACATAGACGTCTTCGCCGGTGATGAACCCGCCGACCTTGGAGGCAAGAAAGATGATCGTGGCCGCAACGTCATCGGCCGCGCCGATGCGGTTCAGCACTGACCGGTTCAGTTCATGCCACCTTTGCGGCGGTATCGGGTAGCGGCCGAGCGCCTCGGTCTTGATCGTGCCGGGGGCCACGCAGTTGAGCCTGATTCCGTATTCGCCCCATTCGGCGGCGAGCGTCTTCATCATGCCGGTGACACCTGCGCGCGCGGCAACGGTATGGGCAAAGCCCGTCAATGCCGTGCGGGTCGAGATCGCGGTTACGAACACGATCGAGCCGCCATTCTCGAACATGAAGTGATCGGCCGCGGCGCGTGTCATTTGCCACGAGCCAATCAGATTGTTGCGGATGACCGCCTCGAATCCCTTGTTGGTGATGTCGCGGGCGGCTGCGATATACTGGCCGCCGGCGTTGTTCACAAGCACGTCGAGCCGGCCATAGTGATCCCTGATCTTCAGCATTGCCGCTTCGACATTCTCCTCGTTGCGGGTGTCGCCCGGCACGACCAAGGCTTCACCGCCGATGGCGCGGATCATCTCGGCGGTTTCCTGAAGCGGCTCCTCACGACGGGCGAAAAGAGCCAGCCTGGCTCCACAGGAGGCCATTTCAAGCGCAGTGGCACGGCCCATGCCGGAGCCCGAGCCGGTCACGAGAGCCACCTGCCCCGACATGAGGTCGGGGGCGAAGCGGCGCTGCACTTGTTTCTGTGCCATATGCCACGCCTCAGTTCTTAAGAAGTTCGCCGGAGATAATGAGTTTGCGCACTTCCTGCGTGCCCGCCCCCACCTCAAGCACGCGCCCCGTCCGGTAAAGGCGGTTGACCTCGGTGTTGCGCATGTATCCCGATCCGCCGTGAATCTGCACCGCGCGATCAAGGACGAAGGAGGTTGCCGCCGCCGTCTTGAAGATCGCTGCAGCCGTCAGCTTGTGAATCTCGCCGCGGCCGCCTTCGCCTTCCTCCAGCCCCTCGCACATCGCGGCGGTGCGTAGCGCTAGGCTACGGGCGGCCTCGATCTCGGTATACATCTCGGCCAGCATCGCCTGGACCATTTGAAAGCTCGCAATCGGCTTGCCGAATTGTTGCCGTGTCTTGGCATAGTCGATCGAGATCTGCAGGGCTCGGCGCGAGATGCCGGTGGCGTTGAAGCAGACAATGGCTCTTTCAAGGTCCAGCCCCGACATTGTCACTGCCACACCGCCATCTGGCTTGCCTACCATGTTCTTCGCGGGCACCCTGCAATCCTCGAAAACCAACTCGGCAGTTGGCGAGCCGCGGAAGCCCATCTTGTTGAGCTTCTGCGCAACCTTGAAGCCCGGCGCGTCAGTTTCCACGATGAAGGCGGAAATGCCTTTGGCGCCCTTTTCGGGGGACGTCTTGGCATAGACCAGCACGACGTCGGCGATCGGTCCGTTGGTGATGTAGATCTTCGACCCGTTCAGGATGTAGTGCTCGCCATCCTTTTTTGCTGTGGTCCGCATCGAGCCAAGCGCGTCGGAGCCGGCACCGGGCTCGGTCAGGCCGAGCGCGCCGATCATCGTCCCGTTACAAAGGCCCGGCAGATACTTGCGGCGCAAAACGTCATTTGCGTTACGGTAGATATTGTTGACGCAGAGATTGTCGTGCGCGACATGGCTAAGCCCGATCGCGGCGGAGGCGTGCGATAATTCCTCGGTGATGACGCAAGCCGAGGTGAAATCCAGCCCCGCCCCGCCATATTCCGGCGAAACGTTCAGCCCCAGATAGCCCATTTCGCCGAGTTTCGGAAACACCGACGGCGGCAGATTGTCGGTCTCGTCCATCTGCGCGTTCAGATGATGGAACTCGGAAAAGAAGAATCTGTGGGCCTGATCGGCCAGCGCCTGCTGCTCTTCTGTCAGATAGTAGGTTCGCGGGCTGGACGAGTTGCGCAATTGTACATTCATATCTGATGTCCTCCTCAGGCGCGCAGCAACTCTTCGGCGATGATGATCTTGCGTACCTCGCTGGTGCCTGCGCCGATCTCCAGGAGCTTGTTTGCCCGGAACAGCCGGTTGATCTCGGTATCCTGCATGTAGCCCGAGCCGCCGTGGATGTGACAGGCCTCCGTTACGGCCTTGTTGAAAGCCTCGCCAGCATAAAGGCAGGCCGCCGCGGTCAGCTTGTGAATCTCGCCGCGCCCGCCGGCGCCCTTGGGCAGGCCGACACAGGCGGCCAACGCCCGGTAGCCGAAGGCGCGGGCGGTCTCGACCTCGGTGTAGATCTCGGCAAGCTTCGACTGCACCATTTGGAAACTGGCGATGGGCTTGCCGAACTGCTCGCGGATCTTGGCGTAGTCAAGCGCCAACTCTAGCGCGCGCTCGGCCATGCCCACGCAGATCGAGGCCACCATCGCGCGTTCCAGATCCAGCCCGCTCATCACCACCGACGTGCCGGTGTTTTCTGCCCCAACCATCGCCGAGACGGGCACTCGGCAGTCCTCGAAGACCAGCTCCCCCGTAGGCGATCCGCGGAAACCCATCTTGTCGAGCTTCTGCGCCACCTTGAAACCAGGATTGTCGGTTTCGACGATGAAGGCTGAAATGCCTTTGGCGCCCTTCGACTTGTCGGTCTTGGCATAAACCAGGATCACATCGGCGATCGGGCCATTGGTGATGTAGATTTTCGATCCGTTGATGACGTAGTCGTCGCCGTCCCGGCGCGCCGTCGTCGCCATCGAACCCAGTGCGTCCGATCCGGCACCAGGCTCGGTCAGCCCGAGCGCGCCGACCAGTTCACCCTTGCACAGGCCGGGCACATACTTATTGATTTGTTCTTCCGAACCGTTGCGCAGAATATTGTTCAGGCACAGGTTGTCATGCGCGCCGTGCGAAAGACCCACGGCCGGGTTCCACTTGGAGATCACCTCGCACACAAGCGCCTGGGTGAATTCGTTCTGCCCCGAGCCGCCCAGCTCTTCGGGCGCAGTGATGCCCAGCAGGCCCAACTTCCCCATCTGCTTGAAAAGATCTTCCGGCCACCACTCCTCGGCATCCATCTTCTCTTGAAGCGGATGCAGCACCTCGCGCGAGACGCGATCGACGTGATTCACGATCTGGCGCTGCTCATCCGTGAGCGAGTAGTTGGCCTTTATGGCCTCGATCGCTGCCATTTCAGGTCCGGCCTGGACGTTCATCCTTGCTCCTCCCGGTGAACAAACAGTTTGTGCTATTGACCAAAATCAAACATATGTTAGAAAAACTTTCAAGGCACTGGAGCTGCGTGTGTCGGTTTCCACCCATGCTCGGCGTGTGCAACGCGCCAGCAGTCGCCTCGAAATCGGGAACGCCCCGGCGGGGCGATCTTGGGATCGGCCTGAGCCCAAATGGGTGGAGCGATAGGGAGGTTGAGATGACGGAGCTAACCGTGCGCATTGGCTGCGCCTCGCAATTCAGGCGCGGCGGGAGTTGATTTTCACATGACCGGAGTAGCGTTCGCGCTTCCCGAGGAGGTAACAGATGTGCGTGACGGTGTCCTGCGCTTCGTCGAGGCGCAGGTCGTTCCGCGCATCGAAAGCAGTCGTGCGCTCTTGGATGATCAACGGCTTCTGTACGACGAACGCGGCCGGTATTCCGCTGAAGCACGCGAGCTGATCCGGGAGATCAGGATGCTCTCGGCGCAGGCGGGCTTCTACACCATGTGCGCACCGGCGGAAATCGGCGGGGGCAATCTCGGTCACCTGGCCTACTATGTGGCCTGGGAGGCGATCTATCACCGACTCGGTGGACAGGGCGTCATCATCCCCTGGGTCATCGCTCACTGGGCCTTCGGTCCGAGCCGGCTGTTGACCCAGGCTACGGCGGAGGCCCGCAAGCGCTGTCTTGCCGACATGATGACCGGCAGAACGTCGATGTGCTTCGGCCTCTCCGAGCCGGGCGCCGGCTCGGATGCCAGCATGATCAAGACGCGCGCCGTCAAAACCGGCACCGGGTGGAAAATCTCGGGCCGGAAGCTTTGGACGACGAATGCGCCGACCGCAGAGTGGTGCATCGTTTTCGCCATCACCGACACCGAGAAGGCCGCGCGCAAGGCAGGCGGCATCAGCGCCTTTCTCGTTCCCACCGACACCAAGGGTTTTGTGGTGGAGAGCGTCGTGCGGCTGTTCGGTCATGCTGGAGGCCACGAGGGCGCTGTGGTGCTTGAGAATGTAGAAGTCGAGCCTTGGCAGCTGGTCGGCGAGATCGATCAAGGCTTCAAAATCGCCCTGTATGGCGTGTCGCTTGGCCGGGTCTACAATTCGGCGCGCGCGGTCGGGCAGGGCCGATGGGCGCTGGAAATGGCGATCGACTATGCGAAGCAGCGCGAGGCGTTCGGTGCGAAGATCGCCGAGTATCAGGGCATTTCTTTCCCGCTCGCCGAGGCGGCGACGGAACTTCACGCGGCTCATCTCATGGGACTGAACGCGGCGATGTTGCTCGACCGCGGCGAGAGGGCATTGAAGGAGCTGTCGATGGCCAAATTCTACTCGGTGCAGGCCGGATTTCGCGCCGTGGACCGCGCCATACAGACTCACGGTGGCATGGGGCTGACCAACGAGCTCGGCCTCGTCCATGCATGGCAGGATCTTCGGATCGTCAATATTGCCGACGGCACCAATGAAATCTTGGCGCGCATGATTTCGCAGCGGCTACTGGCGGGTGATCTCGACCTGTAGATGCAGATAGATGGAGCGCTCATGGCGGCCATGTGCGACCCGCGCTCGGCTCCTCCAGGCAGAGATCTCGGTTGATTTCCGCGCCCTACGCGGTCATCAAACTTGGGTTCTGTACTGTATTTATGAAAAAGAACGATGGGGGGCTTGGATGACCTTAACGCGGCCCGGATCGGCGACCGTGAGTCATTTGGCTCTGACGAGATTCGGAGTGCGGATCGGCGTGGGTCCCGACGCCGAATGACAGTGGAAGCGAGTAGTATTGGTTCTTTTGGACTACGCCGGGGCGTTTTTCCATATCTTCTAGTGGGCACTGTCAGTCGTCCAGCTTGGCTTCATCGTCACCCTTCTAAGCTCGGAGATCCGTGTCACCCGCGTAGGCGGCGCCTTCGATTCTGTTCGGTTAGTAGTATGCTGATGAATTCCTTCTTGCCGGCGATGGAGGTGACATTGACGACAGCCCCGTGCTGGCGTTTCGTCATTTGCTCGCCGACGCTGCGGGCGACCAAGAACGTGCCGCGCAGATCGATGTTGATCTCGCGGTCCCAGTTCTCTATCCGCACCTTTTCGACGGGGTGCATCTTGCCAAAAATGCCGGCAGCGTTGACAAGGCCCGCCATGGGGCCATGCCGCGCCTCAATCTCGGCAATGCCGTTGACAACAACCGATTCGCTCGCCACGTCGAACGGTGTGGGCCACCACAGGATCACGTCAGCTCCCTGAGGCTGTTCTGGTGCAATGTCGGTGATGACGACTCGCCTGCCTTGCTCTGCGAGCAGGATGGCGGTGGCGGCCCCGATACCGCGGCTGCCGCCTGTGACGAGGATAATACCGTCGGCGCTCATCAGAATCCCCGGACGCATTGAATAGCCCGCGCTTCATCAGCTTGCGATAGGCCGAAATGACATGGTCCGGCACGGCTTTGACGCCGTCGGCCGAGTAGGAGTAGCGCCGGCTCAGATAGCCGCGTGCACCCATCAGCATGTGGACGATGACCTCAAACGCCTCATCGCTATAGTCATCGATGGCACCCGAGACCCGGGCGCGCCGAAGGATGCGCACACGGACTGCGGACGGTCGAGATATTGTCGAGATGCTTCTGATAGCCGATGGGAGCGAGGAACTTGGCTTCGTTGAGAATGCGCAGGAATTCAGGACTTCGCGAATAATAAAGTCGAAGAAGGCTGAAAAGCGCTCGATCTCCTGCTGGGCCGCCTGCGTGGAGTTGGTGCGTGCGCGGATGAACTCGACCATATCGAGCCCGATCTTCGGCAAGAGCGCGTCAGGCAGCTCCTAGCGGTTTTCGAAATGATTGTAGAAGGTGCCTTGCGCTACACCGGCCTCGTCGGTGATGCGGGCGACCGAAGCCTCCGCATACCCGTACCTGCCAAGAGACATTGGCATCGGGCGAAAGCTGCCGGTCAACAGATTATCCCTCGCACCTAAGGCCACCGCACCAGCGTCCTACCCTGCAGGCGCGCAACATCATGGAATGCCTGCCGAAAGAGCATCATGCGACCATTCGTTGGATGCTGTGCCAGACACAGCCTGTGTTGTTGACCAAAATCAAACATATGTTAGAAAAACTTTCAAGGCACCGGAGCCGCGTGTGTCGGCTTCGACCCATGCTCGGCGTCTGCAACGCCAGCAGTCGCCTCGAAATCTGGAACGCCCCGGGGGGCGATCTTGGGATCGGTCTGAGCCCAAATGGGTGGGGCAATTGGGAGGTTGCGATGACGGAGCGAACTGTGCGTATCGGATGCGCCTCGGGGTTCTGGGGCGACACGCCCGAGGCGATTGGACAGCTGGTGACGAAGGGCGACATCGACTATCTGGTCTTCGACTATCTTGCCGAGATCACGATGTCGCTGGTTGCGCGGGCGCGGGCGAAGTCGCCCGAGGCCGGCTATGCCCCCGACTTTGTCCAGGCGTTAGCGCCCTTCCTACCCGAGATCAGGCGCAAGGGCATCAAGGTCGTCGCCAATGCGGGCGGCGTGAACCCGCGCGGTTGCCGCGAGGCGTTGGCCAGAGCTGCGGAAGCGGCCGGCGTGAGGATCAGCATCGGCGCGGTGCTCGGCGACGACCTCATGGACCAGGCCGAGAAGATGCGGGCAGCCGGCATCACCGAGATGTTCTCGGGCGCGCCCTTTCCCGACAGGCTGATGAGCACCAACGCCTATCTGGGCGCCCGCCCGATCGCGGCCGCCCTCGCTGCGGGTGCGGACATTGTGGTGACTGGGCGCTGCGTCGACAGTGCGGTGGCGCTTGGGCCGCTGATGCATGAATTTGGTTGGGGCGATGAGGACTGGGACCGGCTCTCCCAGGGTTCGCTTGCGGGCCATCTGATCGAATGTGGGCCGCAGGGGACCGGCGGCAACTTCACCGACTGGCAGGAGGTGCCAGGCTGGGACGACATGGGCATGCCGATCGTCGAGGTGGCGCAAGACGGCCGCTTCATCATGACGAAGACGCCCGATACCGGGGGGCTGGTGGTGCCAGCCTCGGTGGGCGAGCAGATGCTCTATGAGATCGGCGATCCGCAGCGCTATATCCTGCCCGACGTGATCTGCGACTGGTCGCAGGTGACGCTGGATCAGGTGGGGCCGGACCAGGTGCTGGTGCGGGGCGCGCGTGGGCTGGGACGGACCGGCAGCTACAAGGTGTCGGCCACCCATGCCGACGGCTGGCGCGCGATCACCACGCTGACCTTGGCCGCGATCGAGGCCCCGGCCAAAGCCAAACGTGTGGCAGAGGCGATCCTGACCCGCTGCCGCCGCATCTTCCGCGGGCGCAATCTGGGCGATTTCCGGCAGGTCAGCGTGGAGGTGCTGGGCGCCGAGGCGGCTTATGGGGCGAACGCCCGCGCCCGCACGCGCGAGGTGGTGTTGAAGATCGGCGTGACCCATGACGACCGCGACGCGCTAAACATTTTCGCCGGTGAGATCGCGCCGATGGCGGTCTCCTCCGCGCAAGGGTTAACCGGCTTCTTCGCGGGCCGGCCAAAGGTACAGCCGGTCGTGCGGCTTTTCTCCTTCCTGCATCCGAAGTCCGACACGCCCGTCACCGTGGAGGTGGATGGAACGACGGTCCCGGTACAGATATCGACGGATGCGGTGACGCTTCCTGCGCTCGAGCCGCATCGCGGCGAAGCGGGCGATCCGGGTGCAGATGCGGTGACGGTGCCGCTCGTGACTTTGGCCTGGGCGCGCTCGGGCGACAAGGGCAACATCGCCAATATCGGCGTGATCGCGCGAAAGCCTGAATACCTACCCTACATCCGCGCCGCGCTCACCGAAGAGCGGGTGAGGAAGTATTTCGCGCATGTCTGCGAGGGACCGGTCGAGCGCTTCGAACTGCCCGGCATTCATGCGCTGAACTTCATGCTGCACGACTCCCTCGGCGGCGGCGGCATCGCCTCCGTCCGCATCGACCCCCAGGGCAAAGGCTATGGTCAGATCCTGCTGGATATCCATGTCCCCGTGCCAGCCGAGCTTGCCTGGCGCGGCTTGTCGCCGCAACAGGCTGCATGAGGGGCGAGCCAGGCATGCAAATCCAAAAGCTTCTCGTCGCAAATCGCGGGGAGGTCGCCGCACGCATCCTGCGCACGGCGCGGACGCTGGGCATTGCAACTTCCGTCCTGCGGCATGTGAATGAACAGCCCGGCCCCGCGCACCTGATCGCGGACGAGATCGTCGAGATCGACGGCGCGACGCCGGTCGCAGCCTATCTGGATATCGCACAGATCGTGGCCGCCGCCCAAAGGATCGGCGTCGATGCGGTACATCCCGGCTATGGCTTTCTGGCCGAAAATGCAGCCTTCGTCCGGGCGCTGGACGCCGCCGGGATAGCCTTTGTCGGCCCGACCGAAGAGGTAATCGCTCTGATGGGCGACAAGGTGCGCGCCCGCGCCTTCGTCGAACAGCGCGGCTTTCCCATAGCGCCCTCGGCCATCGAGGACGACGACCCGGCCACCTTCGTCGAACGCGCCCGTGCAGTGGGCTATCCGCTGCTCATCAAGCCTTCCGCCGGCGGTGGCGGCAAGGGAATGCGCGTCGTGCACAAGGATGCCGCGCTGGAGGCCGAGATCGAGACCGCACGCCGCGAGGGCGAACGTTATTTTGGCGACGGACGTTTGTTCGTAGAGCGCTATATCGAGCGGCCGCGTCATATCGAAGTGCAGGTGATGGGCGACGGGCGGGGGCAGGTCGTGCATTACTGGGAACGCGAATGCTCGATTCAGCGTCGGTTCCAGAAGATCATCGAGGAAACGCCCTCGCCAGCACTAAGCTCTGAGCAGCGGGCCGAGATTTGCGAGACCGCCGTCGGGATCGCGCGCGCGGTGAACTATCGCGGCGCAGGTACGGTGGAGTTCATCTATGCGCCCGATGGCGCATTCTATTTTCTTGAGATGAATACCCGCCTTCAGGTCGAACATCCGGTGACGGAAATGGCGACTGGGATCGACCTCGTGGCTGAACAGCTACACATCGCCGCCGGTGGGGGACTCAACCATGCCCAGGCGGAAATTCGCCAGACCGGACACGCCATCGAGTTGCGCATCTGTGCGGAGGATGCCGCCGCCGATTTCCGTCCGGCTATCGGCGAGGTGCTCCTGGTGGAAGAGCCGCAGGGCGCGGGCGTTCGGGTGGATAGCGGCATTCTGGAAGGCTGCAAGGTGACGACCGATTTCGACCCGATGCTTGCAAAGCTCATCGCCCATGGCCCTGACCGTACCGCCGCCATCGCGCGCATGCGCGCTGCCGTTCAGGATTACGTGATCTTGGGCGTGACCACCAATACCGGCTATCTCGATGCGATTCTGGCGCATCCTCGCTTTCTCACAGGCGACGTCTCGACAGGATTTCTCGCCGAAGAGGCAGCAGTGCTGACTGCGCCAGGTGAGGACGTCGCCGATATCCTTGTGGCTGCGACGGCTCTGTCGGACGGGCGGCTTGTCCGAACGGTCGATGAGATACCCGAGATGTACCGGCTGATGGGGGCCTGGAGAAACTGATGCGGCGGATACTCGAGATCGACGGCGAAGAAATTCCGATCTGGCTGGCCCACACCGGCAAGGGATATGTCGTTCACATGCGGGATCGGGCCGTGCCCTGCGCCCTAACTCCCTCTCAGGGCAGGGGCGCTTACGTGCTGGAGCTCGAGGGGCGGAGCATCCCGCTGCGTATGGCTGTAAGCGAGACGGCGACATTCATCCATCTGTACGGCCGCGTCTACGAGGTCGGGCGCATCGATCCGGCAGACTGGCTGGTTGAGGACGGCGCAGGTGCAGGGAAGGACAGTATCGTGGCGCCGATGCCGGGGGTCGTTGTTTCGGTCGCGGTTGGAGCCGGCGACCGCGTCGAAAAGGGCCAGACGCTCCTCGTGATCGAGAGCATGAAGCTCCAGACCTCACTGAGCGCGCCCCGTGGTGGCGTGGTGGCCGAACTCCCATTTGCTCCTGGCCAAGGCTTCGGTCTCAAGAGCGTTTTGGTGCGGCTTGCGCCCGAGGAGGAATAGATGCGCCGGATCCAGAGCCGGATCGATATCAACGCCGTCGACTACAGGGAAAACTACGCCGCCATGACCGGGCGGCTGCAAGAGTTTCACGCGCGCCAGAACGCCGCCCGCTACGAACGCCCGCAGCGCGATCTCGATCGTCTGGCGCGCCAGAACAAGCTGACGGTGCGTGAGCGCCTCGACATGCTTCTCGACCCCGGCACGCCGTTTCTGGAGTTTTCCACGCTCGCCGCCTGCCGCGCATATGACGGCACGGTGCCTGGCGCGGGTGTGGTGACGGGCATCGGCATCCTGCAGGGACGTGAGGTGGCGATCCACGCCAATGACGCGAGCGTCAAGGGCGGTGCTTGGTATCCGCTGACCGTGAAGAAGATCGTCCGGCTTCTCGACGTCGCGGTCGAGAACCGCCTGCCAGTTGTGCACATCTGTGACAGCGCGGGCGGCTTTTTGCCACTCCAGCATGGCGTCTTTCCCGACCGCTATCTCGGCGGCCGTGTGTTCCGCAACCAGACGATACTGAGCCGGATGAACGTGCCTCAGCTGGCGATCGTCGGTGGGCATTGCACCGCGGGCGGTGCCTATGTCCCGGCACTGAGCGACTATAACATCATCATTGAAGGCACCGGCGCGATCTTTCTCGGCGGTCCGCCTCTCGTGAAGGCGGCGACCGGAGAGGAGGTTGGCGTCCAGGAACTGGGTGGCGCGATCATGCACACCAGCGTGTCGGGCACCGGCGACTACCGGGCCGCCAGCGAGGCGCATGCCTTCGCGCTCGCTCGCGAAATCGTGAGTCAGTGGAAGCGGCCCCAGAAAGCGGTGATCGAGACCTCGCCGATCGAAGAGCCCTTCTACGACCCGCGGGAGCTCTATGGCATCATTCCGAAGGACCGCAAAATCCAGTTCGACATGCGCGAGGTGATCGCGCGCATCGTGGACGGATCGCGATTCCACGAATACCAACCCCATTACGGCACGACCCTGGTCTGCGGCTTCGCCCATATCTGGGGCTTCAAGGTCGGGATTTTGGCCAATAATGGTGTGTTGTTCAACGACAGCTCGCTCAAGGCTGCGCATTTCATCCAGCTCTGCAATCAGAACCACACGCCGCTGGTCTTCTTCCAGAACATCACGGGCTTCATGGTCGGCCGCGAATACGAGGAACGCGGAATCACCAAGGACGGAGCAAAGATGCTGATGGCGCAAGGTGGCTCGGTGGTGCCGAAGTTCACGGTGATCGCCAATGCCTCGTACGGTGCCGGCAATTACGGCATGTGCGGTCGGGCCTGGGACGCGCGCACGCTGTTCATGTGGCCGCAGGCCGAGATCGGCGTAATGGGCGCCGAACAGGCGGCCAATACCATGGCCGACGTGAAGATTCGTCAGTTGCAACGGGAGGGAAAAGAACTGACCGACGAGGAGATCGCCGCGATCCGAGAACCGGTGCTGGAGCGCTACAAGCGCGACGTGGAGGCCTATACCTCGACCTCCGAGATTTGGGACGACGGCATTCTCGATCCGGTCGATACGCGCAATGCGCTGGGACTGTCGATCTCTGCGGCCCTCAACGCACCCATCGGCGATCCTCATTACGGTGTCTTCAGGATGTGACGGTATGTGACGGTGCGGCCGGGCAGATGACCCGGAGCGCCGAAGGGAGCTGCCACTCGCTTCAGTTGTTGGAAATCGCTGCTCGGCCGGACGGCCATGTGATGGGAGAAAATCAAAATGAGTGACAAAGCCTATGTCGTAGGTGTAGGAATGGTGCCGTTTCAGAAACCTGGCAAGTCTGAGAGCTACGACGTGATGGCCGCGAAGGCCACGCGCGCGGCGCTAGAAAACGCTAGCCTCGACTACGACAAGGTGCAGCAGGCCTATGCAGGCTACGTCTACGGCGACAGCACCTGCGGCCAGCGCGCGCTATACCATGTGGGGATGACGGGCATCCCGGTAGTCAACGTCAACAACAACTGCTCCACAGGCTCTACGGCGCTGTTTCTTGCGCGGCAGGCGGTGGAGAGCGGCGCGGTGGATTGCGCTCTTGCACTCGGGTTCGAACAGATGCCGCCCGGCGCCATCGGCGCCATGTTCCACGACCGGGTCAGCCCCTTCCAGGCTTTCGACGAGGAAACCGACGAACTTGTCGGTCATCCCGAGATCCCGTTGGCGCTGCGCTACTTCGGCGGGGCGGGCAAGGCGTATATGGACGAATTCGGCACCACGCTGGAAACCTTCGCCAAGATCCGCGCCAAGGCCAGCCGGCACGCGGCAAGGAATCCCGTCGCGCTGTTCCGCCAGGAGGTCACGCCGGAGGAGGTGCTGGCTGCGCAGGTCGTGTGGCCCGGCGTGATGACCAAACTCATGGCCTGCCCGCCCACCTGCGGCGCTGCGGCCGCGATCGTCTGTTCGAAGACATTCGCTGACAAGCACGGGCTCGACAGCTCGGTACGCATCGCCGCGCAGGCGATGACGACCGACGGCCCGGAAACCTTCAAGGCACACGACATGCGCGAGGTCGTGGGTGCGTCGATGGCCAAGCGGGCGGCCGACCAGGTTTACGAGGCGGCAGGCATCGGGCCCGAAGACCTGGACGTGGTGGAACTGCACGACTGCTTTGCCCAAAACGAGCTCATCACCTACGAGGCCCTCGGCCTCTGCGGGCACGGCGAGGCCGGGAAGTTCGTCGATGATGGCGACAATACCTATGGCGGAAAGTACGTCACCAATCCCTCTGGGGGGCTTCTCTCGAAGGGGCACCCGCTGGGTGCCACCGGCCTTGCGCAGTGCACCGAGCTGGTCCAGCAACTGCGCGGCCAGGCCGACGCGCGCCAGGTCGAGGGCGCCCGGCTCGCGCTTCAGCACAATCTGGGACTGGGCGGCGCCTGCGTGGTGACGCTGTACGAGAAGGCCTGAGGCAGGCCAACGGGAGGAAACGACATTGACCGGGAAACTCGAAGGCCGCGTGGCCCTGGTTTTGGGCTCGGGCCGCGGAATCGGGCGCGAGATCGCGCTGAAGCTCGCATCGGAAGGCGCAAGGGTCGAACGACCTTGACGCCGATCCGGCCAACGACACCGCCGAGGCGATCCGCGCCGCCGGCGGCGAGGTTGCAGTCTGCGCCGGCAGCGTGACGGAGGACGACTTTGCCGAACGTTTCGTCAAGACGGGCGTCGACAGTTTCGGCGGGCTCGACATCATCGTGAACAATGCCGGTTACACCTGGGACAGCGTGGTCCAGAAGATGACCGACGAGCAGCGATCATCGACGTGCACCTGACCGCGCCCTTCAGGATCCTGCGCGCCGCCGCCAAGGCCAAGGAGGAGGCGGCCGCCAGTCAATGAGGTGGTCCGCAAGGTCGTGAACATCTCGTCGATCGCCGGCACCGGCGGCAATGCCGGCCAGATCAACTATTCCGCCGCCAAGGCCGGTATCCTGGGCGTCACTCGGACGATGCCGAAGGAATGGGGCGCGCTACAAGGTGACCTGCTCAGCTGGGCCGGGTTGGCACGCCACAGGAGGCGGCCGCGCCGTTCATCTGTTCTGTTCGCCGGAGTCGAACGTCATCTCGGCCAGTACCTGGTCTGCGGCGACGGCTTCACCATCTGATCCGTCCCGCCGGTTTTCCCGGCGGCGCAAGCCTCTTATGCACCTCTCTGGTGGGGGTGGCCCTGCATGGTCGCCCGCCTTGATTGAGGCGCTTGACATGGCCGGACGGCAAAGCTAACAAATGTTAGTTATGTTCGTTGGTTCGAAAAGCTGCGTGCCCCCTTGACCGCATCCGTCTTGAAAGCTGCCGAAGAGAGTTCCCGCGCGCCGGTTGGCCGCGACGGCATCCTGAATGTCGCCGCGCGGCTTTTTCGCGAGCGGGGCTATGGCGCGGTCTCCCTGCGAAGGATCGCCGAGGCCGCCGGTATCAAGGCCGGCAGCATCTACTATCACTTCGGATCAAAGGACGAGATCGTGGTAGCCATCCTCGACGAAGGCATATGGGCGGTTCACGACAGGATGCGCCGCGCGATATCCGACGTATCGGGGGGAGATGCGGCAACCGTCCTGCGCGCCGCGATCCGGGCGCATCTGCGCGCTTTGCTGGACGTCAGCGACTATTCCTCCGCCAACGTCCGCATCTTCGGCCAGGTGCCTCAGTCGGTCCGTGATGCCAACCTTCCGGCGCGACGGGCCTATGAGGCCGAGTGGGACGGCTTGTTGAGCCGCCTCAAGGCCGACGGTGCCCTGCGCGAGGTGGTTGATGTCCGGCGGCTCCGTCTGATGTTGATCGGCGCGCTGAACGCCACGCTGGAATGGTTCGATCCGGAGCGGGGCAGCGCCGAGGCGCTCGCCTCCGCCTATGCGGACGTGTTTCTGAACGGTGTTCTTGCGAAGCGTAGCGATCCGGCATGGCCCAGCTGACCACACGGCTTTCCCCCGTCTCCGAAGTCCTCGCTCGCAACCGCGAGGCGCAGACGACCCGCGTCAACACCCTTCGCGCCCGGATGGCGGAAGCCACAGGCGGCGGGCGCCCCGAGACGGTGGATCGTCACCGCAAGCGTGGCAAGCTTCTCGTGCGCGAACGGATCGACTTACTGGTGGATCCCGGAACGGCATTCCTCGAGCTTTCCAGCCTGGCTGCCTGGGGCCAGTATGGTGGCGAGGTGCCGGGGGCTGGCATCGTCACCGGCATCGGCATCGTCCACGGCCTGCCCTGCATCATGATCGCCAACGACGCAACGGTGAAGGGCGGCTCCTTCTATCACGAGACCGTCAAGAAGCACATCCGCGCACAGGAAATCGCGGCCGAGAATCGGCTTCCTTGCCTCTACCTCGTCGATTGCGGCGGCGCCTATCTGCCCGAGCAGGATCGCGTCTTTCCCGACGCGCGCCATTTCGGCAACTCCTTCTTCCGCCAGACCAGTATGTCGGCCAGCGGGCTGCCGCAGATCTCGGCCGTCTTCGGCGGCTGCACGGCGGGCGGGGCCTACATTCCGGCGCTGTCCGACGAGGTGATTATGGTGCGCGGCAACGCTCGCATCCACCTGGGCGGGCCGTCGATCGTGAAGGTCGCGATCAACGAGGTGGTCGATGGCGAAACCCTCGGCGGGGCCGAGATGCACTCGCGCGTTTCGGGCGTATCCGACCATCTGGCCGAAGACGAGTTCCACGCTCTAGCGCTGATGCGCGACATCATTGGAAATCTCGGCCTGAAACGACCGATGGCTCCGGATACACGCGCCGCCGCACCTCTGCACGATCCCGAGGAACTCCTCGGCGTCATCAGCGCCGACCGCAAAGAACCCTACGACATGCGCGAGGTGCTCCTCCGGGTGATCGACGCCGGCGCATTCCGCGAGTTCAAGCCCGGCTGGGGCGAAACGCTGGTCTGCGGCACCGCCCGGATCCACGGCTACCGCGTCGGCATTCTCGCCAACAACGGGGCGCTCTTGTCCGACAGTTCGCTCAAGGGCGCGCAGTTCGTCTCCATGTGCGACCAGCGCAACATACCGCTTCTGTTTCTGCACAACATCTCGGGTTTTATGGTTGGCACCGAGGCGGAGCGCGGCGGCATCGCCAAGGACAGCGCCAAGCTGGTCTACGCCATGTCGGTGGCCAAGGTACCCCGCCTTTCGGTCCTGCTCGGCGGTTCCTACGGGGCGGGGAACTACGGCATGTGCGGCCGGGGGTTCGCGCCGCGCTTTCTCTTCGCCTGGCCCACAGCGGAATTGGCCACCATGTCGGCCGACATCGCCTCGAATGTGATGATGGAATTGCGCCGCGAGAAGGGCGGAGACCCCGCGAAAATGCAGGCCGATCTGGAACGGATCGAGGCCAAGGTGCGCGCGCAATATGCCGAACAGTCCGACCCGTACTACGCCACGTCGCGGCTCTGGGATGACGGGCTGATCGAGCCTGGCCAGACCCGCGACATCCTGGGCCTGTGTCTGGCCATAACGACCTCGGTTCCAGATGCGCGACGTCACACGCCTGTCTTCAGAATGTAGGGAAAGACGATGGCTTACGACTGCTATGAGACACTGCAGATCGACGTGGACGCGCGCGGCGTCGCCACTGTAATCCTCAACCGCCCCGACAAGCACAATTCGCTCAACGCGGCGTTGATCTCGGAACTCTCCGATGCGATGACGGCCCTAGCCGAGGACAGGGCGATGCGCGTCGTGGTGCTGACTGGGGCGGGCAAGAGCTTCTGCGCGGGCGGCGATTTCAACTGGTTCGCCTCGAATGTCGAAAAGACCCGGGCGGAGCGGGTGAAGCAGAGCGCTTCGCTCGCCCATCTTCTGCGCCGGCTTGACACGCTGCCCAAGCCACTGATCGGGCGGATCAACGGGGCGGCCTATGGCGGGGGCGTGGGCATGATCTCGGTCTGCGACTACACGATCGGCGCCAAGGGCGCGAAGTTCGGTCTGACAGAGGTACGGCTTGGTCTCCTGCCGGCGAACATCTCGCCTTATGTCGTGGCCCGCATCGGCGCGGCAGCCTCGCGCGAAACGATGCTCTCGGGCGCGCTCTTCGACACCGCGCGGGCCGAGCGGATCGGGCTTCTGACCGAGGTGGTGACCCACGAGGAGCTCGACGAGGCGGTGGAGCGCGTCGTCCAGGCCCATCTTCAGGCCGCGCCTGGCGCCGTGGCTGACACCAAGCGGCTGATCGCCTTTGTCGCGGGACACGATCTCGACGACAGCATGATCTATACCGCCGACCGCTTGGCCGACGCCTGGGAAACCGAGGAAGGCATTGAGGGGATCGACAGCTTCCTTAGCAAGAGCGCGCCCTCATGGCGTGTGAAATGAGCTTCTCCCGAGTCCTGATTGCCAACCGGGGAGAGATCGCCCGCCGGATCCAGCGTTCCTGCCGGAAGCTGGGGCTGGAAAGCGTGGCCGTCTTCTCCGAGGCTGACCGCGACGCGCCCTTCGTGGCCGAGGCCGATCACGCCGTGTGCATCGGTCCGGCCGCCGCGGCGCGAAGCTATCTGAACATCGATGCCATCCTTGAGGCGGCACGCGCCACCGGGGCGGGTGCGATCCATCCAGGCTACGGCTTTCTGTCCGAGAATGCCGAATTTGCGGCGCGCGTGGAAGAAGCCGGATTGGTCTTCATCGGGCCTTCGCCCGAGGCGATCGCGCGCATGGGCTCGAAGATCGAGGCCAAAGCCGCAGCCGAGGCGGCAGGCGTACCGGTGTTGCCTGGCTACAGCGGCGCCGACCAGTCCGACGATCGGCTTCTCAAGGAGGCGCAGGCGCTCGGCGTGCCCTTCCTGGTCAAAGCCAGCGCCGGCGGCGGCGGCCGGGGAATGCGGCTTGTCACCAGTCTCGGCGCGGCAAGCGAGGCCATCGCCGCCGCGCGGGCCGAGGCGAAGAGCGTCTTTGGCGATCCGGCGGTATTCTTGGAGCGCTACGCGCCGCGCGCCCGCCACGTCGAGGTGCAGGTGCTGGGCGACGCGAATGGCTGTGTGCTGCATCTGGGCGACCGCGACTGTTCGCTCCAGCGCAACCACCAGAAGCTGATTGAGGAAGCGCCCGCCCCAGACATTCCCGACGCTTTGCGCTCAGCCATGTACGATGCCGCAGTCCGGCTGGCGCGGGGCATTGGCTATCGCTCGGCGGGCACGGTGGAATATCTGTACGACCCCGTGCGGGCCGAATTTTATTTCCTGGAGATGAACACCCGGCTTCAGGTGGAGCATCCAGTAACGGAGGCCGTCACCGGTATCGACCTGGTGGAGTGGCAGTTGCGTATCGCGCGTGGCGAGGCGCTGGGGTTTGCGCAGGGCGACGTTTCGTTTGACGGCCACGCCATCGAGGTCCGCCTTGCCGCGGAGAACCCGGCCGAGAATTTCCGCCCCGAAACCGGTACAATCACGCTCTGGGCGCCTCCGAGGACCGTGCGGCTCGACAGCGGGGTCGAAGAGGGATCGGTCGTGGGGCATCACTACGATTCGATGCTCGCCAAACTCATCGTCCACGCCCCTGACCGCGCTCAAGCCATCCGGCGGACGGTCGAGGTGCTCGATGCCTTCGCCGTGGGTGGGGTTGGTGTCAACCTGGCCTATCAGCGAGCGCTTCTCACCCATCCCGACTTCGTCTCCCTGAGACACCACACCGCGGCACTGCCCGAAATGTTCCCCGGCGGCTGGACCGCCGCGGCGCCCGACGACCAAACCCGCGCTTTGGCCGCGCTGGCCTTGCACCTGCATCTTGCACCCGCGCCGGACACTCCTTGGCAGAGCCTCGGCGCCTGGCGGGTGACCAGCAATGCGGGGCGGACGGGCGCGGCCTGTTACTGGAGCGATGACGACGCTCCGATTAGGGTCGACGGGCAGCGGGCGCGGCTAGAGGTGATCCTGCCCGACGGCACCAAAATTGGCGTCGAGGGTGCGCGCCTGACCGCGCAGCGTCTAACGGGGCGGACGCGCTGTCGCCCCTTCACCCGCCAAGTCCATGTGCTGCGGTCAGGCGAGCGCTGGCAAATCTATCTATCCGCGCCAGATGGCATGATGATGGTGCCACTTCGCACCCTCGAGGACCAGCATCTTCAACGCGCCTTCGGCGCGGCCGGCGGGGCCGACACACTCAGCGCTCCCATGCCAGGTGCTGTGATCGAGATCCGCGTGACACCCGGCGACCGGGTAAGCAAGGGTGAGACGCTGGTGGTACTCGAAGCGATGAAGCTCTTGCAAAGCCTGCCCGCGCCCGTCGCGGGCGTGGTAGCCGAGATCTATTGCGGGTCGGGCGACACAGTCGCCGGTGGTGCGCCCCTTGTGAGGATCGATCCGGAGGACAAAATATGACACGACACGAAACCATCGACGCGCCCACCGGCCCGTTCGGCGAAGATCTCAAAATCATCCGCGCTCAACTCCGTCGCTTTATTGAGACCGAGGTGAAACCCAGGGGCGAGTCCTGGGAAGCGCAAGGCATGGTCCCGCGCGAGGTACTGGGCCAGATGGGCACGCTTGGCGTTCTCGGCATGCGCTATGACGAACTGTATGGTGGCGCCGGGCTCGACGTGATGTCGAGCGTGATGCTGGCCGAGGAGGTCGGCCGGTCTACATTCGGTGGCTTCTCGGCCACCGTGCTGGTGCATACCGACATGGCCTCGCCGCATTTGGAGAACGCCGGCACGCCCGGGCAGAAGGCGCGCTGGATGCCCGGCATCACCGCGGGCAAGACGATCACCGCCGTCGCCATAACCGAACCCGGCGCAGGCTCGGACGTCGCCGGCATGCGCACCCGCGCGGTACAGGACGGGTCCGACTGGGTGCTGAACGGCACCAAGATGTTCATTACCAACGGCGTTCATGCAGATCTGTACTTCGTCGGCGCAAAAACCGACCCCAACGCCAAGGGCTCGCGCGGAATCACCATGTTCGCAGTCGAAAAGGGCACCAAGGGATTTTCCGTGGGCCGCGCGCTGAACAAGACCGGCTGGCTCTGCTCCGACACGGCCGAACTGATTTTTGACGACGTGCGGGTGCCGGCCGAGAACGTGTTGGGCGAGGTCAACAGAGGCTTCTACTCGGTGATGAAGAACTTCCAAAACGAACGCATCGTTCTGGGCGCGATGGCCTGCGCCGAGGCGCAGACGGCGCTCGACATGACCGTGGCCTATCTCAAGCAGCGCAGGGCCTTCGGCGGCGTGCTGTGGGACAAACAGGCGGTTCGTCAGCGATTAGCCAGTTGCCAAACCCGGATCGAGGCGGGGCGGCAGCTCATCTATCACGCGGCGCGGCTCGACCGAGCTGGCGTTGAATGCGTACGTGAGGTTTCGATGGTGAAGGCTTATTGCGGCGAGCTGGTCAACAGTGTGCTCTATGATTGCGTGCAGTTCCACGGCGGCATGGGCTACATGCGCGAAACCCCGGTCGAGCGCATGTCGCGCGACGCTCGTGTGCAGGCGATCGGCGGGGGAGCGACCGAGGTGATGTTCGAAGAGGTCGCCAAGCGCATGTGACTCGTGAGTTGAGACCCGAACAAGAGTACCGCCATGCTGCATGCTTCCAGGGCGCTTCGCGGCGGCTATACCGGTGCCGATGGTATCTTGGAGAGCATGTGCGCGCGTCCCTGTCTTGATCGCCCAGATGCTGATGTCCTTCACCGCTGAGAAAGCGCAGGGCCTCCCCAAATCGTATTGAAATCGCGCAGCGTTCAGCGGGGGAGCTATTCGACTGCAGAGGCTTGCATGTTATTCTAACATGCGTTAGATTTTTGGTGGATCAAGGACAACAGTCCGATCCGCGCTTGGGAGGGAATCCATGTCAGACGCAGGTTACGGGTTTGCTCGCGCCAAATTGCGCGATCAGCCAACGGTCTTCGCGAACCGGCTCTTCTCGGGAAAGGGAGTCGTCGTCACCGGTGCCGGAGGCGGACTAGGCCTCGCGATCGCGACACTCTTCGCTCGACTAGGCGCTGATCTGGCCATCAATGGCCGAAACCCCGAGAAACTTGAAGATGCCGCGGGATTTCTGCGAGGCTTTGGTGGCCGGGTGTTGGCGCATCCCATGACGATCCGGGATCCCGCACAGGTGGCGGATTTTGTCGATGCGGTGGAAGATAAGTTCGGTGGGCTCGACATTGTGGTGAACAACGCCGGCGGTCAGTTTCCGCAGCCGGCTCTCGACTATACGCCGAAGGGCTGGAACGCTGTCATCGACACCAACCTGAACGGTACCTGGTGGATGATGCAGGCCGCGGCCCGCAACTGGGTCAAGACCGGACGTCCCGGCGCCATCGTGAGCATTGTCGCGGATATTTGGCGCGGGATGCCGGGAATCGCGCACAGCTGCGCTGCGCGCGCCGGAGTCATCTACTTGTCGAAATCGGTGGCCGTGGAATGGGCGCCGCATGGGATTCGCGTCAACTGCGTAGCGCCAGGGTGCTGCGAAAGCACTGGGTTTGCGAGATACCCGAAGGAGGGGGCAGCGACCTTTCAGGAGGCGAACCCGATGCGCCACGCGGGGGACGAATGGGATGTCGCCGAGGCAGTCGTCTATCTGGCCGCGTCTTCCGGCAAGTTCATTACGGGCGAAGTCTTGACGGTGGACGGCGGCCAGCAGCTGTGGGGCGATCCTTGGCCGACCGGGCGGCCAGACTACTTCCGTATCGCGTGACCATTGAGGACGAGGCGTTGAAGCGATGGGAATGACATGACAAGCAGTCACCCTCTGCAAAATCCGCATCCCGCAGCTGGCCCCGTGCTGGAGTGCCGGGGGATCGAGCGCCGGTTCGGCGGCATCGTCGCCGTTACGGGTGTGGATTTCAGCATTTCCAAAGGGGAAATCTTCGGACTTGTTGGTCCGAATGGGAGCGGGAAAACGACCGTAACCAACGCAATTACGGGCTTCTATCCGCCGAACAAAGGTTCGATCCATCTCGATGGCAAGGACATTACCGGCACCTCGCCGTACCGGGTGGCCAAGCTCGGGGTCGCCCGCACCTTCCAGAACTTGGCTCTCTTCAACGGCATGAGCGTGCTCGAAAACATCCTGCTTGGACGCCACATCTACATGAAGCCCGGAGTTCTGCCCACTGCGCTTTACTGGTGGATCGCGCAGCCTGAGGAAATCCGAAACCGCGAAATCGTTGAGGAAGTGATCGAGTTTCTCCAACTCGAGAGCATCCGCAACGAGCTCGTGGACGGCATCCCGATCGGTCTCAAGAAACGGGTAGAACTAGCGCGGGCGCTGGTCGCCGAGCCTCGCCTTCTCATCCTGGACGAGCCGATGGCCGGCATGAATCAGGAGGAGAAGGGCTACATGGCCCGCTTCATCTTGGATGCGAGGGCAGAGCGGGGCGTGAGCGTCCTGCTGATCGAACACCACATGGACGTCATCACCGGTATCTGCGATCGGATGCTGGCGCTGAACTACGGCGAGATGATTGCCAGCGGCGTCCCGAAGGAGGTCGTCAAGGATCCCCGCGTCGTCGAGGCTTACATCGGGGGGGCACATGGCTGAGTGCAGACACAGCCTGACGATAACCGGAGAAACCGTCGCGTCGATCCTGATGCGGAACGCATCCCAGCACGGCGGAGATGTCGCCATGCGTGAAAAGGAGCGCGGGATCTGGAAGGCTACGACGTGGGCTGAATATGCGGAACAGGTGCTGGCCTGCGCTGCTGGGCTCGACGGACTCGGCGTGAAAAAAGGTGACGCCGTGCTGATCCTTGGCGACAACCGCGTGCGCCTCTATTGCGGGATGGTGGCGCTGGCCACACTCGGTGTCTACGCAATGCCCGCCTACCCAGGCACGACGCTCGAAGAGCTCCAGCATTTTGTGGACGAAGCAAAGATCGTGGCCGCGCTCGCCGAGGACCAGGAGCAGGTGGATAAGATTCTGGAACTGCGTGGCGCCGGAGCTGCTCAGTTGAAGTACATCGTCTATGACGATGGCCGGGGCCTCGGGTTCTACGAAGCGCCGGGGCTGATGTCATGGGAGCATCTCATCGAGATCGGCAGCCACTGTCTCAATGATGCGCCGGGATTGCGCGACGACCTGCTCGGCCGTGCCAAGCCTGACGATCCAGCGGTGTTCCTGCATTCGTCAGGCACGACAGGCAAACCCAAGGGTGTCGTTCTTAGCCAGAAGAACGTGCTCGCGGCAGCCCGGAACGGCCATGCCGCGGGGGCCTTCGATTTTGGAGAGGAGGTGCTGGCCTATCTGCCGATGGCCTGGGTGGGCGATTACACGATCACCATGGCCGCCGCGCTTCTGCTGCGCTTCACCGTCAACGTGCCCGAACGACAGGAAACCGTGCTGCGCGACATGCGCGAGGTCGCGCCAACCTTCTATCTGGCCGCGCCGCGCAGCTGGGACAACGTTTTGACCACAATCCAAGTAAGTATCGAGAATTCGACGCCGCTGAAGAAGCGTCTCTATCACTTCTTCACGGACCGAGCCATCGCTGCCGAGCGGCGCAAGCTCAACGGCATGAGCGGCGGCGTGCTGGAGACCCTTGGCCGCTTTATCGGCGAGATGCTGATTTTCGGCCCGATCAAGGACCAGTTCGGCATGAGCCGTGTGAAGAACGGCTTTACCGGCGGTGAGGCGATCGGAGAGGATACGTTCGTCTTCTATCGGGCGCTCGGTATCAAGCTTCGACAACTTTACGGGCAGACCGAGAACAGTGCTATCAATGCGATCCAGGCAAACGACGAAATCCGTCTCCACACCGTCGGTAAAGCCGCCCCCGGGGTCGAGGTGACAATTGCCGACAACGGCGAAATCCTGCTTCGGGCGGACAGCGTCTTTGCCGGATACTACGACGACCCCAACGCTTCGGCCAAAGCCCTCGCGGGCGGTTGGCTACATACGGGCGATGCCGGCTATCTCGAGAACGACGGCCATCTTGTCGTGCTGGGTCGCGTCTCCGAGGTCATGCACACCAGAAGCGGGGAACGATATGTGCCCAATTATATCGAGAACCGCCTGAAGTTCAGCCCCTACATAAAGGACGCGGCCGTGATCGGCGCCGGCCGCGACGAACTGACGGCCATGGTGTGCATTGATTTTGATGCCGTGGGGCACTGGGCCGAAAGGAATGGCGTGCCCTATGTGTCCTATGCGGATCTGTCGCAGCGCGAAGAGGTGGCCGTGCTGCTGCGCAAGGCACTTTTGCGCGTGAACAACGCGCTTTCCGAGCCTCTTCAGCTCAAACGGTTCGTCAGTCTGCACAAGGAATTCGATCCTGACGACGGCGAGATCACGCGCACTCGCAAATTGCGCCGAAAGGTCGTTGAGGACAAATATCAGAAGGTGATCGCGGCGCTCTATAACGGATCCAGGAAGGTCCACGTCAGCGCTATTGTGACCTATGAGACAGGCGACAGGGGAACGGTCGACCGCACCCTTCCTATCAGGGAGGTTTAGATGGAACTGGCTTTCCTGGCCGAGCTTACGGCAAATGGAGCTCTCACCGGGCTGCTCTACTCGCTGTTCGCGATCGGTCTCGTGCTGATCTACAAGGCCTCGTCCGTGCCGAACCTTGCGCAGGGCGCGCTCACGATGGTGGGAGCCTATGTCGTGCTGGCGCTGGCTCGCGATGCCGGGCTCCCGCTCTGGGCCGCGATTCCGCTGGCTGCCGTCGCGATGTTCGGTCTCGGTATGGGGATCGAGCGGGTCGCGTTGCGCCGGCTGGCGGGGCGGCCGATCGTGATGATTCTCATGATGACCCTGGGGATCGATATCTTCCTGCGCGGCACGACGCTCGCGATCTGGGGTGGCACCTCGCGGTCCTTCGATCTGGGCGTCAGTTCCGACCCTCTCTTCCTCGGCGACATCCTGATCAGCCGCATCAACCTGGTCGGCGCTGCCGCGGCCGTCTTGTTGTTCGTGGTCTTCGTCATGTTCTTCCGGACACGCCTGGGTACCCGCTTGCGCGCGATAGCGGACGATTACATGGCTTCTTGGTCCGTCGGCATTTCGGTCGAGCGCGGCGTGGGCCTCTCCTGGGGGCTCGCTTCCATCGTCGCGGTAGCGGCGGGCATCATATGGGGCGAGATTCAGGGCGTCGATCAGTCCCTGTCGCTCCTGCTGCTCAAGGGGCTCACCGTAGCTGTTCTGGGTGGTCTGGACAGCATATTCGGCGCGATGCTCGCCGGGCTCATTCTGGGCATCGTCGAGAATGTGGGATCTACCTATCTGGATCCGCTCGTCGGAGGAGGCAGCCGTGACCTGATCGTGGCCGCAGTGCTCATCCTGACTGTCATGGTTCGGCCCCACGGTCTGTTTGGCCGTCATGACATCGAAAGGGTTTGACGCGATGTTTTACCGGTTATCTGGTGTACATCACACCACCTATATGTCCGACAGTCGGCTTTACAAGATTCCGGCCGACAGGAATCTCGCATTGTTCTTCTTGGCGCTCGGCCTGGCAGCGCCGTTCCTATTCGGATCGCTGTACCTCAACAGCTATATATTGCCGTGGCTTGTTTGGACCGCGGCGGCGCTCGGGCTCAACCTGGTCACGGGTTGGGCCGGACAACTGCATCTCGGCTATGCGGCGGTGATGGCGGTGGGTGCGTACTCGGCTGTCCACGCCGCCAAGTTCGGAGTGCCTTGGGAATTCGCGCTCCTGATCGGCGGGATTTCCGCCTCGGTCATTGGCAGCCTGTTCGCCTTTGCGGCCCTGCGGGTGAAAGGCCTCTATCTGGCTTTGACCACGCTCGCGATGCAGTTCGTGATGGATTGGGTTCTAACCCATTCGCCAACGATCTCGGGTGGTTCGCATGCTTCGCTGCAGGCACCCACATTCGCTCTTCTGGGCCAGAAGATCACGTCGGATACCGGCCTGTACTATGTCGCTTTCGGTTGGTGCCTCCTCGTCACAATCTTCATGCTGAATCTGCGCCGGACCGGTCTAGGCCGCGCGCTTGTGGCCGTCCGGGAGAAGGACTATGCGGCGGCCGTTCTCGGCGTGAACAGCTTCTACTACAAGTTCATAGCCTTCGCGACCTCCTCCTTCATCGGCGGTATCAGCGGCGCGATCCTTGTTGCCACATTCTTTTTCCTCGCCGCGCCCGAGCAGTTTTCGGTCGCTGTGTCGATCCAAGCTCTGGCCATGATCATCGTCGGCGGCCTGGGCAGCATCATAGGCACCTATTTTGGCGTTGCGCTCATCTTGTTGATGCCCGGCATCGTCAACGGGATCGTAGCAGGAGGGGTGTCGACGCTCGGGCTGAAACTGAACGTCGAATCGCTGGCCCATATTCCGAACGCGGTCTACGGCGCCCTGATCATCATTATCCTGATGATCGAGCCGCTTGGGCTGGGCAAGCTTTATGGCAACGTTCGAGATTACCTGATCTTGTGGCCCTTTGACCAACTTAAGAAGTAGGCAGCAGATGACTCCGGCTCCCGACAAAGAAGCGGCCAAGATCCTGTCGACGAACAGTATTGAGGTCCTCTACGACAACGTCATGTTGGCGATCAAAGGAGTTTCCATCCAAGTTCCGAAAGGTGGGATGGTGGCGTTGCTCGGGTCCAATGGAGCCGGAAAGAGCACGACGTTGAAGGCAATCAGCGGCCTTCTCAAGGCCGAGCGTGGACGTGTCAGCCGGGGCGAGATTAGCTTCGAAGGCACGCTGATCACCGATCTTCCCGCGCAACAGCGTGTCGAGATGGGGATTTGCCATGTGATCGAAGGCCGTCGTGTTTTCGAGCACTTGACGCCCGACGAAAATCTCGACGCGGCTGCGCCGATGTCAATGACACGGGCGACCCTGAATGCGGAGAAGCAGAAGATCTATGAATATTTCCCGCGCCTGGCTGAACGGAAGAACTCCCAAGCGGGATATCTCTCAGGCGGCGAGCAGCAGATGCTGGCGATCGGCCGCGCGTTGATGACCCAGCCGCGGTTGCTGATGCTCGATGAACCCAGTCTGGGCCTGGCACCTTTCTTGGTAGCCGAAATCTTCAGCATCATCAAGAAGATCAACAAGGTTCACGGGCTATCGGTTTTGCTGGTCGAGCAGAACGCATTGGCCGCCCTAGAGATCGTGTCCGACGGTTATCTTATCGAGAACGGTCGCGTCGTCATGCATGACACAGCGCAAGCCCTGAAATCGAATTCCGACATTCAGGAATTCTATCTTGGCGGAGGTTCAGCCACAAACTTCCATGACATCAAACACTACAGTCGGCGCAAACGTTGGCTGAGTTGACTCGGCTAAATTCAAGACAGACCGGGAGGATGAAATGCGATCAATCGGAAGACCGCTGTTTTTGGCCTTGCTAGCCGCAGGACTTATGTCGGTGCCCGCCGAGGCGGCCGATCCCGAACCGTTCGGAATCGGTGTTTGCTACGATCTGAGCAAGGCCTACACCTTCGCTACGCCCCAGGTCTCGCAGGCGGCACTCGATCTTGCGGATCTCGTCAACCTGAAGGGCGGGATTGATGGGGCGCCGGTGAAGGTGATCGTGCGCGACCATGGCAACGAGCCGCAGCGAGGGGTGGAATGCTATGAACAGCTCAAGCGCGAGGGCGTCTTCGTCTTCGACACCCTTTCCACCCCGGTTTCGATGGCGATTTTGCCGCGTGCGATGAAGGATCAGCGCATCCTGATGCAATCGCTCGTCGGCCGGGGCGACGCCGTTGACGGTACGGTGTTCAAATGGGTTTACCCCGTTGGCCCGACGTATTGGGGGCAGGTGGCCAACGACATCGCCTATATCAAACAGCTACATCAAGGTGTTCTTTCAAATGTGAAAGTAGGTTTCGTCTACTTTGATTATCCCTTCGGTCAAGAGCCGATCGAGATTCTCAAGACGCTGTCCGAAAAGGAAGGATTCGAGTTGATCCTTTATCCGGTTCCGCTGCCCGGGAACGATCAGGCAGGCGTGTGGTCGAAGGTGCGTCGGGACAAGCCCGATCATATTATCAGTTGGATGCTCGCGGGGGCGCATGTAGTTGCAGCAAAGGAAATGAAGCGCAACGGCATCCCCATAGAGAAATACATCTCGGTCAATTGGTTGAACGAGGTCGATATTGCGAACATTGGCGCGGAGGCAGCGAAGGGAATTAAGCGCGGCACGAATGTTGTCGGCGGTCAGAATATCGCGCTCTATAAAGAGATCATGGCCGAAATTTACGACAAAGGAAAAGGCAATGGGCCAGTCGAGAAAACCCGGGACGTCCTCTACAATACGGGCCTTGCGATGTATTCGATTGTGTTCGAAGCCGCGCGTAAGGCGGTCGCTATACATGGTCACCCGATCACCGCCGAATCCTACAAGGCCGGGCTAGAGAAGATCGAGAATTATGACGCTAGTGGCCTGATGGCACCCGTCACGGTGACGGCGGATGATCACGGGGGTGGCGGGCGTACGCGCATCGAGATGTGGGACGGCAAGACCTGGGTTCCGCAGACCGATTGGCTTGCCAGCTACCAGAACATCGTCTGGCAGATCGTGAAGGCCAGCTCTTCCAGGTTCAAGGGCAACTGACGTGGCAAGCGCATCAGCCGCGCCAACAACAAGTGATCGACGGGATAATTGAGCAGGCAAACAAAAGGAAACAGGAGGTTCAACGTGACCATTCATCGCACGATGATAAAGGCCCTGACTGTCGCAACCCTTCTCGGGGTGGCAGGTCAGACCGCCTCGGCCCAGGAAGCTATCCGCATCGGCGTATGCTTCGATCTCAGCAAAGCATACACCTTCGTCTCGCCGCAGGTGGCTCAGGCCGCTCAGGACCTCGCCAAGTATGTGAACCAGAGCGGAGGCATTGGCGGTCATCCGGTCGAAATCATCGTCCGGGACCACGGTAACGAGCCGCAGCGCGGTGTGGAATGTTACGAACAGCTCAAGCGTGAGGGCGTGTTCATCTTTAACTTCCTCTCGACTCCCGTGACCAACGCAGTGCTGCCGCGTGCGATGAAGGATGGCAACATCGTGATGCAATCCTTCGTCGGCCGTGGCGATGCCGTGGACGGGGAAGTTTTCAAGTGGATATTCCCCGTGGGCCCCACCTATTGGCAGCAAGCGGCCAACGATGTCGCCTTTATCAAAGGCCGGTTGGGTGGAAAGCTGACCGGCGCCAAGATCGGCTTCATTTATCTCGACTATCCCTTCGGTCAAGAGCCGATCGAACTTTTAAAGACCCTTTCCAAGACCGAGGGTTTTGATTTGAAACTCTACCCGGTGCCTCTCCCAGGCAGTGATCAAGCGAGCGCTTGGACGCAAATACGCCGCGACAAGCCCGACTACGTGATCAGCTGGATTCTTGCCGGCGGACACGTCGTGGCTTTCAAGGAGATGAAACGTAATGGCTTCCCCATCGACAGATACCTGTCGGTGAACTGGCTGAATGAGGTCGACATCAAGAATATCGGTGACGAAGCGGCCAAGGGAATCCTTCGAGGCACCAACGTTGCGGGCGGCCAGGAAGTACCACTCGTCAAGACCTTGCTCGAGAACCTGTATGCCAAAGGCCAGGGTAGCGGACCGGAAGCGTCGGTGCGCGATGTCTACTACAACACGGGCTTGGCTATCTACGCCCCAGCCTTCGAGGCTGCTCGAATTGCAATCGAGAAATACGGCTGGCCGCTGAATGCCCAAAAGATGAAAGATGGATATGAATCCATCAACAATTTTGACGGCAACGGCGTGATGTCGCCGATCACGGTGACCGCAAAGGATCACGGTGGCGGTGGCAAGACGCGAGTTGAGCAGTGGGACGGAAAAAGCTGGGTTCCGCTCAGCGACTGGAGCGCGGATTACACCGATGTGGTCTGGAAATTGATCAAGGAGAATTCGTCAAAATTCAAGGTTGAGTGACTGGGCCGGTGCCTGCGCGCCTTTCAGGTGCGGTGCGCAGGCCCTGGCAAGGGCTCAATGCTCCTCTCAAGACAAATTCTTCAGGATCAAGTCATGGAATCCAACCCGATCGAAGTGTCGATTGACGGCAGCGTTGCCACGGTCTGCATCAACCGGCCCGAGCGCAAGAACGCACTTTCAGTCGCTGCCGCAAACGGTTTGACAGATGCTTGGAAGCTGGTCGAAGCCGACGACACGATCAGAGTTGCGATCCTAACCTCCGCAGACTGCGGCGTGTTCAGCGCGGGACTCGATCTGAAGGAGGCCGCCGAAATCGCACGCGGGGAAGGTGTCGACATCCTCAGCAAGATGAGAGACCCCTTTCACGAAGCCATGCGTGCTTGCGGCAAGCCGATCATTGCTGCGATGACCGGCTCTTTGATGGCCGGCGGGATGATGCTCACGCTGAACTGCGATTTGCGGGTCGGCCTCAAAGGCACCAAAGTCGGGATTACCGAGGTCAAGATCGGGCGCGGCTCGCCCTGGGCCGCGCCGGCGCTATCGATGCTACCACAGCCGATCCTGATGGAGATTGTCCTGACCGGCGATCTGATGCCAATCGAACGCCTGCACGATTACGGTTTCACCAACTACCTTGAAGACACGCCGGGGGCGGTCCGTGAACGCGCCCGCAATCTGGCAACCCGTATTGCCTCTGGCGCGCCGCTCTCGGTGATTGCAGCCAAAGCCAGCGTGCGGGCGACAATGGACCTCGGCTGTGCCGGTGGGCTGGAAGAGGGCAAGCGTCTGCACGAGGTCGTCTATGCCAGCCAGGACGCCATCGAGGGTCCCCGCGCCTTCGCCGAAAAGCGCGCGCCGGTCTGGCAGGGCAGATAGAGAGGCTTGCGATGACCGACCTTATGCGCATGGGCCGTGACGGGCCCATCGGCATTCTGCAATTTCTCCTCTCCGCAATCCCCATAGTCTCGATCGTCGATGCGCTGATCCGTAAGCTCGACGAGGCGGAGCGGGATAGCACGATACGTGCAGTGGTCATGACAGGCGGCGAGAATTTTCAGCCAGCGGCGATCTGGTCGGCTTTCGTACCGAGATCGGCGAGGGCCCCCGCCCCACGCACGAACTGGTGGATCGCGCCACGAAGGCGCGGCGCGCGGCCTACCGATTCCGCAAGCCGCTCGTCGCGGGCCGTCGACGGTGTCGCTTTTCAACGAGCAAAAGCGTCCACCGCGTCTCCGCGATTGCTGACAGCATCCCGGAACATGTCAACTTGCCCAAGGAGAAACGCACGATGAAGGTGCTCGTGGCCGTCAAACGCGTGGTCGATTACAACGTCAAGGTCCGCGTCAAGGGCGATGGATCGGGCGTTGAACTCGCCAACGTCAAGATGTCGATGAATCCGTTCGACGAAATCGCGGTCGAGGAAGCGCTGCGCCTGAAGGAAGGCGGCAAGGCCACCGAGGTCGTTGTGGTGTCCATTGGTCCGGCGCAGGCGTCGGAAACGATCCGCACCGGTCTCGCCATGGGCGCCGACCGCGGCGTCCTGGTGAAGGCCGACGGCAATGTCGAGCCGCTCGCGGTCGCCAAGATCCTGAAGAAGGTTGCGCAAGAAGAGCAGCCGGGCCTGATCATTCTCGGCAAGCAGGCGATCGATGACGACTCGAACCAGACCGGCCAGATGCTGGCCGCGCTGCTCGGCTGGTCGCAGGCAACCTTCGCCTCCAAGCTCGAGGTCGAAGGGTCCGACTTCAAGGTCACGCGCGAGGTCGACGGCGGCCTGCAGACCGTGAAGCTGAAGGGGCCGGCGATCGTCACCACCGATCTTCGCCTCAACGAGCCGCGCTATGCCTCGTTGCCGAACATCATGAAGGCGAAGAAGAAGCCGATCGCGGAGAAGACCGTCGCCGATTACGGCGTCGACGTCGCCGCGCGCCTTGAAGTTCTCAAGACGACGGAGCCACCGGGCCGCAAGGCGGGCGTCAAGGTCAAGGACGTCGCCGAGCTGGTGTCGAAACTCAAGAACGAAGCCGGGGTGCTCTGATGACGACGCTGCTGATTGCCGAACACGACAATGCGTCGCTCAAGGATGCGACCAACAAGGCGCTGACGGCTGCGGCGGCGCTCGGTGCCGACGTCCACGTGCTCGTCGCTGGCCAGAACGCCAAGGCCGCGGCAGATGCCGCTGCCAAGCTCACCGGTGTGACGAAGGTGCTGCTCGCCGACGGCGACGCATACGCCCACGATCTCGCCGAGCCCCTGGCTGCGCTGATCGTTTCGCTTGCGCCTTCCTATGACGCCTTCGTGGCGCCCGCGACCTCGCGCTTCAAGAACGTGATGCCGCGCGTCGCGGCGCTGCTGGACGTCATGCAGGTCTCGGAGATCATCAAGGTGGTTGCACCCGACACCTTCGAGCGGCCGATCTATGCCGGCAACGCGATCCAGACGGTGAAGTCGAAGGACGCCAAGAAGGTCATCACGGTGCGGACCTCGACCTTCGCTGCCACGGCTGCCGGCGGCAGCGCGCCGGTCGAGAGCGTCGTGGCCGCGGCCGATCCGGGCCTGTCGTCGTTCGTCGGCGAGGAAGTCGCCAAGAGCGACCGCCCCGAGCTGACCTCGGCCAAGATCATCGTCTCCGGCGGCCGTGCCATGCAGAGCCGCGAGAACTTCGCCAAGTACATCGAGCCGCTCGCCGACAAGCTCGGCGCCGGCGTCGGCGCCTCGCGCGCCGCGGTGGACGCCGGCTATGCGCCGAACGACTGGCAGGTCGGCCAGACCGGCAAGGTGGTGGCCCCGGAGCTCTACGTCGCGGTGGGCATCTCGGGCGCGATCCAGCATCTCGCCGGCATGAAGGACTCCAAGGTGATCGTCGCCATCAACAAGGACGAGGACGCCCCGATCTTCCAGGTCGCCGATTACGGCCTGGTGGCAGACCTCTTCCAAGCCATGCCCGAGCTGACCGAAAAGCTCTGAGCCGCCAGCGGCGAGAACCGCTCTTTACCCCATTCGAGCGGCTCGCCCGAATTGCCGACCTTGCGTGAATGGGGAGACATCAACGGATCCGGGCATTCGCCGGAGCACGCCTGCTTCTCCCGCCCCGACCTGAGGCTCCTCATATCGGGAGACAAGGTGCTTCCGAAAATCTCCCCGAACGTTCCGTGTTTTCGATCGAGCCTGATGCGGACCCGATCGAAAAGATCAAGCGGAAAGTCCCTGACGATGTGATCGTATTGCCCGCATACAGCGAGCCGTCCTGATCACGTCACGCGCGCGCCCGCATCCCGCATCGGCCAGGCGCGACGAAAAAAAGTGCGGCGACCGCCTGTTCCAGCGCAACCACAAGCACCCCCCTGCAGTGGGCCTTCTGGCCTTCTTCGCTGACGTTCATGTGCATCTCGAACTCCTGAAATTTGGAGTTGCCAGAAATCTAACATCTGTTAGAAATAGAGGCGGCGGAAACGCCGGGAGGTGCAGTGCCGGGTTCTGCGGTGAGGGAGGAACAGTTTGAGAGTTCAGGAAGGGCCAGACACGGTTTTCCGATGCGAGCTAGCAGCGGGCAAAGTCGTTCTTCCCAAGTGCAACGCGTGCGGGCGTTTTCATTTTTTTCCGCGCGTGGTCTGTCCGCATTGTTACGGGATCTCGTTCTCATGGCGCGAGGCATCGAGCAGAGGCGAGATTCATACCACAACAATCATCCGGCGCCCGCCCGATCAGGGCGGCGATTACAACGTCTGTATCGTCGAATTGGAGGAAGGCGTTCGGATGATGAGCCGGGTTGAAGGCGTTGCGCCTTCCGACGTGAAGATCGGCATGGCAGTGACTGCTTATGCAGGAGAAATCGACGGCACACCCGCCGTGCTGTGCAGGCCGAAAGAGGGCTGAAGGGATGGAGAACGAGCTGCGCGGCAAATCTGCGATCGTCGGCACCGGACATGCCGGCTTTGGCGAGGCGCCGGGCCTGACGGCCTGCGACATCATGGCAGAAGCAGGTCTGGCGGCACTGGCGGATGCGGGGCTGAAACTGCCCGATGTGGACGGGCTCTTCTGCACGATGATGGAAGACAGCATGCCGGCGCTGATGGCGGCGGAATATCTTGGCATCCGCCCGCGTTTTGTCGAGGGCACGATGACCGGCGGCTCTTCCTTCGTGAACTACATCACCGCAGCCACGATGGCGCTCGAGGCGGGGCTGTGCGATGTGGCGCTGATCGTCTACGGCTCGAACCAGCGCAGTTCGTCGGGCAAGCTGGTCACGGCCTCGCGGCCGCCGCCCTACGAGCAGATGTATCGCCCGCGCTATCCGATCTCCGCCTATGCTCTTGCGGCGGCGCGGCACATGCATGAATTTGGCACCACGCGCGAACAGCTGGCCGATGTGGCAGTCGCCGCACGGGCCTGGGCCAAGCACAATCCTGAAGCCTTCGCCCGCGGCGATCTGACACGCGAGGATGTGCTCGCTTCGCGCATGGTCAGCGATCCGCTGACCGTGCGGGATTGCTGCCTCGTCACCGATGGGGGCGGTGCGGTGGTGATGGTGCGGTCGGAGCGAGCGAGGGATTTCCCCAAACCGCCGGTTTACGTCCTTGCGAGCGCCGCCGAGAGCACGCATCGGCAGATTTCGCAGATGCCGGATTTCACCGTCACAGCAGCCAGGGAGTCGGGCGCGCGCGCTTTCGCCGCAGCAAGGGTGGCTCCGTCCGACATCGACGTGGTCGAACTTTACGACGCCTTCACCATCAACACGATCCTCTTTCTGGAGGACTTGGGCTTTTGCAAGAAAGGCGAAGGCGGCGCGTTTGTCGCTGACGGGCGGATTGCACCGGGCGGTGCGCTGCCGGTCAACACCAATGGCGGGGGGCTCTCCTGCGTGCATCCGGGCATGTACGGTATCTTCACCGTGATCGAGGCGACCCGGCAGATCCGAGGCGATGCGCCGGGACTTCAGATCGGCAATGTCGATCTGGCGCTCGCTCACGGCAATGGCGGCACGCTGTCGAGCCAGGTGACAGCGATTCTGGGTTCAGAGAACACCTTGTGAAACGACCGGAGAGGCAAGGCGATGCCACTCGATTATAAGGCTCTGTCGAACTGGGAATTCGAAGACATCACCCAGACCCTCACCGAGCGCGACACCATGCTCTACGCGCTCGGTCTGGGCTTTGGCGAGGACCCGACCGATGAAAAAGAACTGGCCTATGTCTATGAGGAAGGGCTATTGGCCGTGCCATCAATGGCTGTAACGCTCGGCTATCCTGGTTTCTGGCTGCGCGATCCGCGGACCGGGGTCGATTGGAAGAAGGTCCTCCATGGCGAGCAGTGGCTGGACGTCTACAAATCGCTGCCGGTCAAAGGTGAGCTGATCGGCCGCACCAGGATCAATCAGATCTCCGACAAGGGCGAAGGCCGTGGCGCGGTGATCTATCTGAGCCGTGACATCATCGACGCCGCCAACGGCGAGACGCTGGCCAAAGTCTCGATGTCGACGTTCTGCCGCGGCGACGGCGGATTCGGCGGCGAAAACAAGCCAGGACCGACGCCTGCGGCTATTCCCGAACGCGAGCCCGACCATGTCTGCGATCTTGCGACGCTGCCGCGCCAAGCGTTGATCTATCGCCTGTCGGGCGATTACAACCCGCTGCACGCTGATCCCAAGGTCGCTCGTGCGGCAGGGTTCGAGCGCCCGATCCTGCATGGCCTGGCCACCTACGGGCTGGCGGCCCGCGCGATCCTGAAGACGCTGCTGGACTACAATGCCAGCCGCCTGACCGGGCTCGATGTGCGCTTCTCCGCCCCGGTCTATCCGGGCGAGACGGTGCGGTTCGATATCTGGCGCGAAGGCGACGGCGCGCGGTTCAGAGCTTCGGTCGCCGAGCGTCAGGTCGTCGTGCTGGACAACGGCACAGCCCGCTTCGTCTGAGGTTAGCTACCATGGCTCAGCCGCTCACCAACATCCTCGCGCTGGATTTCAGCGCCGCTCCTGGCGAGGCCGATTGCTGCTGCACGGTGGTCAAGTCCTCGACCGAGGCGGCATCCGACGACCATTTCGCCAAGCGGGGCGTATACGGCTGGCAGGTGCAAATTGGGACAGGTGCGTGCCCGCCCTGCCGCTACCGATCGCGCGGGCCTTTCGCGTGCCGCCTCCCGGGACGAGCCTGCGTCCGGTCTGGGCTGCCACAACCGCGATTTCGGACCGGCCGCCCCCATGAAAGATGCCGCCAAGAACATTGACGCTGCCAAGGCGGCCCACTATTCTAACAATTGTTAGAATTGCTCCTTCCAGAGGGTGATTGTGATGACGAACTCCCAAAAAGAACTTCCGGAAGGGGCCGCAAGATACGTCGCGCCCACGTATTACGTCGACAGCGACAGCCCCGAAGTCCAGCAGTTCGTCGCCCGGGCCTTGCGCGATCTACCCGACGATGCATCCCAGACCGACAAGGCGATCCGCCTGTTCGAAGCGGTTCGGGACGGTATCCGCTATGATCCCTACACCTTCGCCCTGGATGTCGATGCCTACCGCGCCAGCAGCATCGCCAAGGCGGACGCCGCATTTTGCGTGCCCAAGGCGATCCTGCTGGCGGCCTGCCTGCGCGCGGCCGGCATTCCCGCAGCGCTGGGATTCGCCGATGTGCGCAACCACCTGAACACACCGAAGCTGCAGGAGCTGATGGGCACCGACCTGTTCATCTATCACGGCTACGTGCAGCTCTGGCTCGACGGCAAGGCTTACAAGATCACGCCCGCGTTCAATATGGAGCTGTGCGAGCGGTTCGGGGTCAAGCCGCTTGTCTTCGACGGCAGGAGCGACGCGCTGTTTCATGAGTTCAACGCCAAGGATCAGCGACACATGGAATATGTGAGCGATCGCGGGCTTTATGTTGACGCGCCGATGGAGGAATTCCTGCGCGTGTTCAAGAAGACCTATCCCAAGCTCGAACAATTCAATCGCGAGCGCATCTCGCGCAGCGCCGAAGGGGTGGATGGCGGGTTTGCGGCAGCGGGCAAGGCCTCATGAAGTATCCCGAAGATTTCCAGCCGGGCCAGATCTACAGATTCCGCGCCCCGCAGCTGAGCAAGGAGGAGATCATTGCCTTTGCGCAGAAATGGGACCCGCAGCGGCTGCATACCGACGAGGCCTACGCAACTGGCAGTCACGGCAGCCTGAACGCCTCGGGCTTTGAGACGATGCTGCAGGCGTTCAAACCGGTCGTACACGAAATGATGCCCGGGCTAGCCAATATCGGCGGGTTGGTTTTCGATTCGCCGAGATGGTCCCTGCCCAAGCCGCCTGGCGAGGCGCTGGACATCGAGCTGGAAGTCACTTCGGTCGTGCCCTCGAAGAGCAAGCCGGACAGGGGCGTGCTGGCCTATACGCTCAGAGCCAAGAATCCCGCGAGACAGGTCGTGTTCACTGCCGATACTCCGGTGACGATCAAGCGCCAGCCATCGGAGGAAAAATGAGCCACGCTTCACATCAGGATCAGGACGATCTCCGTCTGTTGCGCGAAAGCGTCCGTACGCTGTTCGAGCGTGCGGGCGGCGTGGCGCGGGCGCGCAAGATCAGGGACGAAGGCGGCGGCTGGGACGCGGCCGTGATGACGGAACTGGCCGAGGCAGGCGTGTTCGGCCCCGCGGTGCCTGAAGAGGCCGGCGGCCTCGGCATGGGACTAGCCGCCGCCGGCATCATTGCCGAAGAAGCGGGCCGGGTGCTCGCGCCCGAACCGGTCGTTGCCTTGGTCGGGCTCGCAATTGGCCTCTTGCGCCGGCTCTGCCCCGATCATGCGTTTCTGCCCGCGGCGCTGACCGGCAGGACGGTCTTGGCAACGGCATGGCAGGAGCGCAACGCCAAGAACCTCTCCGACGCCCTGTCCTGTCGGTTCACGAACCGAACTCTGACCGGAGCGAAATCCTGGGTCGCGGGAACGGCTGGTGCAAGCGGCATCCTCGTCGTGGCGGAGGCCGGCGGGGGACCGGTTCTCACTTTGGTCGATCTCGCCGCCAAGGGGGTTTCCATCGACAAACGCCGTCAGTCCGACGGCAGCACACTGGCCGAGCTACACCTGTCGGGCGCGCCTGCTGAGTTGCTCGCCGAAGGCCCGGCAGTCGCAAAGGCTCTCGCAGCCGCCGTCAGCGAGACAACGGCGCTTGCAGCCGCCGAGCTTGTCGGCGTCAGCGCCAGGGCGCTGGAGATTACGCTCGACTACATCAAGACGCGCGAGCAGTTCGACAAACCGATCGGATCGTTCCAAGCCATCCAGCATCGCGTGGTGGACATGCATGTCATGCAGGAGGTGGCCGAAGCGGGCGTGCGTGACGCGCTCGCCCTGATGGACGCCACCGAAGACCCGCACCTGCGTGCGCACCAGGCGAGCCGCGCCAAGGCCCGCGCCTGTATCGCGGCCAAGAAGATTACCCGCGAAGCGATCCAACTGCATGGCGCCGTCGGCTACACCGACGAATTCGACATCGGGCTGTTTCTGAACCGGGCGCTAGTGCTGTCCGCCTGGCTGGGCGATGCGCCATACCATCGTCGGCGCTGGCTGGAGTCCCGCAAATTCGAGGAGGCCGCGCAATGACCGACTGGAACGCGATGATCGATGCCGATTTCCGCCGCGATGTGCGCCAGTTCTTCGAAACGGAATATCCCGAAGAGCTGCGCCATCTGCCACATCGGCCCAGATTTGCCGAGATCGAGCACTGGCACCGCAAGCTGCACGCAAATGGTTGGGTTGCGCCGGCCTGGCCCACTGAATATGGCGGCATGGGGCTGAGCGCGTCCAAGCTGCTTATCTTCTACGAGGAACAGCAGCGTTGGGGTGTCAACCGGGGCCGCGACATGGGCGTCCAAATGGTCGGTCCGCTCATCATCAAGTTCGGTACCGAAACTCAGAAGGCATACTGGCTGCCCCGCATCCTGAGCTGCAAAGACATTTGGTGCCAGGGCTATTCCGAGCCGGGCGCCGGGTCCGATCTGGCGAACCTGCGCACGAGCGCCATGATCAAGGGCGACGAATTCGTCATCAACGGTCAGAAGATCTGGACGACGATGGCGCATGACGCCACCCATATCTTCATGCTGGTGCGCACCGATCCGAAGGCGCCCAAGAAGCAGCAGGGGATTAGTTTCATTCTCGTGCCGATGGACCAGCCGGGTATCGAGGTCCGCACGATCACCACCCTGGCGGGCGAGACTGAGTTCTGCGAGGTTTTCTTCGATGATGCCCGCACCCCGTTCGAAAACCTGGTGGGCGAGCTGAACAAGGGCTGGACCATGGCCAAGTCCCTGCTCAGTTTCGAGCGGGTGTTCATTGGCGCACCGAATCTGGCCCAGAACGCGCTTGGTCAGCTTGAAATCTTCGCCCAGAGTTACGGCCGATTCGACGATCCGGTCTTTTGTGACCGGTTCGCCGAGGTCGCGCTTGATGTCGAGGATCACGCAGCGCTTTACGCGCGCTTCGCCGATCAGCTCAAGCGGGGCGAGACGCTGGGCGCGGATGTCTCGATGCTCAAGATCTGGGTGACCGAGACGTTTCAGAAGATCACCGAACTCATGATCGAGGCGGCGGGATCCGATGGGGCCACGTTGGGGCCGCTACAGGTCGGCAATGTCGGCGTCGATGTTCTGGCGAGCTTCTACAAGGCCCGACCGGCCACGATTTACGGTGGGTCGAACGAGATCCAGCGCAACATTCTATCGAAAGCAGTCCTGGGACTGCCGGGCTGACAATGAGGGAGGATTTATCATGTCTGATCGTTACGCCAAATATGACAAGCTGAAGTTCGACTACCCGGCCGAGCGTGTGCTGCGCATCACCTTCGACCGGCCTGAGACATTCAACTCGGTCGATGCCAAGACCCACACGCAGATGACCGACATGTGGGTCGACATCGACCGCGATCCCGACATCAACGCGGTGATCGTCACCGGTGCGGGCAAGGCGTTTTCGGCGGGCGGAGATTTCAGTCTGATCGAGAGCATGATCGGCAATTCGCACGAGATCATGAAGACGTGGAAGGAGGCCAAGGACCTCGTCTACAACATTATCAACTGCAACAAGCCGATCATCTCAGCGATCAATGGTCCAGCCGCTGGTGCCGGCTTGGTCGTCGGTATCCTGGCCGACGTGTCGATCGCCGGCAAAAAAGCCAAGATCGTTGACGGCCATCCGCGTCTCGGCGTTGCCGCCGGTGACGTCGCCGCGATCATCTGGCCGCTTCTGTGCGGCATGGCCAAGTCCAAATACTACCTGTTGACCTGCCGACCGGTCTCGGGCGAGGAGGCTGACCGGATCGGTCTGGTGTCGATGTGCGTCGAGGATGACATTCTCCAGCAGACCGCGCTCGACATCGCCACCGAGCTTGCAAATGGCTCGCAGAGTGCGATCCGCTGGACAAAATACTCGCTCAACAACTGGCTCCGCCAGGCCGGGCCGATCTTCGACGCATCCACAGCCCTCGAAATGTTGGGTTTCATGAGTGAGGACGTAAAGGAGGGCGTCCTGTCACACCGCGAGAAGCGGGCTCCGAATTTCCGTAAGGATTGCCCGATCTGAATCGGGCGTACCAGGGACACCGGAAGCAATGTCCATCGACATCTATCACGACATCGCCACCGCCTACAACGCTGCAGCAACGAAGGCACCGGGACTGAAGGCGCGCTTCGATGCGGCTCGGTTCGACCCCGCCAAGGTTTCATCGCTGGCAGATCTCTCCCGTCTGCCGGTGATGAAGAAAGAAGAGTTGTTGAAGCTCCAAAGAGCGAACCCGCCTTTCGGCGGATTCCTCGCCGCCGATCTGAAGGACATAGCGCGCATCTATGTGTCGCCCGGCCCGATCTTTGAACCGGCGCTGCCAAGCGGCGGTGGTCATGGGCTGGATCTGCTGTTCCAGGCAGCGGGCGTAGGCGCGGGCGATGTGGTCCTGAACACCTGGATGTACCATCTGGTGCCCGCGGGGCTGCTCTTTGATGAGGCCGCGCGGGCCGCGGGCGCCACCGTGATCCCCGGCGGGGTCGGCAACCGGGAATTGCAGGCCCAGATCATCGCGGAGACCGGCGTCACCTCGATCTGCGCTTCGACCGCGTTTTTTCTGACGCTGGCCGACACCGTCATCAAGACCTATGGCCGCGATGCCTGGAAAGTGAAAACCGCATTCCTGGGCGGAGAGATGGGCGACTGGATGGCCAAGCGCCGCCGGATCGAAGCCGATTATGGCGTCTCTACCTGGGCCGCCTACGCCACAGCTGACCTGGGGCTCGTCGCCTATGAGGACGGGGGCGAAGGTTATGTCGTGCATCCCGATCGGATCGTGCAGATCTGCGATCCTGTCAGTGGCGACCCCACGGCCCATGGCGAGCCGGGCGAGGTGGTGGTGACCGCGCGTCAAGCCGACTGGCCGATGATCCGCTTCGGCACGGGCGACAGTGCTCTTGCGCTGGAAAGCAACAATGACGGCAGTGTGCGACGGATCTCTGCCCTTCAGGGGCGGGTCGGCGCCGCCGTGAAGGTGCGCGAGATCTTCGTATATCCACGCGCGGTCGAGGAAGTGGTGATCGCCACGCCCGGGGCAAAGGCGGCGCAGGCGGTAGCCACCCGAGAGAACGACCGTGACATGATTCGGCTGTCACTTGTTCTGGAAGATGGTGCCGACGGCGAGAAAGCCCAGGTCGCCGCACTGGAGGCGTTCAGGTTGCATGCCCGGATTCGCGCGGACGAGGTCACGATCGTCGATGCCCTGCCGGAAAACGCCGAGTTGATCATCAATAGAAAGGACGCCTGAACTTTCCAGACACACTGTTCCTGCCCGAACCCCAAAGCTCGTCTGGAATTCTACTGTGGCGTTTCGCGGTTCGATCTTTCCTTCAAGTCCGTACGCGGCCCTGTGCAGCAACATGGCGCCCGTCGGTTCAGAAGCCGCTGAGCCCGGTCAGGTTGCGACCGATGAGGGGATCAGCATAGCGAGCGGTGTCTCTAGCTAGCTAGGACAACTCTTTGGCAACGGCAGCGACGACCGCAGATCTGCTGGGCCGTTCTGGCAACTACGCCGGCATGTCGTCGGCGATCGTCCGCGAGTGGCCCCTGAACTCTGCCACGACTTTTCCGTCCTGCGCGTTCGTCACGGTACAATCATAGATGGCCGTACGGCTGGTGCGGCAGCGTTCGAGCGCGCACGCGATTAAGCGGTCACCCGGCCGCACAGGCCGCACGAAGGTGATGCTGCATTGCTGAGCTACCGATTGCCGACCATGGCTGTTGCACGCGATCGAGAGCGCCGTATCAGCAAGGGCAAAAAGCACGCCGCCATGGCAGGTCCCGAAGACATTCAGGCCATTTTCCGAAACTGTCATCTCGAGTTCGGCTTCACCTGGCGCGGCACGGCGCAGCGAGAAGCCGAAAGCTTTTGCGGGCGCGTCGCCGGAAAGCATGAAGGTCGCGCAGCAATGCGCCACCTTGATCGGATCTTCAGGTAACGGGTTCATTTTGCTTGCCAACGGTTGTTTGCTGTGACGATTCAGGGGCAGGTTCCTGGTCGTGCGCGGCTAGCGCGTGTGCTGCCGCCTCAACGGACAGCTCGCCTGCCTCGACGCGCGCGAGAGTCACGAAGAAGGCCTCGTCGCTTCGCCCCATGATACGGCGCCGCATTTGGGCAGCGGCCGCTTCCGCCACCAGACGATGGACGCGGGCGCGGCGCCGGGCCTGACGTTCCCAGGGCGCCCGCTGCGCCAGGTTCAGAACGGCCTCGAGGAGATCGGCGACGCCCTTTGCGGAATTGGCTACGGTCTCGATCACCGGCACGTTCCTATCGTTTTCGCGGCGGAGGGCCAGCATGCTCCGCAGTTGTCGGACGGTGCGGGCGGCTAGCGGCAGATCGGCCTTGTTGACGACCAGGATGCTCGCGATTTCCAAGATTCCGGCCTTGATCGCCTGGACATCATCGCCGAGGCCAGGGGCGTTCACGACGACCCTTACATCGGCAACCTCGACGATCTCGACCTCCGATTGCCCCGCGCCGACAGTCTCGATCACGATCACGTCCCGGCCGGCGACATCCAGCACATCGATGATAGGCTGGATGCTTTCGTTCAGGCCGCCGAGGTGGCCGCGCGATGCAATCGAACGGATGAAGACACCGGGATCTTCGGTATGACGTCCCATCCTGATCCGGTCGCCAAGCACGGCGCCGCCCGAAAGGGGGCTGGATGGATCGACCGCAGCGACGGCGACGGTGCGTCCGCTCTTGCGCAACTCGGCGACGAAGGCATCGATCAGCGTCGACTTCCCCGCACCGGGCGGCCCAGTGAACCCCACCGTCAGGGCGGCCCCCGTTGACGGCAACAGCGTGCGGTGCAGATTGGCGGCGGCAGATCCGCCCGCTTCCATGATCGTGATAGCCCGTGCGATCGCTTTCGGATCGCCTGCGCGCAGCCGCTTGCGGAACGTTTCCATGGCGCGCGTCGTCATCCCGTCAGGCAACAATCAGAGGATGTCCGAAGCCGCGCTCGCGTCGCAAGCAGCCGACCACTTCGCCGTGCGTGACGCCGACGTCAACGGCCTCCACCACCTTCTCGAAGGTGTTCTGGTCCGTGCTGTTGGCTGCGCGGGCCAGCGCATCCAGGGCGCGGGCGACCTGTCCCTGGCTGCGTTCGCGCTTGAACGCCTTGAAATGTTCGACGTGCCGATGCATGGCATCCGCATCGGGGCGGTCCGCCGGCGGAACGGTCGGATCTTCGTCGATCTGGTAGCAATTGACGCCGACGATCTTGCGCTCGCCGGAGTCGACCCGCTCCTGGAAAGCGAGCGAGGAGTCGCCAATCATGGTTTGAACCAGGCCGGCTTCGGCCGCCTTGTACATGCCGCCAGCCGCATCGATCTTGGCTATTACACCTTCGATCTCGGTCTCCATCTGGTCGGTCAATCGCTCGACATAGTATGAGCCGCCCAGAGGATCGATGACGTCGCAGAGCCGGGCTTCCTCGCGCAGGATATTCTGCGTCGCCACTGCGACACGCGCCGTTTCCTCGCTCGGACAGGCGATCGCGTCGTCATAGGCATCGGTGTGCAGAGATTGCAGGCCGCTCAGAATACCCGCCATTGCCTGGATCGAGACGCGGGCGATATTGTTGAGGGATTGCTGCTGCGTCAGGTCGACACCTGACGTCTGGCCATGGAACTTGAACCGCCAGCATGCCGGGTTCTTAGCACCTAGGCGATCGCGCGCGATCCTGGCCCAGATGCGGCGGCCGGCGCGGAATTTCGCAATCTCCTCGAACAGCGAGATCGAGATGTCGAAGAAGAAGGTGAAGCGGCGCAACACATCGTCAACGTCCATGCCCCGTGCGATGCAATCCTCGGCATATTGTACCGCCGTGGAAAGCGTGAAACCCATGGTCTCGGCCGGGGTCGCACCCGCCTGCTGCATGTGCTGGCCGACAACCGACACCGGATTCCAGTTCGTCACATGGCGCCGGCAAAATTCGATGTGATCGAGCAGGACCCGACGCGATCCCGGCAGCGACAGGCGGTAGAACTGGTGGTTCGCGATAAAATGCGAAATATAGTCGCTCTGGTTGGAGGTGCCCGTCACGCAGCGCCAGTCGATACCGCGTCGCCGCGCCACGCCAAGCGTAAAGGCAAGCAGCGTGAATGGTGACGGGTCGTTCATGGCGGTTGAGATTTCGCCGATTGGGACGCCGTCGAGCGCTCGGTCCATGTGGTCCGTGGTGTTGATCACGGTGCCGCAGGTGCCGAGCAGCACCGGATCGACCTCGTCGCAATCGATGCCGCGAAACCCGGAGCAGCATGGCAGGAGGCTGATCGCCGTGGCGCCTGCGCCGATGATGCGCCGGACGCGCTTGTTGTAGTCCTCGGGCGTGCCGAGGCCGATCAACTGCCGCTGGGTCCAGGTGCGGCCGCGGTGCATCGACGGGTAGATCCCGCGCGTGAACGGGAACTGGCCGGGAAATCCGAGGTCATCGAGATAGCGCTCGCCGGACCAGTCGCGCGGCGAATAGAGCGGCTGTATCTCGATGCCCGACCGATTGCGGATCGGCTTTTCCTCACGCATCTGCCGCGAATATTGCGAGCACCACTCACCCTGCGCCTGCTCGAAGCCGGGAAGCGGAAGTTGGATCGCGGTCTGGGTCATGGAGTCGCCTCCGAGAATTCATCGATCCGGTCCGAACGCGACTGCCGGCCGAGCGCGGCGACGAAGTCGACGATTTCGTCACGCGCAGCGCCAGGCCCGAAGATCCGGTTGACACCGGCCGCGAGCAGCGCGCCTTTTTCCTCGTCGGGCACGATTGCGCCACGCCGCGGAGCGTGGTGAGCTCCCGGTTTGCTGGACCGAGGTCTACATCAATCGAAAGTTCGCAGCGATAGGCCGGCTTCTCCAGCGTCATCGCGGGCCGATCTTCCATCTGATTGAAGATCTTTTTGGCCAAAGCATAGTTGAGGTTCACCAGGAAATTGCCGCAGCGTTGATTCCGCCGGATCTTGCGCCTGGTTTGAAAGTCAAGGCTGGCTCAACCGCGCTCAAAGTGCAGCGGACCTATAAGCTCGCGGCAGGAACTATCGCGCAGGTCGCCATCAACACCCATCCTGCCTCTCGCTTTCGCCATGCAATGACCATGCGGCGCCTTAAGGGTTGATGGGGTTCGATCCTTCGCGGTCGCTGAGAGCTTTGCTTTTAGCTTTTGGTGCCGCCGAGATCCAGAGTTCTGCGGTTTCCCGCGCGTTTCCTCCGCCGACGAGGCCAGTCTGTCGAGCATTTGGCGCGCCTTCTTCTAACGTTAGTTCCATGTGACAACAGGCTGGAGGTCGCTACAATCGTAACCGGCATGAGGCCAGCATGAGGCGCCACCTCGCCATCCTTCGGCTCGCCTGCAATACAGCTTGGCATGAGCTGATCGGTGGAGGTGGATCGATGGCAAATGCCATGCTTGATGCCAGGCAGGAAGGTGACTCCTATCGTCGCGTCGAGGTGATCACTGGGGAGCGCCGACGGCGACGGTGGACGGGCGAGGAGAAGGCCCGGATCGTGGCGGAGAGCTTTGAGGAGGGTGCGAACATCTCGGAGGTGGCGCGGCGCGATGGCGTTTCGCGCGGGCTGCTCACGGTGTGGCGACGCCAAGTTGCGGCGGCGGTGGCCGGCAAGGCGCCGAACTTCGTGCCGATTCAAATTGACGCCGGAAGCGATGGCGAGACAGCTGGCGAGTCCGAGCGTACTTCGCCGGCACAGACGAAGGCTTTAGAGATCGCCGCGCCCTCGGCCAAGGTCTGCGGGGTGATCGAGATCGAGGTGAGTGGAGCGCGCATCCGCGTTGAGCCAGGCGTGGAGTTGGCGACGGTGCTGGCGGCGCTCCGGGGCATCCGGTGATCGCACTACGGTCCGACCTCAAGGTGGTGTTAGCGACACAGCCAGTCGATTTCCGCAAGTCAATGCACACGTTGTCGGCGCTGGTGAGCGAAGCACTGCGCGCGAACCCGTATTGTGGCGACGTCTTCGTGTTCCGCAGCAAGCGCATGGACAGAGTGAAGCTTCTGGCGTGGGACGGCAGCGGCATGGTGCTGGTGACGAAGTGGTTGCACCAAGGGCGTTTCACTTGGCTGCCGATCCGCGACGGCGTTGGTCAGGCGGGTGCTACGCAGCCGCGGACGGTGCGGCACGGATGAATTCATCAAGCTTGCCGTCCAGTTCGAAGAAGTTCGCCGCAGTGTCGCAGAACTCCTTTGCGGCTTGGCCCCAAAAGGCCACCTCGACCTCGAAGCCGCGCTCGATCAGTTTTGCGACGACCGGCACATAATCCGAGTCCCCGGCAACCAGCAGGATATCGTCGTTGTCCTTGTCGATGATGTTGAACGCGTCATCCATCATGGCCGTGGCGATCGCCACGTCGACTTTCTCTCAAGTCCGGAAGCGACGGTCGGTGAGCTGATTCGACACGAAGTCGAACAACCAACGATCGTTGGGGGCCATCGGCGCCATCATCGGGGCCCAGGTCTCAATTGCCCGCTTGCGGCCACCACGGCGGCGTATCGCGAGCCTCTCTTGCCGATAGAGCCGGAAGAGCTTCTTGTGGTTGACCGGACAGGCCGGTCGATTCCATCCAAGGATGCGACTGTTCGGTAAAGATCCACACCGATAATCGGTGGAGGTTGCCGGAGACTGCCCTGGCAGCCGCCGGCTCCCATTTGTGTTTTGAACGCTTCGCAAGAAGCGACATCCTGCTCCGCAGGCTGGCGCAGACGCGTTGTCGCCCGTTCGGGCCGCAGCAAGAGCGTCTGCAATCGCTTCGCCGTAAGCGCGGCCGCTTTCGATGTCGGACTTGTCGCCGGTGAGCTCGGAGAGTGCGCGATCTCGTTGAACCTTCAGGTCTGCTGCCATGTTCAGATAGAGCTTGAGCAAGGAAATGGAGCTCGTCTTGATGATCGCCGCAGCTTCAATCGATTGAGTTGGTGGTGGCTGAACGGTATTCGGCGTTGCTAACGTCTCGTTCTGGCTAACCGCGCCGCGAAGTGGCTGTCGGCGCGCCTACAAAACGAACCTGACCGCCTGCTAGCCAGCCGACCGCCGCCAATTTGTCGTGCACGTCGTTACGCAGGTAAATGGTCTGGAAGCTAGCGGATGAATGTCGTGAGTCGACGGGGTTGTCGGATGCCCCTAAGATGTAAAGACAAGTAAGTTCGCGGAAGCCGCGTACGGGTGGGGCAGTGAACTTCCAGGTGACGGTTCTCAAGGTGCTGGTCAGCTATCCAGGCGGGTTCGCCGTCATGGAGGACATCAAGCGCGATATGGCGATTCTGGCGACCAGCGGACCGGACTGGGCCGAACGCACGAAGCGATTGGCAGCCCGCGTGCCTGACCTGGATATCTTCTCCCAAGGTCTCATCGAGCGGATGAACGGCGGCTGGCGTGTCACTGACAAGGGACGCGCGGTTCTCGAGATCATGGAGGCGCGGCCCGCATCCGCCCAAGCAATAGAGCTGCCTAATGTTTGCGCGGTCGAGGAGCCGACCCCAGCTCTGTCATCGATGCCTTCGATCGCTCCAGTTCGACGCATGCGGAAACGAAGCCGACGCCAACGTGACGCTATCCGGCGAAGACAAGCGGCTGCGTCGTAACAAACCTAGCTAAGGGACGAACTTCGGCGCTCGGAAAATAGGATTATATTCCATAATCTATGTTATGCGAACAATATTAATAATATGTTATCCGACCTGCGTTTTTTTTGCAAACCGATCCCTCCGGTGCCAGCGCGCCACAGAGTTGATACGCGTCGCGTGCGCCACCCCCGTTGTGTAGACGCCGGCATGGGCCATTGAGGGCATTGCGTGGTTCGAAGCCCGTCCCTGAAATCGCTTGGAGAATGCGCGGGTCTGGTCGTTCAAATCCCAATAAAAAGTCTCAGTCAGATTCAGGCCCTGCGCGGCGTTCAGCCCAAGCCCAAGGGCGTGAACATCGGGAATAAACATCAGGAGAGCCGCGAGCTTCTGTTCACCGCCTGCGATTCCGAACTCGGAAGCTTGTTTGATGGCGTTAGTCAGATCTCCGCCGGCGTTGGCCAGCCCGATGGCTTTAGCTTTGGAGGCCTGAGCCTGCAGAAGGAAGGATGAGAAATCGGACGAGTTCAGCGGATGTTTGACGCTGCCCAACACTTTGCCACCAGCCGCTGTCACGGCTTTCACCGTATCGCGCTTGAGCGCGGTACCAAAGGCATAATCGGCCGTGAGGAAGAACCAGGTGTCTCCGCCACTCTTCGCGATCGCGGTGCCGGTGCCGGTGCCGTGGGCAAGCATATAGGTGTCGTACGTCCAATGAATCGTGTTCGGCGAACACTGCGCATTTGTTAGATCCGAACTGCCTCCGCCCGAAACGATGAAAACGCCGTTCTTCTCCTTGACAATGTTGTTAACCGCCAGCGCGACGCCCGAATTAGGGACATCAACGATGACATCGACCTTGTCGACGTCCAACCACTTCCTTGCGATGGTCGCTCCGACGTCGGGCTTGTTGAGATGATCCCCGGAGATCAACTCGATCTTCCAGCCTTTTGCCAACAGGCCTGAATCCTCGATAGCCATCTGTGCGGCGAGCATCGAACCCGGCCCGGTCAGATCGGCGTAGACGCCCGATTGATCGCTAAGGGCGCCGATCGTGACATTCTTGTCCTGCGCCCAAGCAGCTGATGTGGTCACGTCCGTCAACGTGGTGTAATTTGAGGTGTGGCACCGGGCCGCATCGTTCAGGCGGCCTTGGGTGTAATCTGTAGCGGCGTCACCTCCTCGATCTGTGGTGTGGCGAGAGCGGCCATGCCCTCGATCTGCATGTAGCGGTTCTGGAGCTGGTACTCGTCGTTCTGCTCGAGGAGCACAGCGCCGATGAGGCGGGTGATGCTGTCCTCGTTGGGGAAGATGCCGACGACGTCAGCGCGGCGCTTCACCTCCTTGTTGAGCCGTTCCAGCGAATTGGTGGAGTGGAGCTTGGCCCGGTGCTGCTCGGGGAAGGTCATGTAGGCGAGCACGTCGTGCTCGGCGGCGTCCATGCAGGCGCCAAGCCTGGGCCACCGGCCGCGGAGCTGGTCGGCCACATGCCGCCAGGTCTGGGTGGCGGCTGCGTGGTCGGGCTGGAGGAAGACCTGCCGGATCGCGGCGGCGACCATGGTGGTCTGGCCCTTGGGAACATGCGCCAGGGCGTTCCTCATGAAGTGGACGCGGCAGCGCTGCCACGTTGCGCCGACGACGCGGGTGATGGCGGCTTTCAGCCCTTCGTGCGCATCGGAGATGACCAGCTTCACGCCCTTCAGGCCGCGCCGGACGAGGTCGCGCAGGAAGGTCGACCAGAACGGCTCGGCCTCGCTGGGACCGATGTGCAGGCCGACGATCTCGCGCTTGCCCTCGGTGGTGACGGCGACGGCGATTATGGCGGCGACCGAGACGATGCGGCCGCCCTCACGAACCTTGAGGTAGGTCGCGTCGAGCCAGAGATACGGCCACTCGCCGGCGAGCGGGCGCTTCAGGAAGGCGTTCACGCGCTCGTCGATGTCCTTGCACAGCTTCGACACGCTCGACTTCGAGATGCCGCTCATCCCCATCGCCTGCACCAGATCGTCGACGCGCCGCGTGCTGACGCCGGCGATCCAGGCCTCCTGGATGACGCTGACCAGCGCCTTCTCGACCGTCTTGCGGGGTTCGAGGAAGCCGGGGAAATAGGCGCCCGTCCGCAGCTTCGGGATCTTCAGGTTGAGCGTGCCCAGCCGCGTGTCCAGGCTGCGGTCGCGGTATCCGTTGCGCCAGGTGCTGCGCTCGCCGGATCGCTCGTGGCGGCCGGCGCCGATGAGGCCGTCGACGTCGGCCTCCATGATGATCTGCAGCACGCTCTCGGCAACGCTGCGCAGGAAATCGCCGTCTCCGGTTTTCGCCAGCAGCTCGGAAAGCGGTAGTCTGTCGTCGGTCATCGGGAAAAACTCCTCGGGTCAAGTTGAAGTCTGGAAACTCCACCATATCCGATGAGCCCAGTGGCCACCGAGACGCCGAGGCCGGGGTGGGGCCTCGGCATACACCGTCATCTACACCGGGAAATTACACCACGACCGCGGACGCTAGCGCTGATGTAGCCGCTAGCGAAAGGAAGGTAGTTGCAGCTACGGCAAACGTCATTTGTTTCATCGCATTCTCCATTTTTAAACTCTTGTCGATTCGAACACCGGGATCCGCCGATCCAAATCAATTCTCGGCGCACATTGTCTTGAGAGCGATCAAGTTACCTTCCTTCGGCCCTATGATCGCGGAAAGCAGTAGCGAACAAACGTGTCATTCCCCCTCCTCCACACGCACTGTTGCAGTTTGACCGACAACCAACTTTTGCACAGCGGAAGCATCGAGTTTGATCCGTACGGGAATGCGTTGAGCGAGACGGACCCATGTGAACGTAGGGTTGATATTGGCCAGCAGACTTGAACTGTCTGTGCGTTCTCTGTCCTCTATGCCGCCGGCGATGCTCTCGACACTGCCACGAAGAACGCCTGATCGTCCCATCAACTGGACCAAAACACGATCGCCGACTCGCACCCGGGGGAGTTTGGTTTCTTCAAAATAGCCTTCCACCCGGATCGAATCGGTGTTGATCAGAGCCATCACTGATTTGCCGGTGGAGACGTAGTCGCCCGGCTGAAGAGACAAGTTAGAGATGGTTCCGTTGACGGGAGCTCTCACTTCGGATCGGCCGAGATTGAGTTTGGCGAGCGCAAGATCGGCTAACGCCTGTTGGAAAGTGGCCTCGCTCTGGTCGGAAGCGGTGGCTGCCAGTTCAACCTGCTGGCGTGACGCAAAATCCTTGAGGCCCTGTACACGTGCCAGTTCGCGCCGGGCTTGTTCCATGGCTGCTTGACGGCCTGCGACCGCAGCTTCGGCCTGCTTCTTTGCGATCTGAAATCTGTCGCGATCGACGCGGAATAGTACGTCGCCCCGCTGGACAGTGCTATTGTCTTTGACAAGAACCTCCTCGACCAATCCCGAAACGTCGGGCGCGACCTGCACGACGTCGGCCCGGACACGGGCATCTCGCGTCCATGGCTCGTTCATATAATAGTCCCATAGCCCGCAGGTGACGAACGCAGCCGCCGTTACGACGGCAAGGGTCATGATGACCCGTCCGGTATTCGCGAGATATTTCATTGGCCAACGAGTCTGGATGCGAGCGCGAAAAGCGCTCCTAGAATGAGTACATAGAGTGACAGATCGAACAGGGCGCGATGCCAGATCAGTGTATAAAGTTCCATGCGGCTAGCGACATATCTGATGCCCAAGGTGGCGATATACGCAGCGAGCATCAGTCCGAAGAAGCTCGGCAAGTATATTCCGTAGACATCCAAGTCCAAAGGCATGGTGCTACTCTGCGCCCGCCACCATCGGCTGCAACACACCCGGATGCGCCGATCGAGGAACCTCACAGGTCGGCCCTGTCGCCAGTGGAAACATGGCGCGCCTCATCCCGACGAGCGCGTCCAACGAGTTTAGCTGGAGTTGCCCCTGCTTGAGATACAGGACTGCCCGCAATGCTCGATCGATATCAAGCAGCAGAGTCTCGGGTGCGGGCAGCCCTTCATTCTCGGCTACGCATTGACGATAGTGTACGGCGATGCCCTCGAGCACGCGGTCGATAAGGGATCTGACCTCGCCCGGCAACGCCCTGCGATTCCGTTGCAGGGCGAGGACATTGTAACCCATTCGCAATTCCGCTAGACCGTCGACGGCCTTGAGCGACGCGCTCTCATTTGAAGCAAGTCGTGGCACAAGCTGCCCGAGCCGATCAAGCATGCGGCTGGTCAAGGCTGCATGGTCGGGCGCATGTGCTCCCGTGGCGAGTTCCGCTAGATCGTTCCAACCGGCCCGAACGAGACGCCGAGCCGCAAGCTCAGTCCCAAAAGGCCTGGTGACGAGCGTCCATATTAGCGCGAAGAGAACGCCCGCCCCGATCGCGATTCCACCCTCCGTGTAGGAAGTGAAGTCGGCGCTGTATCGACCCTGCAGCGCAAGGTCGCCTGCGAGATTTGTCGCTAGAAGCAACGTAATGAGCGACAGCTCCGGCCGCGGTATGAACGCGCCGATCAGGAGGAAAGGCGGCGCGAGCACCACCGCAAGTAGTTCGAAGTCATTGATGTTGGGAAGGATGAGAAAGATATAGATGCTTGTCAGAATGTAAGTGGCACAGATCCAGACGAGCATCGCGCGCATGAACGTAGCGGGCCGATCAGCACCGCCAAAGAAACAGCATGCAATGGCGACGAATGCGACCGCGTTGGCACCATTGGACCACCCGCTCCAAATCCAGAGCAGGCCCGCGGTGAACGTTGCCGCTATTGTCGAGGCGACGGAAAACAGTATGAGTCCGCGGTCGTAGTGTTGTTCGCGGGCGACAACGGGTCGATGACGCAGCATAAGCCTCCAGCGAGGAAAGCCCTTTCCGAGGTGGATTTGATGCTGCAGGATCAAGCAGTCCTCCCAGAGATCGATTAGCTCTCGAAGTCTGGCGATGAGGCTGAGCTGAACCAGGGTGGACCATAGGCATGATTCTTCAACTGGCCATTTGAATTCATTTAGCTCCGTGCGAAGCCGATCCGGGATTCGCGGGTCGGCGATCTCGGATGGAGTCTCGATCCAAGCTGCTATGCGACTAGTGAATGCCTGCAAGTCCACCGGGAGGCCCTTCAGTTCAAGCCTGAGTGCATGGAGGCGGTCGGAGACTGCAGAAAGGACAGGCAGGAGAAAGAGTAGACGTCCCCTCAACTCCTCAGCGTGGCGCCTGACGTCGCGTGTGCCGGCGTCGTGGGCCAATTGGCTTATCAATGCGGTGAGTGGGGGTATGTCGGCGGCGAGTTGCTGACGTGCAAGCGGTGTCGCGCGATCTCGGTCGAGCAGAATCTCGCGGGTCCAATCGCCTGCATCGTTCAACCATCTCGTAATGCGCGCATTGAGCATCGGACCGACGCTCATCGGAAATACTATAGTCCCGATGACAGCGGTTATAATAATGCCGATAACGATTTCCTCGGTTCGCGCCACAGCGATATCGAAGATGGTCTCGGGCGCGCCAACGTTTGGCAACGCGATCAGCGGCACGGTGTAACCGGCGAGCAGGAAGACATAGTTGCGCGGCGTCCTGTCATGGAGCGCGATGAAGAGGAATGTACCGGCCCATGCCGCAATCGCAAATGTCAACAGTTCGGGCGCGTTGGCAAGAAGCGGCACAAGGATGACGGCACCGGCAGCGCCAAGAAGCGTCCCTAGCGTGCGATCGAGGGCCTTTGAAACAGTGGCGGCGGAGATGGGATTGGCTACGACATAAACGGCCGTCATTGCCCAGTAAGGCCGCGGCAGGCCAAAAGCGCAGCCCACATAGAGAGCCAGCATCGCAGCCAAATAGGCTTTGGCGGAAAACAGCCAGTCTCGCCATGTTGGCAGAGTCATGGTGTCAGTTCCGGAGGCGGCAGAACTGCCAGCGCCTGAAAGCCCCCAGAGGCACGATCAAGGGCTGCGAAGATCCGCAAGGCTGCTTCCACGTCAGCGTCGGTCACGTCACCAAGCACGCGCTCTCTCAACTCGGAGAGAGCGGCTTCTATTTGTTCTGCAAGTTCTTCTCCCGCGGGCGTCAGCCAAATGAGATTGGCCCGCCGGTCGTCGGGATCTGGTCTGCGTTCGATTAGGCCGATCGTACCGAGCTCATCCAGCAGCCGCACGACGGACGTGCCTCTTATGCCGACATAGCCGGCCAAGACCACCTGACGCACGCCACCACCAAGGCGTCCCACCCAAATCAACGCGGCCGCGCGTGCTTCCGAAATGTCATGAGCGGCAAGGACTTGCTGGGCCAGCCGGCGCCATTGCCGCCCGGCAAGAAGCAGGGATGAGGTCAGGCGAAATCGTGCATTTTCGGTTCTATCCACGTCAAAGTAATTCACATACTTATGGTCGGTATGCAATCGAATCCAAGCTAAAGGACTTGACCAATTAGATGGTACTACAATAATTTGTATATCATTTAGTTGGAGATCAATCGTGCCATCACCCGCCGAAGCACGCCGCCTCCTTGGGGCCCTCGTCAGCCATACGGCGCGGCAGTGGCGACGCGCTGTCGATCGGGACCTGGAGCCTCACAACCTGACCGAAGCGACCTGGTTGCCGCTGCTTCACGTTGCACGAGCTCCGACACCAATGCGTCAGAAGGACCTCGCTGAATCCCTGTCGCTCGATGGTTCTTCGGTGGTGCGACTTCTCGACAATCTCCAGAACATGGGACTGATTGAACGGCGAGAAGGAACAGATCGCAGGAGTAAGGCCATTCATCTCACCAGCGTGGGGCAGGCCACCGTCGAGCGCGTCGAAGGAATTAGCCGTCAGGTTCGTGAGCGTGTTCTTGCTGAGATTTCAGACGACGACGTTGTGACAGTCTTCAGGACCCTCGAAAAGATCTGCGCCGCACTGCCCGCGGCGAGCAGGGAGCAGGCGGCATGAACGTCCATGTCGCGGAGGCTCCTTCTGTTCCGGCGAATGAACGACTTGAGCCGCTCACTGCGCCGCCAGTACCCCGGCAATCGCATCGCAGGCGTCTCGCGATTGTGGCATTCTTCCTCGTGCTTGTGGCTGTAGTCGGAGGCTATGGCGCGCAACGGCTGCGCTGGCGCGCCGTTCATGTTTCGGAGAATGATGCGCGCGTGGCCGGGGAGATCGTTACCATAGCGAGCCGCCTCGATGGTTGGCTGATGGCGCGTCCTGTCATCGAAGGTGACGTTATCAAGACCGGGCAGGCTCTGGCGCAGATCGATGACCGCGACGCACGGCTACGATTGGCTGCAATCGAAGCCAGTCTTGCTGCAGCGGATGCTCAGATACGTCAGTCCATTGCGCAGCGCGACACCACCGACCATACGACGGAGGCAGCGGTGGAAGACGCCCAAGCGCAGGTCGTTGCGACGGAGGCCGCAGTGGCGAGCACTCAGCACCAGCTTGCGCTTGCCGAAGTCAATTTCAATCGGGCGGACGAGCTATTGAAGTCAGGCAACACTCCCAAGAAGTCATGGGACGAGGCCCAATCCACACTGCTTCAACGGCAGGACGACCGCAGGCAGGCCGAGGCGCAACTCCAATCACACACAGCGGCGCTGGCGAGCGCGCAAGCCCAGCGTGGTCAGCTTCAGGTTCTCGATCGGCAGATCGACGTGCAGCGCCAGCAGCACCAGACCTTGGCCGCGCAGGCTGATCAAGTTCGACAGGAGATCGCCGATCGCCGCCTTGTTTCACCGGTGAACGGTGTGGTGGACAAGACGATGGCTGAGACTGGCAACTTTGTACAAGCAGGCCAATGGGTGATGATGGTCCACGATCCGGACAAGGTCTGGGTGGAGGCCGAGATCAAGGAGACGGAAGTGGGAAGCGTGGTCGTCGGCCAGCCCGTGGAGGTAACCATCGATGCCTACCCCGACCTCACATTGCATGGGCATGTGCAGCGCGTCGGCAATGCTGCGACAAACCAATTTGCTCTTCTTCCGAGTCCAAATCCGTCCGGCAATTTCACGAAGATTACTCAACGTGTGCCGGTGCGTGTTGCACTGGACCAACGTGACGCGCGTCTGAAGCCCGGGCTCATGGTCGAGGTTTCCATTGATGTCTCCCCTTGAGGCCCAGGCCGAGCAGTTCGGTTCTTCGTATCGTTGGCTCGCTACCGCGACGGTGATGTTGGGCACCATCGCCACAACAGCTACCGCGACGATTGTCAATGTGGCGATGGGCGACATTATGGGTGCCTTCGGGCTCGGTCAGGACCAGGTTCAGTGGCTCTCGACAGGGTTTCTCGCGGCGATGACGGCGACAATGCTGATGACGGCATGGGCGCTGGACCGGCTTGGATTTCGCAACACGTTCATCGGCGCGTTGACGATATTTGTAGCGGGCTGCATTCTAGGGGCTACAAGCAGAAGTGGCGCAGAAGTGATTCTTGCCCGCGTTCTTCAAGGTGGCGCCTCGGGGATCATTCAGCCTCTGGCCATGGTCGTCATGTCACAGGTCTTTCCACCCGAACAGCGTGGAAAGGCCATGGGGATCTATGGAGTTGGCATCGTGCTCGCCCCGGCTTTGGGGCCGACCGCGGGTGGCATTTTGGTCGACCAATACGACTGGCGCGATGTTTTTCTTGTCGTCGTGCCATTCTGCGTCGCTGGCATGGGAATGGCCTCGGTCACCCTGCCCGGCCTTGGTCGTGCCGAGAACAGGCAGCATCAGAAGTTCGATGCCGTCGGTTTTGCGCTACTGGTGATTGCTCTGGTTGCCGTTCTGACGGGCTTGTCCAACGGGCAGCGCGAGGGGTGGGACTCGGATTTTGTGCTTTCCATGTTTGCGACAGCAACGGTCTCGACCATTGCCTTTATCGGTTTCGAGCTCCACACGCCGCATCCACTGCTGAGCCTGCACGTCTTCGCAGTTGGGCGTTTTTCGGCCGGCTGTGCCGTCGCCTTTGCGCTGGGCGCCGGCATTTACGGCTCGACCTATGTGGTGCCGCTGTTCGTTCAATCGGTGCAGGGCTACACGCCGACGCGCTCGGGCCTTCTGCTGATGCCGGCGGGATTTATTCTCGCCCTCGTTTTTCCCATCGCAGGCCAGCTCAGCGACCGTCTGCCACCGCACATACCTATCATGACGGGATTGGCGCTGTTTGGTTTGTCCTGCTGGTTCTCAGGCGGCGTCGATGTCGACACCTCCTTTTGGACACTTGCCCTATTGGTCATGCTGGGCCGGGTCGGTCTCGGCGTAATGCTGCCCGCGCTCAACGCCGGTGCCCTGCGCGCCCTTCCCCGCGACCGGCTTGCGCAGGGTTCGGGCAGCCTAAACTTTGTCCGTCAGCTCGGCGGAGCGTTCGGCGTCAATCTCCTGTCCGTGCTCATTGACCGCCGAACGGCTTTTCATGGCGATGCGCTCGCGCAGGCCCTGACGCCCGCCAATTCCGCGGGAATCGAAGCATTGACGCGTCTCAGCATTTTATTCTCGCATTGGGGAAACCCCTTCGGCAATCGGCTTCCGACTGGCATCCATCCGGGAAGCATGGGGTTTCTTGAGACGGTTCTCGTATCGAAGGCACGACTAATCGCCTATCAGGATAGCTTTTATGTCGTCGCCCTCGTGTTCTTTCTCGCAATCATTCCGGCGTTTGCCATGGGACGTGGGAGCAAGACGTCGGCACGAGCCGGATAAGCAGGAGCTCGACGCACTTCTCCCCGCCGTCGAGCTTGGCCGCAGCGCGACGCTCTTCAAGGACGACCAATGTGCCCATTCCAAGATTCCGATCGGACACGCACCGAACTAGTACCCGGAATCATAGCTGAGTGATACGTCGGCCTTTGAAAGGTCGCTGGCGGACCTTTTTCTTGGTCCAGACGAATGGTTCAGCTCTGTCATTATAGGCTTTGATGTAAGCATCGATGTGCTGCTCGAGCTGTTTGAGGCTTGTGAATGAGGCGCCGCTCAACGTGCGCGTTTCGCGGGATCGTGAGCACGGATTTCACCGCATTGTGAGCAACGATTTCAGAGGATCGTGAGCAGCGATTTCAGGCGATCGTGAGCACCAATTTACAGGGTGCCGGACGCTTCGGCCGACAACTCAATCGGGCTACGGGTTTCTCATTCAACCATGAGGAAGCCCGATGCCGAGCTATCGCCAAATTTTGGTGACGGCGGGGCCGGTCAGGCGGCGGCGGTTATGGGCTGACGGTCGGTCGGCTTGGCGATGACCTCGATCCCGTCGTTGAATGTCACACCAAGAACGAGTTTGGCAACTGGTTGTGGCCATCGAGACGGCGCCAGCTTTTCTGTGCGCCCTCGACCAGTTTGAAGACCATGGCGAGCGCGGTCCCGTTCGACAGACAACCCTTCGATCGGATGGTGCGGTGGCGCACGGTTGCGAAGGTGCTTTCGATGGGGTTGGTCGTCCGCAAGTGTTTCCAGTGCTCGGCCGGGAAGTCGTAGAAAGCGAGCAGCGTGTCTCGATCCTTGGCCAGGCAGTCGGCCGCCTTCTGGTATTTCAGCGCGTAGCTCTCGATGAAGGCGTCGAACGCCAGCTCGGCGGCGACCTTCGTTTCAGCCATCCAGATCTCCTGCAACGCGCGCTTGGCTTTCGGCTGCTGGCTCTTCGGCAACTTGGCGAGCACGTTTGCCGTCTTGTGCACCCAGCAGCGCTGCTCGCGCGTTTTCGGCCAGACCTCGCCGGCGGCTTTCCAGAAGCCGAGTGCGCCATCGGCGATGACGAGCCGCGGACACGTCGAGCCCACGCCGCTTCAGATCAAGTAGCAGATCGCGCCAGTCGTGCGCGCTCTCGCGGGCACCGTCGGTGAAGCCGACCAGTTCCTTGCGACCTTCCGGCGTCGCACCGATCAGCACCAGGATGCATTGCTTTTCGTCCTCGAGCCGCGCCTCCAGATGGATGCCGTCGGCCCAGATGTAAACGTAGCGCTTCGCCGACAGATCGCGCTTCTGCCACGCAGTGTGCTCGTCGAGCCAGCCGTCCTTCAGGCGACCGATGGCGGATGCCGACAACCCGGCAGCATCCTTACCGAGCAGCGCAGCCAGCGCCTCCGAGAAGTCGCCGGTCGAGATACCCTTCAGGTAAAGGATCGGCAGCAGCGTCTCGATCGACTTCGAACGGCGCATGTAGGGCGGCAGGATCGACGGAGAGAACCGGATGCGGTCGGGATCGGTGGCGTCCGCCTCGCGATCGCGCACACGTGGCTGGCGGACGGCGACCGGACCGATACCGGTCATCACCTCGCGCTCCGGCAGGTGACCGTGGCGGACGACGCGCTGGTGGCCGTCCGCGGTCTTCAAATCGGCATGCTTGCCGAGAAAGTCCGCGACCTCGGCCTCGACCGCCTGGGCGAGAAGGGCACGTGCCCCGCTACGCAAGACTTCTGTGAGTTGATCAGCGACGTTTCCTGGCTGAATCAGCTTGATGATGTTATCCTTAGACACGGCATATCGCTCCTTCGGTGGAGAAGTGGAGGCGTCAAGCACCCCCACGATATGCCGCCTTTCCGATTCCCGCCGTCACCAACTTTCGGCGATAGCTCTGAACGCGGGCGTTTCGATCGGAAGTCCTGCGTCGATCGCCGCGACGCGACTAAGATACGCATCACTCGGCTCCGTCGGGACGACGTTCCCCAGTACCACGTGGCCAACTCTTTCGGCCGGTAGTCCGGAGCGTTCCAGTGCCGCCTTAACGGCAACCGTAGCCAGTCGAGTCAGCGACACTTCGCGCAAGGAGCCGCCGAAGCTCCCGATTGCGGTCCGCTGCGCGCTCAGAACAACAATGTCTCTTTCCATATCGACGACTCCAATTGGCTGCTAGTGGTTCCAAAGCCCTGGAACGAAAGCGAGCAGGAGACGCTTCCGCTGTGTACCGTCCTATTGGGCTTAGTCTTCCTCGATCGTCGAATGACGAAGGAACTCCACTATCCCCGAAAAGCCCTTCCCCCCGTTGCCCGCGTCGTCGTATGATTTATAGATTGACGCTGCGCGAACTCCCAGAGGCACACTCGCATGGACCGAGCGCGCAGCAGCCTTCGCCAACAATAGGTCTTTTAGCATGAGCGAAGCGGCAAAGCCCGGCTTGTAGTCGTTGTTAGCGGGCGAGGTCGGCACCGGGCCCGGAACCGGGCAATAGGTCGTCAGCGACCAGCACTGGCCCGAAGAGGTCGAGGCGACGTCGAACAGCGCCTGATGCGAGAGCCCGAGCTTCTCGACGAGCGCAAAGGCCTCGCTGACCGCGATCATGGAAATGCCGAGGATCATGTTGTTGCAGATCTTGGCCGCCTGCCCTGCGCCGGCGCCGCCGCAATGGACGATCTTCTTGCCCATGTTTTCCAGCACGGGCTTTGCCGCGGCAAAGGCCTTCTCATCGCCGCCGCACATGAAGGTCAGCGTCGCGCCCTTGGCGCCACCGGTGCCGCCGGAGACCGGCGCGTCGACCGACAGCACGCCGTTCTTGGCGGCAAGCGCATGCGCCTGACGCGCGCTCTCGACGTCGATGGTGGAGCTGTCGATGATGAGCGCGCCCTTGGTCATGGCGGGCACGATGTCGCTCCAGACCGAGAGCACATGCTTGCCGGCCGGCAGCATGGTGACGACGATTTCGGCGCCCATCACGGCGCGTGCCGCAGTTTCGGCAATCGACGCGCCGTCGGCCTTCGCCTGATTGCGCGAGGCCTCGACCAGGTCGAAGGCGACGACCTTGTGGCCGGCCTTCACCAGATTGGCCGCCATCGGGCCGCCCATGTTGCCGAGACCAATGAATGCGATCGTGGCCATCTTCGTTTCCTCCGCCTGAAAGCGTTCGTTGTGACTAGCTGAACTTCAATTCGTCGGCGCCGATCTCGGCGAAATAGGGTGCCACCATCGCCGGCGTGACGTCCTCGATCCGCGGCGGCGACCATTTGGGATTGCGGTCCTTGTCGATGACGGCGGCGCGCACGCCCTCGCGGAAATCGTCGCTGCGGAAGGCTTCAAGCGCGGCGCGATATTCCCGCACCAGGCACTCCTCCAGGCTCGCCGCCTTGCGCGCCAGCCGCAGGAGCTTGAGTGTGACCACCATGCCGCGCGGCGATTTCTCGCCGAGTGTCTTCAGGGTGGCTATCGCAAAGTCGGAGCCGTCGCGCTTGAGCGCGGCGACAATGTCCTCCAAGCGGTCAAAGCCGAACAGCGCGTCGATCATCGCCTGCTTGGCCGCCACCGGCCCCGCGGCATCGCCGGTCGCAAAGCCGTTGATGAGCTTGCTGACGTCGGCGGCGGTTGTAACTGGGCGAACCTTGGTCAATGCCTCGCGGAACTCCGGCCACTTGGCGGCCGGCACCACGGCATCCGCGAATTTCGCGTGGATCGCATCGGGCCCGCTCATGGTCTGACCGGTGAGGCCGAAATAGGTGCCGATCTCACCGGGCGAGCGCGACAGCAGCCACGTGCCGCCGACACCCGGGAAGAAGCCGAGCCCGACCTCCGGCATTGCCAGCTTGGTGCGATCGGTGACGACGCGATGGCTGGCATGGCCGGACAGGCCGACGCCGCCGCCCATCACGAGGCCGTCCATGAATGCGACGTAGGGCTTCGGATACTTCGCAATCCCCGCATTCATGATGTATTCTTGGCGCCAGAACCGCGCGCCGAGGTCGCCGCCTTCGCGTGAACTCTCCCAGAGGCCGCGAATGTCGCCGCCGGCGCAGACCCCGCGCTCGCCGGCGCCTTCCAGCACGATCACGCCGACGGCAGGATCGGCCTCGAACAAGTCGAGCGCCGCGTCGATGCCGATGGACATCTCCAGCGTCATGGCGTTGATCGCCTTGGGCCGGTTCAGCCGGATTATCCCAGCAGATCCTTCACGGCCGACGATGAGGTCGCATTGAGCAGTCGCCACACTCGTCTCCATCATCGCGCGCCCTCGATCAGTTTGCGCGCCACGATCAGCCGCATGATTTCATTGGTGCCTTCGAGAATCTGGTGCACGCGCAGGTCGCGCACGATCTTCTCGATGCCGTATTCGCTGAGATAGCCATAGCCGCCGTGGAGCTGCAGCGCCTGGTTGGCGACTTCGAAGCCGACATCGGTGCCGAAGCGCTTGGCCATTGCACAGAGTATGGTGGCGTCCGGATGATTGTTATGCGACTCAATCTTCAGTCAGTCATTTTAGCGTCCTACATATTCTTCATTCCATAATCATTTCGAGCGGAAAGTCTTCGGATGCGAGGTGTTCGAATATGGGCTCGGGCGCTGCAGCCACGAGCACGACTAACTACGCCTTCGATTCGTATAGCGCGTCAATGAGCGTGGCGAGCCTCCGTCCCTCGTCTGCGCCGTCCTGAGATATAATCGGCAGGTTCTTGAGGAAGATCGAATTGAACTGATCTGCGATCGCGAGATGATCATCGCCGCTGAGCAGTCACCACATCAGTTTCACCCAAGTCGCAATAGTATTTCTGTAATTTGAGGCGGGATTCCTGAAGACGGGCGAGCGCGATTTCAACGGACTTTGCCGCTTCTGTTCGGAATGTCAGTGGGAGATCTGACGTCAAAGAAGTGGTTGCGACAGAGATCGCGGATCATCTCTTCGATTCTGGCGGACGTGGCTGTCCTGGACGCTTTTCCAGCCCATGCCGCGAAGCATGATGCCGCGAAGGAACCGAAAACTGGCGATCGCCGTCACGACCGCATTGATGGGCAGCCGCAGCGCCTTTTTCTCAGGATTGCGCCGGGAGGAAGAGCGACGACTATTTCAACGAGATCTCGCAGCATCTGCAACAATTGAAGTTCCCGGAGGGAGTTCTCGTTACCGCACAACTCGGGGCCGGAAATAAGGGGATTGGGTATACCCTTCGCGAGCCTCCCGTAGATCGGAGAATCTGGCCCCTGCGCCTACCTCCCCTAGCGAGTCGAGGGTTACACTCTGCATCTGCATCCGCGTGACGAAGCCGGCGGCCAGGCACTCTCGGCGCTTCGCAACCGCGGTCTCAGTCTGGCGGCGCGGGCACTGGGGCAATCGGTCGGCCACATTCTAAGCTTCTTTCACATGCTTCAGGCCGAGGTCGCGTTCTATATCGGCGGCGTCAATCTTCAGGAGCGGCTTTCAGCGCTCGGCCAGCCGACCGTCATCCCGCGCCCGACCGCCCTATCTCGACGTCATCTTGATTGCCAAAACCTATTCGACGTGTGCCTAGCGATCAGCATGAACAAGCACATTGTCGGCAACGACGTCGAAGCGCATGGAAAGAACCTGATTATCACTACGGGCGCCAATCAGGGTGGCAAATCGACCTTCCTGCGAAGCGTCGGCGTTGCCCAGCTCATGATGTAATCGGGTTTGTTCGTGGGGGCGGACGAATTCGAGGCCAATATCGTGCGCGGCGTCTTCACGCACTACAAGCGCGAGGAAGACAACAGTATGACGAGCGGAAAATTCGACGAGGAGCTCAGCCGGATGAGCACATTGGCCAGCATGCTCAATCCGGATGCCATGATCCTCTTCAACGAATCCTTCGCTTCCACCAACGAGCGAGAGGGCTCGAAAATCGCACAGCAAATTGTGAGCGCTCTTTTGGACAGCGGCATGAAGGCGGTCTTTGTCACGCATCTCTATCTATTCGCGCATGCCTTCGAAGAATTGCACATGGATACGGCGCTTTTCCTGCGCGCGGAGAGAAAGCCGGACGGCACCCGCACCTTCAAACTTGTCGAGGGAAGGCCCTTGGATACGAGTTTTGGGGAAGATCTCGACGCCAAGATCTTTGGAGACGACACGCTTCACCCGAAGGCTGCCCCACGATTGAGGATCGTCGCATAGACACCGATCGGAACGGCGACGCGAGGGCGGGTCACATCGTCAGTAAAATCAGAGTAGCCTAGAGGTAGACAACTTGGCCAGGATCAGAAAGACCAAAGCGGAGCTAAGCGACTTGGTTCTGAACGAAATGCGAAAATATCCCGGATGCGAGAAGCTCGCGGCGATTCAAATCGTGAGTGATCCGCGCGGCTGGTTCATCGCGCCGGTCGACCGTAGCGCACAGTTTTCGGAGCTGGCCCAACGAGCGGCCATTGCGGTCCAGATTACCCTTCACAACAAGTACGCGACAGACCCCGACTAGCCGCGGACACGATCAGCGCGAAAATGCTTGTCGGCAGCAAGTGCGATGCCTGACGGGGTCTGATCTGAGGTCGCCGCAGCGGGCCTCTCAATTTCCGGCCTGGGCGGGCGTGCGAACGCCGCTTTCGCCTCAGCTCATTCTCTGAGGCTTCGTCGACTGCGCCTGCTCGCTCGCCTCGATGTCGCGAACGATCTGCTCCTGCTCCGCCCGCAGGCGCGCCAGGGCGTCCGTCTGCATGACGCCCACTGGAGGGGCTTGGCCCGGGTTCTGCGCGAGTGATCGCGCCGCCTCAGTCGCGGCGGCTGCTTCGCGCGCCTCCTTCGCGGCCGCGCGCTCGGTTCCTGCAACGATCGCGCGTTCGGCGCGAAGCTCACGTTGGGATGTCGGATCGAGCCCGGCAACGGCCTCTTCGCGCCGGTCGGCGTTCACGGCGCGATCGGCAAGCCGTGCGGCCTCAGTCGCCTCGCGCCCTTCGCACAGCCGAAGCGCTTCCGCCTGCTCGATCAGACGTTCGGCGTTGACGCCGGCGATGGCGGCGACCTCCGCCCGCGTCATTTGCTCGACCCCGCGCTCCTGTACGCGCTGCAGGTCGAGCCGATTGGCGAGCGTCTCGAGATACCGCGACGAGGCTTCCCGGAACTGCTGCTTTGTTTCGCCATCAAGCAAATCGCTTGTTCTCGACACCGCCTCGTTCATGAGGCGAAGATCTTTCACCATTTGCTCTGACGTGATGGCCATTTCTAGTCCCTCCTTGGTGAGTTGGTCGACCCGTCTCCCAATCGTTTGAAGAATGGCCCCGACGGTCTGAGCCATCAACAGCCTTTCGAGCATGTCCCTTGCCACGGCATTGCCGGGCTGCTCGGCGGTGACCATCTTCCAAGCGAGGACGCTTTCGTTCACGGCTTTGCGATCGGGAGCCGACATGGGCAGACGGATCGGATTTGTGCGCGCCACCTGGATCCTTTGGCGAGCGTTGTCGATCAGCCTGTGGTTGGCTGGATCCGCCGCGTAGGCACGATCGCGAGCCTCGCGCGCCGGGCGCGGACGGTCCGCGGCCTCGACGATCGCCTTGTCCTTCGGACCGTAGCTCTGCGACGAAGCCCGTTCTCGCGCCGACGTCGCCACGATCTTCAATCCTTCGGCTTGGGCATGCTGAGCGTAAACCTGGCGCCATTCGGAGAAGGTTTCGCGGCTAGGGTGGATCTTCTGACCCGACTCGGATCTCACCGCGATCACGGCATGCGCATGGATGTGCCCGGCCGCCTCTTTGTCCGTATGGACCCCAAACATGAACTTGTGGTCGGCGAACCGATCCTGCAGGAAGGCGCGGGCTGCTCGCGTCAGCGCCTCGACATCCGTCCCGGCTTTCGCCGAGATGATGAGATGCATCGTGTCGCGCGCGGATTGGGAACGCAACGATGGTCCCCACTCGCGCGCAGCGATCCGGGCATCCGCAACATTGCTAACGGTCTTGCCGCGGTCGTCGGTCGCCGGGCCCTTTTCGATCAGTTTGTTGAGTCGATAGGTCACACCATCGCGGCCGTGGCTGGTCGCACCTGGCGCGAGGCGGATCGCATCCGCAGGGATCGCGGTTGCGCCAGCGATCCGCTCTGTGACACGGGCCTCCGACTTCATGTCGAGGCGCTTTTGGGTGAACCCGTTCTCACCGTCGCCTACTTGCTCCTGGCGTACCCTGAACCTCTCCTTGGAGGGGCCGGCCATCGCAACGACGACGCGCGCCTCAAGTGCGCTAGATGCCGTTGTCTCGAGGCGATAGGCATAGCGATGGCCGTCGAACCCGGCGGCGACCGCCTTGGCGTAGGTCTCTCGGCCCTCGGCGGTGTCGGAGACGCCATCGAGCCTCAGCCGGATGGCGCCGACATCCTGGCTTTCCGCTCGTTTGGCGAACGAGCTGGACCAAGCCTTGATTTCATCGACAACTGCCTCGCGATCGGAAAGCGTGCGTCCATCATGCGTCTCAAGCGGAACGTCCTCCCGCTGCACGTACTGACCCGTCGCTGTCGCGCGCGCAACGCCACGCGCATAGGACACGACCTTGATGACGGCAGGCTGATAGCCTGCGGCAAGCTGCCGGGCGCGACCGACCGCTCCGCCCTGCCCTGCCCCGCTGGCGCCCGTCGCTCCCCCGCTGAGACCGCCGGCGATCGGAGCAAGCCCTGGCCCGCGTGGCGTTCCAGAGCGGCCGCCGGCGCCGCCCCCGCCGCTGACAGCCGGCAGAGCTCTCGCCCGCTCCTCATCGCGCTCGCCCGTAATGGTCGCGCCCTGGATGATCTCTCTCGCAGGCGGCGACTTCGAAAGTGGTGGGACGCGGGCGCGCCGGCGGCGCAGATCATCTTCGAGCAGACCCGACGGTCGCGGCCGGAGCCGCTCCTCGCGTGCTTGCGCCACCGCGTGCCGTGTCGCCTCGACCTGCTTAAGCCACCAAGTGATCTGTATGGCGCGATTCACGGAGCATCCTCCGCAATCGGTTCCTGCGGCAGGGTCAGCTTGGCTTCCCGCCGCAGCTTGGAACCATAGGCTACGGTCATTTCCGTGAGCTCGTCGTTGATCGCAGCGACGACTTCGTGCAGCCCGCGCCAGACCGGTTCCGTATCTTCGATCCGGACCGCCTGTCCACGATGAATGGCCTTTAGGACCTGAGCCAGATTCCGGCCGACCATCCGCACCTGCTGTGCGAGCTCGATGACGACTCGGGTGTTCTCGGCCGACAAGGCAGGACCTGCCTGGACTGAGGCCCGGATGAGCCGCCGCACGACCTCGGCCTTCGGCAGTCCATAGAGCTCCACGGCTCGCTGCAGATGGGCCTCGTCAGCCTCGGACAACTCTGTCCGAAGCCTCGGCTTGCGTCGCGGAGCTCTCGCGGAGCGAGCCATCGGCGCTCCCCTTCCCTTCCCGTTCGAACGGCTCCTCGGTTGAAGACCGGGAGCCGAACATGCCGGCATCGACCAGATGCCGGCGCCCGCGCGGCAGCGCCCTTCGGCTGCGTCCAGCAGCCGTCCCCCGGTTTGGCCCACAAACCGGTATCTTGTCAACCAATATCTAATACAATGAACATATCAAGTCGGCGCATAAGGCGCTTGCGACCAAGGAGCCGTCCGTATGAACTCTACATCCGTTTGGCGCGCAGCGCGCCGCAAACACCGATTGCGGTAATACGCGAATGTCGCGTTGCCACACATCGGAGATGCTGCAGCAGCGCAAGTCACTGATGCCGCAACAGCGACTTAGCGGATTGCGCTGATAACGAACCACGGAAATGCAGGAAAGCCGCTTTTCGGTAAAGCCGCATCGTCGCACTCCGCGATTGCCGTAGTCCAGCATTGCCGCCCTACCGGAATGACGCATCCATGCGTTGCGCAATATACATTTTACTGTATGTTGATATTCGCGCATTGCGATGATGACGCAAGAGGAGACGGCCATGCCAAGCATCTTCGCAGTGGCGAACCCCAAGGGCGGCAGCGGCAAGACCACGGTCGCGATCATCCTGGCCGGCGAATTTGCCAAGCACGGCTATTCCGCGGCGATCGTCGACGCTGATCCCCAGGGCTCATCTTACCAATGGCACGCTTCCTCCGTCGCGCGCGGCCTCAGCCCTCAGGGCGTCGATCTCGTTCGCGCGCCCGACGAACCAGCCTTGCTCCAAGCGATTGAACGGCTTGGCGGCTATGACGTGATCGTCATCGATACACCCGGCTACTATGGCGAGGTTCTCATTCAATCGGCGTTGCGCGCGGATCTCGTGGTGCTGCCGTGCAAGGTCCACACCTTCGACGCCTCTCAGGTCGTCCGGACCATTCGAAACCTTGAGCAGCACGCGGCTAGCGCGAAGCTCCCGATGAGCCAGCACCGCGTGCTCTTCAACGAATATGACAGTCTCGACCGAAATACGAGGCCGTTGCGCGAGGTTGTGGCCTATCTCGACACGGAAAAAGTCCCTGTCTGCACCAATGCCCTCTATCGCCGCATCACTTATCGCACCATGACCACCGGTCACGGCACCCTCTACCAGATGAGTGACAAAGACGAGTCGGTTCGCAAGGCGCGATACAATGCTGACCAGGTCGTGCGCGAGCTGCTGGCCGCCAGCCAAGGCGCGACGACGGATGAGACCGCGGCATGAACGATTCTGCGGCGCCGCCAAAGCCAGACCGTCCTTCCCTCCCCCATGACGCCTTTCGCACGCAACGCGCCGGCCTCGCCCGCGTCGAGGCCGTACCGGTTCAGCCGGTTGTGGTCACGCCCGCTTATGATGATTCGATCAACCCCGCCGCGAGGCTGACGGCGTCAGCCGCGTCACGGCCGGAATCTGGCAAAGCCTCATCGCGACCGAAGGTCACGCCGCGGCGAGACAGCAACCCGCTCGACGGCTATGGCGAGCGTTCGTCCTCGCGACCCTATGCCCTTCGGTTGCCCGACGCCATCGATCTCGTGCTGCGTCAGATCGCAGCCGAGGAGCGCACGCATCCGTTGCGCATCATTCACCGGATCGTGCATGACCACTTGAAACGGATCGGGCGGCTGCCCCCGCCAAACGACTGATCCACCCGAAGCCGCACGCATCAGAGTCGCATCGCTGACAGGATCGCGGAAGGGTAGTTCATCCGGGAAGGAAGGGGTCGGACGGCGTTCGAGTATGTGGCGAACGGGTCCGGCGAGATGCTGTGAGCGCCATAAGCATTGGCCAAGCTGAAAATTCGCCCTTCGATGCCCGCCGCGTTAGTGCTCTCAAATATCCACCGGCGTTCTTGATGGCTTCGCCTCTTTGCAGGATCGCGGCAAGGGCGACGCTGGCCTGCCCCTCCCCCATCACCTTACACGCTTCTTCCCAGGCGCTAGGGCTGACACCGAGCAGAGGCCGAACGAGCGTCGCGGTTGCGATGACGTCGCGAGCGGTCCGGATATCGCCACGGGCATAATCGACGAAATCCGGGCAGGCGTCGACGATCAGCCGAACCGGAATCTTCGTTGCACCTTGGGGATGGAGCGTCGCACTATCCGCAGTCGGAAGTGGAGACACGATTTCGGGATCGACGTGATCGTCGGCACGATAAGTATCGGTAGTTGGCGTCTCTGGTGATTCTGTGTGGTCGAGATGACGTTGCAGAATGTCGAGGACGGTCGCGGCAAGAGCTTCGAGCTCGTCGACGAGCGGGCCAAGAGCGTCGCGAGTTGGAACACGAGGAAGACGCGCCACCAACTGACGAAAATTGCGATGAATCGACGGCCAATCGGCCTCTACGCCCTCCTTGATGCCGGTCGCAATTATTTTGGCTATGTCGCGACGGGACAAGGTCGCCTGCTCACGTAACAGATCGAGGGCCCGATGCTCCTTGGCGATGGTATCGGCGAGATGGGCAAGCCGATCCGCGCGGGCGACGATCGGGCTGAGATCGAAGCCAAAGACCTGTTCAACGTCCCCACTCGCGCCCCGTCGGGCGTAGCGTTTTCCGTTCGGACTGTCCCGCCGCAGGAGAAGGCCTGCCGCGACGAGAGAAGCGAGATGCCGGCGGAGCGTCGAGGGGGCGATACCGTGCGACCTGAGGGCGAGCTGCCGATTCGAGGGGTAGACCACGAGGTCGGCGGCGCCGGAGACAAGAACCGTGTCAGGATGAAAGCTGAGCAGAGCGTTGAGGATCGCGAGCGCCCGATCGGAGATGCCGAGCTTCGATCTTGCTTCGCAGATGTGTCGGAACACCTGCCATTTGTGAACCGGCTTTCCGGGCGGGCAGGCATTGACGTCGCGTTGGGTTCGAACAGCGGAAAGCGATAGCTTACCCATTCCAAAGGGCGCCGTTGGTACTTGGCCAATCATCTCCATTCGCGGACTCTCCTTTTCGAGAGCGCGTGTCAAACAAAGACCGTGGCGTGAAAACGCAGGTCTCTTGAACTGTCGGGTGGGGCGCGCATAAAGTGCCGTTATGCGATATGAGCACCGTTGGCGATTGCCGTCGCCAGCCCGCTCACCCTCTTGAGAGACCCGGCTCTGCCGGGTTTTTCTTTGTCCGAACGCTCTGCTCCTGGTTGAATCGAATCCATCTATTATATTGAATGTTGATTGGGGCGTCCAACGTGTGAGTTCGGCCCTGACGATGTCGATCTTCGATGCGGGCAGGTGAGCGATGATCGGGAAGAAATCCGGCCGAAAGGCCGCGCATGCGGCGCGGGGCAACACGCTTCTTCTCGCCTTCCAGGGAGCGCTCGAAGGGCCGCGACGGGACCTGGGACTGAGTCGCCGGGCTTTCGCGGAACGGCTCGGGATTCCTCGATCGAGCTATTTTCATCTGATGACCGAGGCCGCAAACCCGAGCCTCGACTATATCGAGCTCATCGCGGAACGGGCCGGCATTGAACCCACCGCCTTTTTCGGAAGAGTCGCAATCAGACGAGCGTCGCAGCAACGTGCGGCTCAGGGCCTGCGACCGATAGGTTGAGTCATTCCTTAAGGAAAATTAACGCCGGGCAACGTCCAACATACTGGACTTTGGATGCGAGCTGTGGTGATGAAATAAGGCATCTCAATGCGTCAGAGAACCGCTTGCGATGTCACCCGTCCGCAAACCCCAGCCCGTCGACCATTCCGTGCTGAATGAGATGCTAGCCATTCGGCTGCAGCAGCTCGAGATCGAAAACGGCGGCACGGAAGCGTTTTTACCCAAAACCGGGCTGGCGCGCGGCACCTCCTATACGATCCTGCGTGGCATCGGGAATCCAACGCTCCGCACAATCGAGCGGATCGCATCGAGCCTGAACATGAGTGTGTTCGATCTTCTCGGCTTCGAAATCGCCGATGCCCGTCGGGCGCTCAAGAAAAGCGGCGTCGACTACGACGACTTGGTCTCGGCGATCGGAAAGAAGAACCGGGCGGATCGGGCATTGGCGCGTCAAGCGCGATCGCGGAAACTGCCGTCCTGATTTTGAACGGTTCGGCACGCATAGAATTTCGGCCGGTCGACAGAAGGACGGGGAGGCTCTCGCCTCCCCGCTCCTGGTTCAAGCGGCCGCTCGCTCGCTCGCCTGGGCGAGCCGGCCGAACTCGAGGGCGATGAGGTCCACCGTGTAAACCCGCTGGCCGTCGCGTTCGAAGCTGTTCTGGCGCAGCCGGCCACGCACATGAACCAGGTCACCCTTGCTGACGTGCTCCTTCACGTAGGTCTGGATCGACTTCGTGAAGATCGTGACTTCGTTCCAGTGCGCGTCGTCCTTCCACTCGTCCTTGTCTTTGAAGGGGTAGTTGGCGCAGACGCTGACCCGGACGGTCTTACCAACTTCCTTGATGGTCCCGACGCGACCGATGAGGGTGAATTCGGCGATGTTACGCATGGTCTTTCTCCATCTTGTGGGGCTGCGCCCCGTTGCGATGGCGATCCGTGATGGCCGGGAAGACGGCACAGAGCCGTAGCCCGCGAGACGCGGGCGAAGGGCAAGCGCAGCGCTGCATCCCGAAGCCTCATGAATTTTGGCGCCGTAGGCGCATGCGCGAGGAATGTCCGCCGGGGTCCCCGCTTGCGGGGTGGACGGCAGGGGAAAATTCTTGAGGCGCAGGATCGACGTGCCGGCGACGGCCATAGGTATCCAGCCATGCAACCGGGAGCGCGAGCCCAAACCGGAGAAGGTCGTGATCGTCGTCGTGCTCATCCGCTCCGCACCGGGATCTTCGTTTTGGCAAGACACACAGGACAGTCCTGCGCGCATCCCGAACAAGCCATGGCGGTCGAGAGCGACGCACCTGTTGTGGACGCCACGATCGAAACTCGATCCCAGATCGAGGGATGCCACGCAGCGCGACGGTTGTGCGCGCCGGCCACCGAACGCTAGCCTGTGTAGCGCGGACTAGGACAAGCAGCGAACCTCATCGAAGTTCGATCATGCTCGCAACCTCTGAGCACGATGCGGGTGTTCCCGTACATCATGCCCGCCGTTTTTCGTGGAGCCGCGAATTGATCTGTGCCATCAAGATTGGCCCGAGCGAAAATTCGCCGGCTTCGGCTTTTCGCGTCAGGCCGCGCAAATACCCGCCAGCGGAACGGATCGCAGCGCCGCGCTGCAGGATGCAGCCGATGACGATGGCCGCATGGGTCTCGCCCATCACGGTTTGCGCCTCCTCCCAGGCGCTGGGACTGATCCCGAGCATCGATCTCACGACTGCCGCCGTGGCGAGGAAATCCCGCCAATTCGAAATTCCACCCTTGGCGTAGTCGGCGATGTCGGGGCAAGCGCTCAGTACCATCCCCAAGGGATAGGACCCCTCGGCAAATCGGGATGGTTGAGATTTTGGCTCCGCCCTCGCCGCCCTGCCTTCTTGAAGGCTAGGTTCAAGATCAATAAGGGGGTTTGTATTTGAATTTTGTAAGTGGCGCTCAATATGGGACTCTTTGGCGCTCATATTTTCTGTTTTGATATGAGTTTCCAGCAGATTGAGCACGTCGTCGGCAAGCTGCGAAAGCTCGTCGGCGATCTCCTCGAGCTGCTGACGTGTCGCCGTGCGCGGAATCCGCTCGACGATCGACCGAAAGGCCAGATGCACTTCCTGCCAGTCGGCCGGCCCGTGCCCTCCCCTGCGTGTGGGCACCCCTTCTTCCATCCCCGTCGCGATCATCTTGGCAATGTCACGCCGGCATAACGTGACGCGCTCGCGCGCGAGCTTGATCGCGCGCGCCTCGGCCTCGATCTCGGCCGCCAGGTTCTCGAACTCGTCCGACCGAACGACGAGCGGCGACAGATCGAAGCCGAACGCGAGCTCGATGTCGCCGCCGGCGCCTTTGCGGGCATAGCGCTTACCGTTCGGACTGTCCCGGCGGACGATGAGCCCCGCGTCGACCAGCACCGCCAGATGACGCCTGAGCGTAGACGCAGGCATGCCGTGGGCGCGCAACGTCAATTGATGATTTGACGGAAACACGATCAGGTCGTCTTCACCTGTGAGCGCAGTTTCCGGGTGGAAGCTCAGCAATGCGTCGAGCACCGTCAGAGCGCGTTCGGGAACACCGAGGCGCGCTCGAGCTGTGCAGATGGTGTGGAAGATCTTCCACTTATGAACCACCTTCTCGGGCGGCCTGGCGGACGTCGCGATTTGGGTCGCCACATGAGCAAGCGTCAGCGATCGCCGCCCAAAGGGCGTCGTTGGGGTATGTGTCTCCATGTCTTTGCCTCGGTCAGGGCAAAGAAAATCTGCTCGCCGAAACGACGAAAATATCGCAGCAAGACTCTTGACTGTGATTCGCGAAAGTGTGATTCTCAGTGTCGCCAAACACCATGAGAAGGGCTTCCGGAACACCGTTTCGGGGGCCTTTTTCTTTTGCCGTGTTGCTCCTGGTTCGTGGTTCGTGGTTGAGGCCGTTAAGCCTCGGTGGTCTCCGTGCACTCGTCCGACTTGGAAAACACGTCGAACAAGTGCGGGAGCTGCCCGACGAGAAAGTCCGCAAATGACGCGGGCACCTTCTTGTCGATAGTGAGCTTTAGTTCTCGATCAGCCTGATGGATTTGAGCAATACGTTGGCCGTCTGCTGCAAGCACCGAGGTAGGCTGCGAAGACTTGGATTCTTGTTTTGTTGAAGGTCGATTGGCTGCGGAGAATGCTCCAAGAAATCGGCTGTCTGAATCACGCGCCGCAAAAGCGGAGTCCGATATTGCTGCCCTGACGCGCTTGATTGTCGATGCATCGCCGAGCAGATCGGCGAAGGTCTGCCAGCGGCCACGCCCAATTTTTGGGGCTTTGCCGATGGCATCGATAACATCATGCGGAATTGCCTTTGCGACAGCTATGAGCTTTGAGGCCTCGGCTCTGTCGATCGCAAGGGCGTCCTGAACGACTGAGCGCTTGTGCCCGGCGTCCTCGATCCGCATCGCGAAAATGGCCCGCTCGATGAAGCTTAGATCCTCGCGGGGCGCGTTTTCGAGCCCTTGTGCGACCACAAGTGCTTCATCGGAAAGCGATTTGAGGATCGCTCTAACGGGAATCCCTAGCTCACGGGCAACGCGAACGCGGCGGTGACCATAGGCGCTTTGGTATCGCCCAGGGGTTGCGGGATGTTCCCGGACAAGGATCGGGACTTCCTGGCCACTTTGCGCAATCGATTGCTTGAGAATTTCGTATGAGGTCGTGTCATCATCGCAGAATCGATCCGACACCGGGGAGGGGTCGACAAGCGTCGCATCGATCTCAATGATCTGCGCTCCGGCGGCAAGTTTTTCGCGAAGTTCCTGGTTCTCCTTTTCAACGTCTGAGAAGGAATCCTTGAGCGATCGTACAGCACCCGAGGACACCCGTGCTAGCGGAGCGGGAACGCTGTTGTCAGCAGACAACGGAGGCGTGTGAGGTGTGGTAAAAAGGCTTTTGATCGTATCAGTGCGTTTGCTCATCGCCCCCACACCTTCTTCAGCAATTGCGCGATTTCGGTGTTAACGGCGTCCACCGATTCCAGAGCCCTATCGTAGGATCCCCGTCCAACGGATCCGCGGTCGAGTTCGTAGAGCGACTGCTTAGTCAGACCCGCATTTGCAATCGCCGTTGACTTCCACACGGTCGCTTGCAGCACGTCTGAGCCGAAGAGGTTGCGGAGCAGAGCGACGATCTGAGCCTCAGGGACGTCGTTCGGATCGTGGCGCGTGATGACGTATCGGATGAAATCATGTTCGAGGTGGCCGCCCGCCTCCTCAATGACGGTCATGAGGTCGGACGTCATAAGCAGGAACTGGCTCATCGAGGCGACATCCACCATCTGAGGGTGGATCGTCACAAGCATTGCCGTTGCTGCGTTCAATGCTCCCATTGTGAGATAGCCGAGCTGAGGTGGGCAGTCGATCACGACGACGTCGTAGTCATCGCTCACTTGCTCAATCGCGCTTGCCAGCCTTCGGAAGAAGAGATCATGCCCGCGTTCGCGTCGCTCGATCATCGCTCGTGGCGTGTGATGCTCGAACTCCATGAGTTCGAGGTTCCCTGGAACTAGGCCGATGCCATCGAAATAGGTCGGTCGAACAACCTCGCGCATTGGCCGGCGTTGGTCGTCGTACCTGATGGCGCCGTAGATCGTTTCGTTCTGCCCGATGTCGAATTCAGGCTGATAGCCGAACATGGCCGATAGCGAGGCCTGCGGATCGAGATCGATGGCCAGCACCCTGAAACCAGCGAGAGCGAGGTATTGGGCGAGATACAGAGCTGTGGTTGTCTTCGCGGAGCCGCCCTTGAAGTTGGCGACGGTAATTATCTGCAGCTTTTCGCCGGTGCGGCGTCGCGGCAGGAACTCAAGTCCTTCGCGAGGGCGGGCATCGGCCAGATAGGCGCGCAACTCATTTACTTGGGCCAGGGTATAGGATCTTCTCCCGCCGTGACCGGTCGTAGGAGTCGGGCCTAGTCCATCGAGCGAAAGTTGCCGCAGATAGCCATCCGAGACGCGAACAATCTTGGCGACTTCCCCCGACGTGAAGGACCGAAGCGACTTGCTGGCCGCAGGAGGGAAGAGCGCCGTGCCAAGCGAGCGCAATTGACCAGAAAGAAGCCCAGCGTGACGCGTGATGCGCGCGCTTGCGGTCTCGATTGGGGCTTGATCTGCCTCTACGACACTCATCTTCTCGACCTCAAGACGGTTTCGCCGCGTCAGACGGCGAATTACCGTCTCAAGAGAAGACACGATTCCCGAGTCTGTGCAAGAATTAAAGGGTTAATGAGAGATTAACGCGACCGTGTACTCAATCCGAAGCGTTGTTGTCAGCAGACAACATCCTGCACTCCCGGTGTTGTCTGCGGACAACATTTGCAGAGCTGCCCGCGGCCCCTACGGCCGCCCGGCTTCGACCATCAACCTAGCTGCCCTACCCTGGGCGCGCTCAGCCTCGTTGTAATAGCTTGCTGCCTGCTGGACCGAGCGGTGGCGGGATTGTTGCATCGCCTCCAGCAATGCGACGCCCTGCCGGGCTGCCTCGGTGAGATACCCCGACCGCAGCCCGTGCGCGGCGAATTCCCGCGGATCGAGCCCGGCCATGGCGCATCGCCGCTTAACGATGAGATTGATCGACTGCGGCGTCAGAGCCTTCCCCTCGACCGCCTCCCAGCGGTCGATCGCGCGGAAGAGCGGGCCTTTCTTGATGTCGGCTCGTTCCAGCCATTCGCGCAATGCCTCGACGGGAGGACCAACCAACAACACCCTGCCCTCGTCGTCCGCGTCGCCAGTTTTGGTGCGGCCGAGCTGGATCGAGACGCAGGGCAAAGTCGGCGACTTCGGATCGCGTGGATCGAGCGGCACGGCGGGCTCGTTGCTGATCTGCTCGACCCGGAGCCGGGCAACCTCGCTGCGCCGACGTCCGCCAGAGGCAAAGGCCACCAGAAGAATCGCGAGATCGCGGGTGTCGGCAAGCCGATCCGACGCGCAGGTCTGGAGCAGTCGGTCCAGAATGTCTCGGGTTACCGCCCGCTTGCTCTTGCGCCGGCGGGGCCGGCTCGAGGCGCGAACCGCGAGCCTCAGCGCCGACCGGAGGCTCGGCGCTGCGAACGGACCCTCCTGCCCTTTCCAGCGGTGCAACGTACCCCAGCTCGCCAGCCGGCGCTTGACCGTTGATGGCGCGTGCGGGCCCGCGGTGCGAAGCAATTCGGCTCCCCGAAGTAACGCGGCCACGTCGTCCGGCATACCATGCTGGGGATCGACCTCGCGCTGCGCCGGGTCCCACAGATGATGCGCTACAAATTTGAGCGCGAGACTTTCTGAAGCGGGCCACGGCAGCGGCTCGCCCGTCGCCGCCGGCGCCCATGATTCGAGGTAGGCCAGGTCGGATGCCAGGGCGCGCAGCGTGTTCTCGCCCATACCTTCCTGGGCGAGATGCTTCAGGGTGGCCACATCCTCGTCGGTCAGGAGTTCGGCAAGCCGGTCGCGCCGTTCCATGGGCAGGATCGAGGCAAGTGCATCGAGCTGGAGAGCTCGCCGGGTTTCGGGGTCGGAGACCAGCGCACGGGCGGTGATGTCGTCCATCGCCCTACCCTCAAAAGCCATACGTTCGGTCAGCCCAGCGGAGCAGCACGGCGGCGTCACGGTCGGGCAGACGAACGCGCTGAGCCTTGAGGCCTTCCGCGATCGCGAGACCGACATCGGGCTCGACCCAATGGCCGTGGGTCATCAGGAAGAACCAGCCGAACGACAAGTCGATTTCCCGATCGACAGCCTCGATCCGGTCCATGAGTTGGTGGACCGAGGTCTCCGGCGTCATCACCAGACGCTCCTGCGGTGGGCGCAGCGGCCGGGGAATGAAGCCGACCTCACGCTCGTCCTTATAGGTGTAATCCCGGGCATCGAGCGCCCAGTGCGCGAAGACGCGCTGCGATCCGGCGCTCGACTCTTCCCAGTCCCGGAAGAACCGCAGCTCGCGCGGCACGAAGTCGAAATAGTCCGGCACCAATTCAAGGAACGGGGTTTCGCGGATGGTCCCGCGCGGCCCGGTTTCGCGGACGACCCGGCGTTCCATCTCTGGCCGCTTCGCCTCACGCTTCTCGCGCTCGACGCGGCCGCAGCGATCAAGGAAGCTGCGGACATGGACGAAGGCGCCGCCGGCGCGGTCGAGCAGGCGGTAGACCGGACCGGCGAGGCGGTCGGCCTCGGGCAGGGGATCTCGACTAGGCCAGCTCGGATCGAGCAGCTCCTGTTCACCCCGGGGCCGATAATCCGGGTTGACGATCGGGCCAGCGCGCCACTCGACCTCGCGGCCAAGGGCGATCTGGATGTAATCGGCGACTGCGGGGCCGGTCGGCGCGAAGACGAAAGCGCTGTTACCGCGCCACTCGGTGACCTGGAGGTCGGTTTCCCGGAGGCGCGCCCAGACCGCCTTGACGTCGCCGCCGTCTTTGGCGAGCTCAGCCGTCATCCACGGCCGCAGTTCCCCAATTCGCGTCCCGTCCGGCTGGATGACCGAGCGGGTGTCGCGCCAATAGTCGTCATCGACGTGGGCGAGGCCGAAGTCGAAGCCCGGGAAAGCTGCGGCGAGGGCAGGGATGAGGTCCGCGTCGGCCGAGGCGGGATCGAGGCCCGCCAGGGCGGCCTTGATCGAGGCGGTATCGGGAAGACGAAGAGGGGTGACGTTCATCGAAAGCTAACCATAAATCGAAGCCTCCGCTGAGACTTTACGGGGTATTCCAGCGAATTTGGCGAGAATTCCCCAGGCCTTCACACGGTGTATCCTGAATGTTATATAAGAATACACAAAGTAAGCTAGAGGAGTGGCCGATGGCCTTCCACATCAAGAATCCCGAGACTGACGCCTTGGCCCGCAGGGTCGCGGCGCTGAAGAAAATCGGTCTGACCGAAGCCGTGCACACGGCGCTCGCCCATGAGCTCGAGCGCGAGCAGGGCAAGCCGTCTCTGGTCGACCTGGGCGTGCAGTTCTGTCGCGATCTGAGGGCCAGGGGCAATCCGCAGAACGGCAAAGCGGCCGACAAGGCGTTCCGCGACAGCCTGTACGAGGATGCCTGATGTTCATCGACGCTTCCGCGCTGACGGCGATGCTGACCGATGAGGGCGAGGCGCGGGAGTTGCTGGCGCGGGTGCAGCAGGCCGCGACGCGGCTGACCTCGCCGCTGGCGGTGTGGGAGGCGGCGATCGCGGTCGCGCGCGTGCTCGATCTTTCGATCGCCGAGGCGGCCGAATCGGTCGAGAGCTATCTCGCGCTGATGGAGATCAGAATGGTGGACGTGGCGCCGGAAACAGCCCGCATCGCGCTCGATGCCTTCGACCGCTACGGCAAGGGCCGGCATCCGGCACGGCTGAATTTCGGCGACTGTTTCGCCTATGCCTGCGCCCGCCATCTGGGTGAACCGTTGATGTTCAAGGGCAGCGATTTTCCGCAGACCGACATTGAGGCAGCCTGATTGTTCGAAGACGGCAGCCAGGGTGAGGGAGGCGGAAGGAGGCGCCATGGACGATGATCCGAAGCGATTCAACGCGCCCCCGGCCGCAAGGGACGGCGGCGAGCCGGCCAAGGGAAGCCAGTCCCTCGAGCGCGATCGCCAAGTCGACCGCACCGTCGACCTGACCGACGAAGACATCGCCGCGATCAAGTCCAGCGAAATAGCGCCTAGCTTCGAGCATCTGAATGCCGAAGCGGACGACCGCCAAAGTGCATGAGACGACGGCCGCCGGCGGCGGCTGGATGCTCCCGGAAGAGGGAAAGGGACTGGCAGCGGGGCGTCCTCTGGTCGATCTCGGGCCCGGCGCGCGTAATTTTCCGGGCTGAGGGCGGCCAGAATCGCTGATTTGCGATTCCGTGTCCATCACTATCGATAATGACTGGTTATCGATAGTCAGAAGAGCGCGCAGAAGGGCGCCGCTATGACGGAAGTGAAAGCCGTGATAGCTTCCGTTTCATTGATTCCCGTTAAGGTTATCAAGACCTTGCCTTCTAGCTACCAGATCCCCGATCCGTTGCCTTGGGCAGCCCTCGCCGGACCGCTCGCGGCGGCTGAGGATTCACTCGCGCGGCTCGACGAGCGGCTGGCCAAGAGCCCGATCCGCGAGGGCTGGATCGCGCGGACTCACTTCTCCGACGCCTGCGCCACTCTCTGCCTCGAGGGCGAGCTCGTCCACCTCGAAGATCTCGTTCTCCACGACGCCGGCATGGACGTTCGTGCTCCAACGCATGAATTGACCCGCGCCCATACCGTGCTGCGATCGCGGCGGCGCATCGCTGAGGCGAAGCCGGACTGGGCGCTGTCGGCGACCGGGCTCGCCGGCCTGCGGGGCAGGGGAGGGCGCGGCGACGGGGAAGAAGACACTGTCGATCGGAAGGAGAATGGGGACGAAGCACCCGACACCGACGGCGAGGACGATGGGACTGAGCTGCTCGGCGCGGCTTCAAGCGACGACCGGCTGGCCGATGTGTTCGCCGCGGTCGACGCCGCGATCGCCAAGGCCGACCGCACCCTTGCCGGTGAGATCGCGACGCAGGCCAGACAGCAGCCCGAGCGGGACCCGCTGGTCTATGACCTCGACTGGGACGAGGACGAGCGTCTTGACGGGTGGCGCGCCGTCGTCGACCAGACGCGCACGTTGCCGCCGACGCTGGCGGCGGCGATCGCAACTGAGGCCTGGAGCGCGATCGAGCCGCTGCAGCACACGCCGTGGCTCGGCCGGCTGCTCAGCGCCAGCGTGCTGCGCGAACGCGGGAAGACGCGCGCGCATCTTCCGTGCCTCCATGAGGGATTGAAATCAATCCCACGTGAGCGACGGCCGCCGCGCGAAGCGGCCTCCCGTCTCGCCGTGCAGCTTGAGGCGATCACGGCCGCGGCCGAAGGCGGGCTCAAGGATCACGACCGCTGGCTGACCGCCCGCACCCTCCTCGCCCGCAAGCTCGCCGGTCGCCGCTCCACCTCCCGGCTGCCGGCGCTGCTCGACTATGTGCTGACCCGCCCGATCGTCTCGGCCGGCATGATTGCGGAAGAGCTGGAGATCACGGCGCGGGCAGCGCAGGACTTGGTCGCGGAACTCGGCTTGCGCGAGGCGACTGGGCGGGGCCGATATCGCGCCTGGGGAATCGTGTAAACACGGGTGCGGTCAGTGCGGCGCGCCACCGCGGAGCAGATGCCGGTAGCCATGCTCGGTCATCCAGCGCGCCCGGGCGAGATGGGTTTCCCATGCGCGGCGCGCCCGGTCCGGCGCGCGCGCGGGATCAATGTGCAGCACGATCGCGGCGACCTCTTTCCAGTCGGCGCCGTCTTCGGCGGCATCGAGCAGGCGCAGATAGGTCACGAGGTGCTGTTCGTCATAGCCCGTCAGAACGGGCGACATCGGCGCCTGGTCGGCGACGTCGGGGTCAAGCGGCAGCTTTTGCATAGCGGCACCGTCAAACAGCTCTTGAGCGCACGACGATAGAACGCGGGACGCAGTGGGCATAGCCACCGCATGTGCAACGCGTGATGCGTCTGCGGCATCACCAGCATGTTCGACCTGCTGCGCAGGACGGAACGGCTTGCCGGAGGCCAAAGCGGCTCTCAACCAGCGCCAAGGTCTGCGAGGTCGTCCGGCCTGAAGTCGCGATAGCGGAACGATGTCTCATCGTCCGGAAACGACACACCGTCCCGCATAAGGCACCAGACGGTCCACTCTGTCTTGATGGTGGTGTCGACGAGCCAGATCTCGTCCGGTCGATCATGTCGTCCCTTGAGGGCTTCTTCAACCGCTTCGAGGATGACGATGTGGTTTGACAGAGACAAGTCGCGGTTTTCCAGGAGGAGCACCGATCGCGCCCCAGTGTCCTTCCAGTTCTGGAGCTTGGGCAGCTTCTTGGCCAAGGCGGCGTGCATTCGTCCGATGCGAAGCATCTCGTAGTCGGGCGGCGCAAAGCGACCGCAGAACACGCGGCCGTAGGCCATCTCAGGCAACGACCAGCCGATCTCGCGGTGGAGGTGCAGGTCAACGCCTTCGATCGTTCCCCGCCGATGGCTCTCATGGCCATGTGGGCCGTGGCTTCGTGCTGGGACCGCCGGACATTCAGCATGCATCGCGGCAGCAGCCTCGCGCACCCAGACAATGATTGCCGCCTGCGCTTGGGCGATGTGTTTTGGCTTGAGCCCCTGGCTCGGGTGGATGGCGAAGGTGAGTCGATAGCTGCCGGGGGATGGCATGTGATGGTCGAGCGCACGTTCGATCGGCGCGACAAAGGCTGCGAAATCGACATCCTTGCGAATCTGACCGTCGAAGGCTTCGACGACAGTGTGCTCCAGCGCGTAGGTCTGGCCGGCGAGATCGAAGACATATTCCACGGGAGGGCCGACCCGGTCGTCCTCGGGAGAGTGAGCGTTGGCGCGCACCGCACCGTGGCGTTCTTCAAGCACCCGGACGACGGCGTCGCAGGCGCGTCGCTCATTGTCGATCGGTTTGGCGGTCATCTCGGGTGGGTTGCTTTCGGGGCTAGCGATCTGGCGCTGAAGTTGATCCTATAATGCAAATGCATCGCATCGAAGCCGCACCCAGATTAGGGGAGCCAATTATGGCGAAAGTGGTCGAAATTCCGGCGTCTATCATCGAGCGCGGCCAGACGAGCGTGCCGGCCGCCATTCCAAAAATGCTGGGGCTTGGCTGACGCGACCAGGTCGCGGAGCGACGGCTGAGATCGCAAGCCTATATCGTCCGCATCAGTTAGCGTATCCACAACGGAGGCACGATATGCCGACCATCGAGCTTGCCGCCGCGCCCAAAGGCAACGGCTATCAGGCGGTTGTGACGTTTCCAAATGGCGTCTCCATGAGTTCGGCGGAAACTTATCCGACGATCGCCGAGGCTATGGCCGCCGCAGCGAGGAAGGTGCTGGAGATGCCGGAACGCTTGGAAGCGTTGGATCGCTCGAACACCCCGCCCAAGCCGTGAGATGCGAGACAAAGGCGCCGCCGTTTCCGGAGCGTCCATTGGGCCGGGGAACGCCAGTCCCTGGTTCGGGCGGGAGATGCTGGATGCCATCCAGGCGTTCGAGCTGGATCAAGGTCGCTTAGATCGGAGGCGGGAACGAGGGGGGTCGAGCTTGGTCGCAGCCGGACGATCACGGAAATCCCGATTGACGTCGTTGCAGGACGAACGGATACTTGTGATGGGGATGGAGCTCCCCTGACCTGAACCGCCAAATGGCTGATGGCTCCTACTCTGTTTGTCGCGACTGGGATGCCGAGTCCCGAGCCGCAAACCGAGTGGGACAGTGCGGTGGTCACACAACCTCAAGATTCTGATTCCTCTCTGACGCGGTCTGAAATCAAGATCGCGCACCGTCAGGTAGCTTGCCTCAAGATCGCTGTATCTCCAGAGGCCCGCTGCGGTCAGCGGCCCGTAAGCGATCTCATTGTCGAAGCTGCTCGCGATCTGCATGTCGCACAGGCCATAATCGCTGGCCGCCGCAGCCGGTTTGGCCGCGCCATCGCGCGTTTCCTGGGACAGGGCGATGAAGCGCCCGTCACCATCGAATTCGTCGATTCTCCGGAAAAGCTCGAGACGCTCGCGCGGAAGGTCTACGGAATTTCGCCGAACGCGATGATTAGCTGGGAAACAGGCGAGCTGTGGGTGCCCTTAACTTTGGTCCAGAGCGAACCGTAATATTCTTGACGCCAAGATGGATGTTCGCCCGTCCGCATGTATTTGACTTCGTTTCACGCGGCGGGGGTATAGCAACAAAGCTTAAAGGGATGGAGTTCCCTTCCAACCGCCGATCCGGCTGATGACTCCTACTTCGCCATACCGTGCGTGGAGTCTCTTAATGTTGGTTCAGCATCACATCTCAATATTGGTCACTTCTTCAGCGTCGCGTGCGCCACGCGCGCCTGATCAGGCAGCATCTTCGCGCCTGCACACACCTCCTGCGCAATAACTCGTCTCGTCGACCTCTCGCGTCATCACCTTAGGCTCGCACCGCTCACCGCGGTGCGTTTGGTCGTGTGATGCGCGGTCGCGCCACCCAACATCATCCAGATTCGATCTGGCAGCCGCCAACAAACGATGAGGGCCATCATGAAAACTCCTGAAGACGTGCTCAAGGCAATCAAAGACAACGACATCAAATACGTGGATCTGCGTTTCACCGACCCGCGCGGAAAGTGGCAGCACGTCACGTTCGACGTATCGCTCGTCGATGCGGAGATGTTCGTTGAAGGCGTCATGTTTGATGGTTCATCGATCGCAGGATGGAAAGCGATCAATGAGTCGGACATGACGCTGTTGCCGGACGCGAGCACGGCAGCGCGCGATCCGTTCTTCGCGACCGCCACGCTGTCAATCGTGTGTGACGTTCTTGAGCCAACGACCGGTGAGCCCTACAGCCGCGATCCGCGCGGAATCGCCAAGAAGGCGGAAGCCTATCTCCGGTCAACCGGCATCGGCGACACGGCCTATGTGGGGCCGAAAGCCGAATTTTTCATTTTTGACGACGTGCGCTTTGCCGCTGACCCGTACAATACAGGCTTCGTGTTGGACGCTTCCGAACTTCCTATCAATTCGCATAGAACCTACGCCGACGGTAATTTGGGGCACAGGATCGCGACGAAGGGCGGATATTTTCCGACGCCGCCGCAAGATCCAGCACAGGATATTCGTTCCGAGATGCTGGGCGCGATGGCCGAAATGGGCGTGAAGGTCGAAAAGCATCATCATGAGGTGGCCTCGGCACAACACGAACTGGGAACCAAGTTCGGCTCATTGACGACGATGGCCGACCACATGCAAGTTCAGAAATATTGCGTGCACCAAGTGGCCGAGCGATGGGGCAGGACCGCCACCTTCATGCCGAAGCCGGTCTACGGTGATAATGGCTCGGGCATGCACGTGCATCAGTCGATCTGGAAGGACGGCAAACCAGTTTTCGCGGGCTCGCAATACGCTGACCTTTCCCAGAAATGCCTTTGGTATATCGGCGGGATTATCAAGCATGCGAAGGCCATCAATGCCTTCACCAACCCGTCGACGAACAGCTACAAGCGACTGGTCCCCGGCTTTGAGGCGCCAGTGTTGCTGGCCTACTCTGCGCGAAACCGCTCCGCATCGTGCCGCATTCCCTATGCGACCAGCCCGAAGGCGAAGCGGGTGGAAGTGCGTTTTCCCGATCCCACCGCGAACCCGTATCTCGGATTTGCAGCGATGCTCATGGCGGGATTGGACGGAATTACGAACAGAATCGATCCGGGTCCGGCCATGGACAAGGACTTGTATGATTTGCCACCCCTGGAGCTGAAGAACATCCCGACGGTGTGTGCTTCGTTGCGCGAGGCGCTTGCTCAACTTTCGAAGGATCGCGCCTTCCTGAAGGCGGGTGGCGTTTTCAACGACGATTTCATCGACGCCTACATCGAACTCAAAATGCAGGAGGTGGTTCGTTTCGAAATGACCCCGCACCCGGTCGAGTTCGAGATGTACTATTCGAGTTGACGACGAGGGATGGCCTGCGAACGCGACGATCGAACTGAAATGAAGCGCGAGGTCGGGCGCGTTACGCGCGCGCGACCTCGTTGCACGACGTCGATTCCAGCGCCGTTGACGGCCAAGGGGAGGCGGCTCGACGTTCACGCGGAAGCGGCCCCGCCTTTCGGCGGGACCGCTGCCTCCCGAACTCTCAGTCGCGGTTCGGACGAGACCAGATGAGCTGGAGGCCTTCCTGACCCTCGACCTCGATGAGGGTCGCGTAGATGGGAGCCGGGAAGCTCGGATCGTCCAGCTTCACCGAGAGGTAGTCGCGCTCGGTGTCCCGGGCGGTCTTCTGCCAAGCCGCGCCGAGTTCGACGGTGCCGGCGAAGATGCGGAAGTGCGGACCCTTGTCGGAGGGATTCTCGACGCGGACCAGCTTGGCCTTGACGTTCAGCGTCAGGGTGCGGATCGAGCCAGAGAAGCCGTTGCCGTTCGAAGTGAAGGTGCCGATGGTCGCCATTGTCGTAGCCTTTCTGTTGTTCGGGCCGCGCCCATCGCGACCTCGATGGCTGGCGACAGACCGGAGGCGATCGACCCGCACCCCGCAGGGGCCGGCACGCAGTAGAGGGC
>OFSF01000002.1_pt1 | contig 100619 bp, 93 predicted proteins | sample 1543271 | NCBI WGS metagenome assembly OFSF01 (sample SAMN07774227, study PRJEB24372) | wastewater metagenome | isolation source: Exp Tend VB 100WW | collected 2016-02
TGGACCTGTTTCTCCCGTGGTTCCCGTGGTTCCAGTGGTTCCTGTTGGACCTGTGGTTCCCGTTCGTCCCGTTGTTCCAGTGGTTCCAGTGGTTCCTGTTGTTCCAGTGGTACCTGTGGTTCCCGTTGTTCCCGTGGTTCCCGTCGCACCGGTTGCACCGGTTATGCCCGTGGTACCTGTGGTTCCAGTCGTTCCAGTGGTTCCCGTGGTACCAGTGGTTCCTGTTGTTCCTGTCGTACCCGTTCGTCCAGTGGTTCCCGTTACACCGGTTGCTCCTGTTGGACCCGTCGGTCCTGTTGGTCCCGTTGTTCCAGATGTTCCCGTGGATCCAGTGGTACCCGTAGTTCCAGTCGTACCAGTTGTTCCCGTTCGTCCTGTCGTACCAGTGGTTCCAGTGGTTCCCGTTTGTCCAGTCGTACCTGTGGTTCCCGTTGTTCCCGTGGTACCCGTTGTACCGGTTTCACCAGTGGTTCCCGTGGTTCCCGATACACCGGTTGCACCGGTTATGCCTGTGGTTCCAGTGGTTCCAGTTGTACCGGTTTGTCCAGTGGTTCCTGTGGTACCGGTTCGTCCTGTGGCACCCGTTGTTCCTGTAGTACCCGTTCGTCCCGTTGGACCGGTTAGACCCGTGGTTCCTGTGGTTCCCGTTGCACCGGTTGTTCCCGTTGCACCGGTTGCACCGGTTATGCCCGTTTGTCCAGTGGTTCCAGTGGTACCTGTTGTTCCAGTGGTTCCCGTGGTTCCTGTGGTTCCTGTGGTTCCCGTTGTTCCCGTGGTACCTGTTCGTCCAGTAGCACCAGTCGTTCCAGTCGTTCCCGTGGTACCTGTCGTTCCTGTGGGGCCATCAATGCCATCCAAGTTTACCCTAAATACAGCAGGTACACTGAAATCACCTTGTAAGATATTAATGACCCTACGTATGACCATAACACCAGTGGTTCTCGAATAGCTCTGAACCGTTCCTTCAAAACTAGTTGATAGATCGGTAGACGACACAACAACGACAGTATTTCCTGGGAGATATGCCAATTGTTTCTCTACGACAATGGTGATGGTACCCAACAGAATGGGACTAAGAATAACGGTATTGTTCGTTCTCGTATTAAATCGATCCGAATATCCTGTCGGTCCCGTTGAACCAGTGGGACCCGTGACTCCCGCTGGACCTGTCATTCCTGTTTCTCCCGTTTCTCCCGTGGTTCCCGTGGTTCCTGTTTCACCCGTTGGACCGGTTTCACCCGTCTCTCCTGTGGTTCCTGTCAATCCCAGTGGACCTACCACACCCATCGGACCCGTGCATCCCGTTGGACCCGTGTATCCTGTGGGACCCGTTCGGCCGGTTGGACCCGTTGGACCCGTGTATCCCGTGGGACCCGTTCGGCCCGTTGGACCTGTTTGTCCCGTTAAGCCAGTGGGACCTGTTGGACCTGTTGGACCTGTTGGACCTGTGTATCCAGTGGGACCCGTTGGACCCGTTTGTCCTGTGGGACCCGTTCGTCCTGTTGGACCCGTTAGACCGGTTGGACCCGTTAGACCGGTTGCTCCCGTTGGTCCAGTGTATCCTGTTGGGCCTGTGGGACCTGTTTGCCCCGTGGGACCTGTAGGACCTGTGTATCCAGTGGGACCTGTTGCACCCGTCGGGCCTGTTTGTCCTGTGGGACCTGTGTATCCTGTAGGACCCGTGTATCCTGTGGGACCTGTTTCGCCTGTCTGTCCCGTTGCACCTGTTTGTCCCGTTGGACCTGTTTCGCCTGTTGGACCTGTCGGTCCAGTTCCAATCGGTCCCGTTGGACCGGTTTCACCCGTATATCCTGTTGGACCCGTCGGACCTGTTCCAATCGGTCCCGTCGGACCGGTTTCACCCGTAGGTCCTGTCTGACCCGTGGAACCAGTGGAACCTGATGTTCCTGTGGAACCAGATGAACCGGTAGACCCCGTTGTACCGGTAGTTCCTGTCGATCCTGTTGGACCTGTTCCAATGGCACCCTTTGGACCCGTTGCTCCCGTGTATCCCGTCGCTCCCGTGTTACCCGTCGTACCGGTCGCCATCGATATCAATGGATACTGCGGCAAAGGGGGCTGATGATAAAAACAGCCCTGTCCATACGGGGATGGATATTGGGGAGGGGGTTGATAGGGTGGCCTACACTCGTTTGCAGTGTAATATGCCATACTAAATCTAATAAAATAGATTAAAAAGATTTGAGATAATTATACTCTTAATAGGATCACTAAAAGCGTGAAATACGTCGTATCCTAAGAAATTTGATTGATTTTCTTCCTTATTCTTGTATTATATGCCGTTTTGTGAAATTCATCGAGTTGAAAGTAAACATAAGTGCCCAACATGTATTGTAGAGAAGAGACAAGCAACCATGCTGAAACGTTATGGAGTAATTAACGCTTTACATTCAAAGGAAATCAAAGAAAGGAAAAATAAAACATGTATGGAAAAATACGGAACTACCAATATATTCGCAGCAGATGCCGTGAAAGAAAAGACGAAAAAAACAAATCTTGAAAGGTATGGTGTAGAACATGTATTACAGGTAAAAGATATACGAGACAAAGGAAAAGAAACAATGATTGAACGTTATGGAAGTGAATATGCAATGAACAACGTTGAAATAAAACAAAAACGGGTTAATACGAATATCGAACGATTTGGTACGGAAAATGCACTACAGAATGCAGACATTCTGGCAAAACGCAAAGAAACAAATATGGAACGATATGGAACAGAAGAAGTATTACAATCGTCTACTATGAAAGAACGCATTCGAAATACAATGACAGAACGCTATGGAGCATCGAATCCACTCCAATGTCAGGAAATAAAAGATAAAAAAGATAAAACATGCGAAGAACGTTATGGAGATAAAGATATTATGCACAATGCAGAGATCTTTGAAAAGGTAACTAAAAACGGATTTAAAAGGAAAGAATATACTCTTCCTTCTGGGACCATTATTACCTATCAAGGATACGAAAACGTAGCATTAGATGAACTACTTCAAACGATTCCTGAATCAGACATAACAAATGATGTGAAGATCATGCCGAAATGTATGTACGAGTTCAAAGGAAAAACTCACCGATATTATTCTGATATTTATATTCCAAGTCAAAAACGATTCATTGAAGTAAAATCTCCTTATACCTATCAAAAACAATTGGAACAAAATAACTGTAAAAGAGACGCTATTATTAGAGATGGGTATACATTTGAGTTTTGGATCTGTAGTAAAACAGCTGTTATTGAAAAAATCTAACGATAACAGGTGAAAAATAATACATTTTTATGTATTATGTTTTTCCTGGAGTATTTTTTTTGTCCTTAGACGAGAATTTAGGCCGAGGCTGGCTTCTTCTTCTCTGGGAGAACATACAGCTTGTAAAGGTAACTCTGAATATTTCTGTAAGTCAAAGTTTCACCGTCCTTCACACCAAGAACCTTACGCATCGCTGCATCTGGGTGGATCGTGTGGCCCTTCTCGGCGTCCTTGAGCTTGTTCGAGTCGACATACGCCGAGAACGCACGAGTCACATCCGCTGGGGTCATCTGCGAGCCCTTGGCCTTGTTCAGGAAGCCGCAGAGGTCATCCTTCAGCGTGACAGGGGTAGTGAAGATGGTCGGGCGCTTCTCCTTGGGGACACCGTTCTCATCCTCCTTCTTGGCACGACGGCGACGACGACCAGCCTCCTTGACCTCCTTCGAGACACGCTTCTGGAGCTTCTGGAGCGACTTGATCGCGGCAACCGACTGATCGCGCTGCGACTGGAAGACGGCAATCAGAGCCGAAATCTCCTGATCAACCGTCTTGGTCTCGGCCGCTGGGGCCTCGACCGCAACAGCCGAAGCCACTGGGGCGACGGCGACTGGCGCGGCTGGGGCGGCCGCCGCGGCGACTGGCTTCGCAGCGGCCTTCTTGGCAACTGGGGCAGCAGCGACTGGGGCGGCGACTTCGGCAACGGGGGCATCGGACTTCTTGGTGACCTTCTTGGCAGCGGCGGAGGTGTTCTTGCTCATTGTACTAGTACCGGTGGAAGTATTTGACGACATTAGACGCGCTATGACCTTTACTGAGGCAAAATCTCTCGTCAAATTTTATTACTAAATAGGGTCCACAGACCTAAACCGGACTCCTTCCGGTCTTTTTTTTATTGAAATGAGTCGCAAATCGTATGAAACACTACGGCATCCGGAACGATCTGACCAGACTAGGATAAAATCGACGCGTTTGATCTGAATTTCATAGGAGACTTCTTCTAGACGTTAACGTCAATCGTGTTATGATATCGCGAGATCTGCTAAATTTTAATTTTTGACGCCAAAAAAATAAAATTTGACGACCGATTTTTGCATAGAGTAAGTCATCAAACTTCCAATCATGTCCGCTATCATTTACCCGTCTACCTTCAACTCCAAGTCGATTACCATCTCGGCCCCTCGCGTGCTTCAGAGCGGCGCGAAGCAGGCGTATCTGAACTATGATGGTGGCCGCATGGTCATTCAATCCGCGGTTGCCATGCAGTCGCCCTTTGGCCTGAACGCATTCCAGAATCAGCAGGGAACCAATGAGTACTCCGTCGATCTGTCCTTCCGCGGTCAAGAGCAGCGTCCTGAGCTGCAGGAGTTCAAGACTGTCCTGGAGCAACTCGATGAGCTGATGATCAATGAGGGTGTCAAGAACTCCAAGGCGTGGTTCAAGGCCGATCTGAATCGTGAGGTCATCAAAGCATTCTATACCCCTACTCTCAAGTACAGCAAGGACAAGGAGGGCAATGTCCTGTCGTACCCTCCGAACATGAAGGTCAAGCTGCCCAAGAAGAACGGCGAGTGGGACACCAAGTTCTATGATCTCAAGGGTACTCCTTACAAGGGTGTTCCCGTTGAGGATCTGATTGTCAAGGGAACGCAGATTACGGCCATTGTCGAGTGCGGTGGCGTTTGGTTCGCGGGTTCCAAGTTTGGCCTGACGTGGCGTGCAAAGCAGATCGCGATTCACAAGCTGCCTGAGAAGGTGGGTGAGTTTGCCTTCAAGGGTCTTGGTTCCGCTCCCGCTCCACAGGAGGAGGATGAGGAGGACGAGAAGGAGGAGATCGATGATGACGCAGTGTTCTCACAGTCCTCAAAGCCATCCGTGGTCGCTGCCATGTTGCCTCAAGCATCGCAACCTGCCACTTCGCACGCTTCTCAATCGCAGTCCGTAGACGACGAGGACGCCGACGATGTCGAGCCCGTTCCTGTTCCACGCAAGACGATCGTCAAGAAGAAGGTCATCGTCCCTGCTCGCAAGCAGTAAATCCCATTAACCGAAATATCAAATAAAAAGAATAAGAATCCTATCTTATTTTTGTTATTTTTCACTGCGTATCACTTTGTCACGCTCTGACTTCCCTTGCACCTCATAATATTAGGCATGGTATTACCCACATTCGCCGTCATCCTCTGAAGCTGCAAGACCGACTCAGGCATAACCTCTGGAACATACGGTTGATACGGAACATATCTCTGATTTCTCAGATCCAACAGCTGAGAATACACCGTGCTATTGATCGACGCTGCATTATTGATCGTACTTTGAAGTGTACTATTAAGAATCGTACTCTGGTTTTGGAGCTGAAACTTTTGTTGTCTTGCCAATAAGAGTGCCGAACAGCTCGTCTGTGTATTATTGTTTACAATTGTAGACTGCGAACACATCGTAGTAAGATTTATCGATATATCACATACAGGTTGGATAAATCCTGGTGGCTTATAGGAATAACAAAAACGACAGGTGGGCGTCGTCATTCTATTCCTGTCCCTTGATTTTTGTTTACACTGTGTTATTCGCTATCGGTTTCATTTATGAAAGTATTGTGAATAGTCTCCGCTATTCTTGATCAGAATCAGGAACATCCGTGTGAATCATGTTCATATCAGGATCATATCGCCCCACATACGATCCAATCGTTTTCTCTTTGATTTTCTTGTACAGTTTATTCTTCTTCGAATCCCGAAAGTACGTCTGCGATTCATGTTCAAATGTGGACAACCGAACATATTCGATTTCAAATCCATCCGTATCAAACTCCTCTATCGTCGATTCCATATGCGTAGGAAGAACCACCTCCTTGTGAAGAGGTAGAAGAGCAGAAGGGCCGATCTCTGGCTTCTTTCGTGGCTTTCTCGTTTTTACGGGTGCTGGTGCTGGTGCTGGTGCTGGTACTGGTGCTAGCGCTAGCGCTGGCGCTGGTTCAGGCTTTACCTCTTGGACTGGCTCTTGGTTTTCTGGTTCTCCCACGACAGGCTTTTGTTTTCCAATCTTCGGTTTACGTGGTTTGTCGCTTTCTTTCGCACGCGGCATCTCTATGGAAACAGACTCGTCCATTGCTTTAACTTGTTTATCTTGTGTATGCAGAGTACTTCCCTGCGGCATCACCACATATTCTCCCCGTGCTTCTGTTTGAAATTGCTTGGCATATTCTACTCGATCCGCAGACGGTGCACCCCATTTCTTAACTCCCTCCATATACCACGGTCCCCCATACAAATGAGATTTCGGAGGAATCAATTCATACACTTTCCCATGGAGAAACGATCGCGAATTCTGATTCGTACATGATTCTAGTTTGACAGAACATCGCAGACACACATCCGTGTTCGGAAGTGTCGGACGACCACATCGCGATTCCAAATAGAACTTGTGTCGTTGATCAGCAAAATGCTGTGCAGTAGAATTATCTGTCGCTCGGGACAAACACCTCATATTCATGGCATCTTTTTCTAATGTTTCACGATGATTCAATTTTTTGATGTAAAATTGAATCAATGTTTCATAAATGAAATGGGTACCCATGGATCCACTTCCTCTTTCGCTTCCCTATAAGATTAGACCCGACTGGACTGATCCCAAACGGTATGCGATACGATACACCTTTTCCAAAGCCGACATCGTAGATTTAACGCCCGAGTTCGTTCTCTACCGTCTCCCACCATCCGACCAATCCTTTTGGACACATTTCCGTTTCAGCGGCGACGAACCCCTTTCCATGGATCTCTTTCTCATTACCAGTAATCAAGAAACGGTTGCCTTAACTAAAAATGCACGATTCTATGCACAAAATGAATGGCATACCATGACGTGGCCCATTCCTTCTCTTTCCCTCCCAGAAAACGAAGGCGTTTTCCTACGTGTTCACCACGCGTTCGAACCAGGATCGACCACCGTCTTTCAACTGGTCGGATTCATTGATCTCTTTCCCATTCACCCTACCTATCTCCTTCTTTCGCTCGAGAACAATCCTATTCTTATGTTTCAACGAAATATCTTGAACGAACCAGAAACCGATACGATTCAAATGGTCCGTTCCTCTGGCATTCGTGTACCCTTACAAGATCATGCGGTTCGCATTCGAATGAATGATTAGTTTACCAAATTATAGTTCTTCGTATTCATGTGCCAAATCGGCGAGGTCTCCACCAAGAGGCCCTGTGCATACACACCATAATTCATCTTATCATGATAATGCTCCAGAGCAAAGTGCCATACCATATTGGGTCCTGGAACAAGAACCTCCTTTGCCTTCTGATCCACACAGGCCGGCAAACGGTATTTTTTATCGGTTATGAAAATACGCTCCAACGTCGCAATGATTCCCTCACGCTCCGCTTCCGTTATGTAATCCACCAAAATCGCATGGCATCCCGTTATCGTCAAATCCTCTATTACTTCAGGGTAATTGTCCTTCGTGCAAAGATACAGTGCGTTCTTGTCTCTTACACCCGTTCCTGGGTTCTGCATCGAACGAGATCCAATCAACTTGACCGCCTTGTATCCATCCATCGATGTCTTCACAATGGTTCCTGGACGCATTGTCTCAATCGGGATATACTGGTCCTCTCCATTCACATGGCACAAAATCTTGGTTCCTTCAAGAAAGCAAGGAACGCTGACAGGCTGAAGATCAGGAGTTCCCTGTGTCAGGAAATAGGAACCTGGATTATAGAAACCAGCCGCGTATTGTGTTCCATCTGCACTCATCGAAACACCGATGAATGCATTATCCGTCATACTTTCTGGTGTATATTGCAACGTCCATGTTGTTCCAGCATCTAACGAAAGGTAGATCGTTTCATTATTGTTATCCATGGCAATGATACGCTGTCCCGTCGAGTTGCATGCAATCTTGTTATAGTATGTTCCATTTCCAACCGATGGACTAAATGGTGCACTGGTCCTGGTCCATGTTTGACCATAGTTGGTAGAACGGTAAATTCCGTCGCCATTGCATGCCGCAACAAGATTCTGACCCGACCAATCGCATGCAACTTGATTGCATCCATAGTTAGAAATGATGATCGCAGTGCTCCATGCCTGTCCATAGTTGGTCGAGATATAAACATTTGTGTTTGCAAGCGCGTATACATATTTACCAGACTGACTGCATGATATGTTATAAACAGAATAAAATAATGATACGCTGTTCCAATTGGCACCTGAATTACTGGAAACATATAAGTCTCCATTATATGTACCCACGTAGAGATGCTGGCCCGTGGAATCACATGCAATGCAATTGGCTCCTAGATTCCAATAATCGGGTGAATTGCTCAGAACGTTGAACGTTGCACCATAATCCGTCGAGCGATAAACGGCAGGAACCGCTGTACCATTGACTTGTACGATGACTACCACATACTGTCCTGTCGCATTGGCCGCAATCGAGTTGACCGATCCTCCCAGATCCGCACCATTCGTCCACGTTGCACCCGAGTCCGTTGAATACGCAACTACATTATTTCCAGTGGCTGTAAATCGATCAACGACGTTAATCGCGGCTTGGTATTGATTATCCGTGCTGTATGTTATCATGGGGTAATACTGTCCCGTAGTAGTTGTCCACAGTGTCGTGAGACTTGTTGATCGCTGGTTTACAACGGAACTGATATTGTAATACGATGCAAACGAAAACGTTCCAGTGGAATCCATCGACACGGTTTGAATGTCTCCCGCGGATGCACCAGGATACGCTCCTGAAATAACGGGAGTCGTCCACGTTGATCCCGAGTTTGAAGATTGATACACATACGCCCCTGTGGTTTCAGCCACTAACAGATTAGAACCCGTCGAATCGGATGCCACCTTTGTTATGGATCGACCTGTCGGCGGCGGGAGGACATGACCATAGATTTGGATACCACTGATAAATCCGTTGAAGGGCTGGTTCGTATCTGCATCATAACATCCCAGACTGAATAACGTCGAACCAAACGATCCCAGGCCTGCACTTGTCGTAGTTCCTACCAATTCATCGTTGAGATAGAAATAACACATTCCAATCTGGTAAATAATCATGAAAGAATACCATGTTCCCAGACTAATTGTTGGTCCTTGTATGAAGTTTCCACTTGTACCAGAGCCACTGGGAAGGTTTAATCCAATAGTGTTGCCTGGAAGCATAAAGAAGATAACGCCCACGCCATACATGCTGAAAATGGTCGGATAGGAATTATTCGCATTGCTCTGTGCATTAAAACGACCCTTGATCGTGAATGCTGTCATTCCGTTTGGAATAGTTCCACGAATATACTGTGAAGCCTGATACCCACTTTGACCCACCGTGTTAAAGATATTCACTGCATAGTTTCCTGCAGGACCCGATAGATATACAATCGATCCATATGCGGTTACTGTACTATTACCTGTTATGTCCGCTACCGAACCCTGTAGTGGAAGTTCAATATAAGGAACAAGTGCACCTGGCGTCGTGTTATCAAGGAAATTCATGTACCATTCACCGAGTTCCATGTACGTCGAACCACTACCCCCATAATTCATAATGGAAGTTCCGATGATGCGAAAATAGGTATACGATCTTGTACTCGAACTGTACGCGGTTGTCGCAACCGTTCCTGGCATACCATCACCAAGTGTCTGTGTTCCCGTGTAGTTGATAAGGACATTCGTTCCCGCCGCGGTAAAGTTGCTAATCGCAAACGTTCCACTCTGGATCGGGTACCAGCTTGTTCCATCCGTTGAACCAACAATGTAATAGGTTCTAGGAGCATTGGTGTAAGGCCATGGATTCGGTCCTAGTCCATAGGCGAAACTGCTGAGAACCTTGGGAGTCGAGCTCTGAATCTGCACCCATTCGCCACGAAGCACACCAATGCCTCCTAGAACCGTTGTACTACCCGCTACACCCGTATTGACGGTACCGTTGTCATTGTACGGAGAGGGGCTATTCGACGATAACCATGCATCGCCGACAATGGTATTGAACGCCTTATACACCGACCATGATCCGTTGACCGAGCTTGCACTGGCTGTCCAGTCCACACCGCTGTTAGACCATGAATTGGTTGATATGCCCGATTTCTGTGGCATAATCGGAGCCTCGAATGGAATCGCGTTAATGACCCACGCACCGATCTGTGCAACGGTTCCTGGGCCATAATACGAATTGGTAACAATCAGGCGAAAATAGGTATACGCGTTTGCCGATCCATCATACGATGTTGTTGCTAATGTCGTTGAACCCCATGGTTGACTACTCGTCGAATTCACAGTTATGGTTCCTGTTATCACCTCATACACTCCATACGATGGTCTTCCCGCCGCATTCGCATACTGAAGAGCACGCCATGTTACACCATCATTTGAAGCGATAATATAGAATATACCTGCAAGATTATTCGAATTACCACATCCAAGTTGATAGGACTTCATGACAATCGGCTTCGAGCTCCTAATTTGTAGCCAATCACCCTGCACCGTTTGTGTGCTGGAACCATTGGTATAAAACGTAGAATAGATACCAGAGTTGTTTCCAGAGGGTGTATAGGTATAACTGGTGGTGTTCCACGAATTGTCGATAATCGACCGAAATGGAACATATGGATCGTTGCCACTTATCGCTGTGCTGGCACTGGATGTCCACGAGATGCCATCCTGTACCCATGTATTTGTAGAGAGACCCGTTTTTCTAGGACGAACAATGACCTCTTCTACTGCCATGGTATCCTTCAAGGCCCATGTCGAGCCACCATTCGTACTCCGATAAACACCATCCGTTCCCGCCGCGACCGTTAGAACCTGACCCGTCGAATCGCAGGCCACCGAGAGAGGAAGCAACGGCGAGGATGCAAATCGTGGCATCGGCGACCAGGTATCATATGCCGCCGCCGTGTTGTAGATCTTGAAATCATTGATGTATCCGTTGAATGCTTGAGTGCGCGAATCATCTTGACATCCGATGGTAAATATGCCAGATGACGATCCAGTAAAGGATGACACATTGTTATATGTTCCTACCTGTACACCATTAACATGCATCGAGCACAATCCACTCTGTTTAAAACTAACTGACAAATGATACCATGTATTCTGTAAAATACCAGGCGTATAATAAATAATTACATCTCCGCCCCCAATTGGAACATAAAATGCAAGTTGATTGTTTCCAAGAAGGATCAATTGAAATTGACCATTGTAGGCTCCTACGAGAATCTGTTGGGCTCCTAAGGATTGTGCATTGAACCAAAAGCTCATAGTAAAGGAAGATGATCCTGTCCATGTACCTATAATATATTTACTTGCAGCACTTGCAGGTGTATTCGCCAAGTTAACCGCATACTGACTCGATGTTCCAGTGGTGTACGTAATCGATCCAGTTGGCGTAATCGTACTATTCCCCATGATGTCAGTGGTAGAACCATTTAGTGGAAGATACACATAGGGTGTTCCAATATTGTATTGATACATGTAATAAGGAGCGGCCGTTCCATTGCCTTTTGCCGTGGCATAGACGAGTTGACCCGTTGAATCGCATGCAATTGAATTCCAGAAAAGGCTCGGAACACCAATGTTTCTCACGATCAGCGATCCTCCGCTTGTTCCAATGTAGACCGATCCTGCAATCGTGGATGTCGCCGCATAAAAGGTCTGACCATCCGAGCTAATTGCAACCGCTGATGGAACAAAGTTGAGCCCCGTTGATACGATCGCAAAGTTCTCACCATAGTTTGCAGAATATACGATTCCACTGGTGGTACTCTGAAATCCAGCCACTACGTGCTGACACGAAGGTGTCGCCGCCATACAGGTATAGGTCGTATTACCCGACGAATTCGCATCCGATAACGTCCACGTAAAACCATAATCGCTCGAATACGAGATCGAATAACCGCCATCCGCAATCGCCACCATATGTTGACTGGTACTGTCGCAAGCCGTATGACGCAAATGTTTTATCTGATTGTTTGCGAAGGCAACATCCTTCCATTCTGAAATAGATACCATGTATGTTCCGACTGTGCTAAAAGATGCATACTGAACACTGCCATTGCTGCTCATGGAAAGACCCAATACTGATCCCGCCGAGCTACCCGTTGTCGTTTGAATCGTCCATGTCAGACCTCCATTCGCCGAATGATAGATGACCTTATTTACGCTATCCACAACGGAAATCTTATTTCCCGTCCAATCACATTCGATCTGCTGATAATTAGGGCCTGCTGGGGCATTGGTATATAACGCAGTTTTGTTCCATGTTGCACCATAATCCGTCGACCGATAGACACCATCTTGGGCAGCTGATACCACTACATACTGACCCGTTTGATCGCATGCGACATCTTGTAGATTGTAGCTCGAGATATTCGAGATGCCGCTCCAGGATACGCCACGATTTATCGTTCTATTCAGGGTCGTTGCATAAGGAGAATTCGTATTGAATCGGAGGGTATACATTGCCATCATACCATCGTTATAGGACCATGCCGCATTCGAAATGAGGTGTCCACCATAACTGGCAATGGCGGACCAACTGGAACCTTGATTGGAAGACAGATAGACGGTTGCAGTACCACCCGAATAATCACATGCAATCATGTAATTGTTATTTTCTACTCCCACCACCGTCCAGTAGCTTGCGAGAGGATACGTTCCTGTGAAGGACACTCCATAATTGGTCGAAATGAAGGCAGGACTTAATAACGAGTTCACACCGACGATCACGATATTTCCATTGGGGTTCATAGAAATAGTATTCACATTTCCTGTTATTCCCGTGGATGGGGTCCACGTCGCACCGAAATCACGCGAGTAGACAACCGTATCGTCTCCCCCGTTTACGACAAGTGCAACTCGGAACTGGGTGGTCTGGTCCATAGAAACCTTCTGATAGTAGGTTCCACTCTGAAGGGTCCATGACGCCATTGATATACTTTTATGGTACAAAAAAATATATATTTTTTATCATGTTCCGTAATTAATTTGACAGGATTTCGCTATCGCAGTATAAACAATGGAACAACAGAATAGGTAGCCCATGTCATCTAAGGACTATTTTCGTCCCCGTGGAGACATAACTACGGTCCTGGATCTAACAGACCGTGATTCCCAGGATAATACCTATTTCCCCATTGATGCCGAACAATCATGGTTTCATCGTACCTCCAATCAAACCGTCTATCCCACCGCCATGAGCATCCAAGAATTCACCCAACGCGGTCCTTCCGATTGGGGCCAGACCTTCAGCTTTGAACTCGGATCCCTTCCCGCTGGCGATTTACTACAAGGACTCTTCCTTCAAATGAAACTCGGTAGTTGGTACGATAATACCGTTCTTAACAGGCTATTAAATTCGGTTCTAACCACCGATACGACACAGTTTGCCAATCAATATTGGACCTATATCAACGGACTCGGGACAAGTATCATTGAATACGCTGATTTCATTGTTTCCGATCAAACCATCGAGCGTATAACGGGCGAATTCATTCAAACTCATATGACCTTGAATCTGGATCTCAATGCCTCCTTCGGATTGGGAACCGATTCCATCGGTTTGATCCCTCCTTCTTACCTGAATCCTTCCGTTGTAGGACAAACGATGTTCTCTCCCAATCGTCCTTATCCTACGGAAGATGGAACCTATTTCTGCGTACTTCCCTTCTTCTTTCTTCGTACGAAGCTGAAAGAGGTATTCCCTCTCTTATCCTGTAATGAAGGCAATGTCCGCGTCGATGTTCGCCTTCGTCCTTTTTCCGAAGTTGTTCGAAAATACATCGGATACCGTGCCAATTGTACCGATGTTCCCTTGAATCAATCCGTTTCCTTTGTTTCTACGGCTCTGCCCACGACAACGTCAGTTGTATCCACTGCCTCTCAGCCACCGCCCTTTCGAGATTTTCGCATTCTGACCGCGTGTTCCCTGACCGAAGGATCCCTTCGCCAAAAGTTTCTTCGTCAACCCTTCGAACAAATGGTGAAGCTCGTGCAGAATTTCTCCTTTGAAGAACCCCTGAAATATATCGTGTCCAAACCCAATGTTCAATCAGGAACCGTAGAAATTCAGTTGCCGCTGGAACTCAATCATCCCGTCGTCGAATTGATATGGGTGTTCCGCCGAAAAGGTGTGCGGATCAACAACGAATGGTCCAATTTTACCCCTGCCCTTGGATTTGAGTCCAGTCCTACCAAGGTGTTTCCTCCTTGGCTTCAGTACGCGACCCTTCGTATCAACGGATCAGAGGTTATCGCCGCGGATGGCGATTGGTTCCGTCAAGACATTTCGCAAAAACATGATGGGGGACTGACATCGTATCGTTCTCCCATTTATGGTTATTCCTTTGCGTCCTATCCTCAAAAGCATCAGCCGAGCGGAACGGCCAATATGAGTCGATCGACTTCGGTTTCGTTGAATCTCACCGTTAATATTCCGATTGCCACGGATCTGTCCACACTTCCTGGCCCGTGCGTCTTTGATCCTGTGGTAACAGGTGGATGGGAAGTGTTTGTGTTCGCCATGTATTATAACTGGATTCGTTTTGAGAATGGAGTATGCAATCGGGTGTTTTCAAGTTAACACTATGGTATTAACTTTCAACAGGCATCGTTTTACGATGCGGTGTTCAGCAGCTAATACGTAGTATTAGCTGCCAATAGACCGCTTTTCAAGCGGGTGTGTTCAGTAGTTAAATAGTGTTTTCATGCAGTCTTCTCCACCAAATCAATGTTCATGATCATCGTATCATTATGATCCGCAAAATACCAATCAATGTTCTCTTTCTCCGCACACGTTTCAATCACCGTCCATACATTTGTTTCCCACGTCAGCCTATATTGCGGCATCGTACAGAAATCTCGCAAGACCCCTTTGGAATGTTCAAAGAACCGATCCACATGCTGGACCGGCATAACAAAGAATCCTCCACAGAATCTCCAATGAATCGCATTCACGCTAAATGACCGACCATACGCCCAACATCCAGGAATCGTTACCTTTTTAAAAGTCGTTTCCTGAATCTGTCTCAACTTTTTGATACACCGATCCCGATTCTTCGCAATCTTCAAAATCCCAAAATCGATCCACATGAATTTCAGCACATCTGGAAAAAGATCCTTGGCCTTCTTAACAAACTCCATTTTCGTATTCATCAGCGAAAAGAACTCCTTCGTATCCTTTTCGACCGTACGATTTCCAGGGAGCTCTCCTTGAAATGACATTCCCATTCGATAGAGTTCAAAATCATGTAGAGGAACACCGACAGTATGAACCGTTATCGGAAATTTCTCAAAGAGATGGGTCTGTGCAGGATCCGTAAACAATACGATCGGAAGACCGCTCTTTCCCAACTCATCGAACCATGCAAAATATTCTTTTGCTCGTTCTGGTTTTTGGTAAATATCGTAATAACACGATACGAACATGCTAGTATGGCCTATGTTTGTTCGCTTTAGACCTATACGCGTTAATGTGTAGTAGAACCTATAGAGAATACCTCCCTATACAGTAAGGAATGGTGGCCAGTCTCTTAAAGGTCATTGCTTCAGGAATTCAAGATGAACGGTTGGCCTTTCGTCCGACACTCTACCCCTTTCAAAAAATATGGGTCAAGGCCGGCCGATTCACCACCAAATGGGAACGCCTTGAATTTGAAAATACACCTGCCTTCGGACAAACCGGATTTTTCCGTATCTTACGAAAAGGGCATCTCTTAACACGATTGTTTCTCGTAGCGACCATGCCCGATATTTACACTCCACAGGCAAAAGCGGCCGTCGCGAATGCCGCATCTCAATTTCCGCCTGTTACTCCTTCGTCGTCATCGTTGGCTTATCCACAGTTTGGTTGGACCAATTCCCTTGGACATGCACTTGTTCAACAACTTACCTTTGACATTGCCACCTATCGCGTCGAAACCCTCGACAGCCGTCTCCTAGAAATCCTCGACGAGTTTCATACACCACTTGAAAAGGTTCCTCTTATCAACGAACTGATCAAACGAAAAGATAACGGATTTAACCAGACTTCCTTTGGATGGCCACAAGGAGCCGCAAGACAACAGTCCCTCAACCGATTTTCTGCTGGCTCCGTTATCCCACCCGTTCAAGAAACCGTCGTCGTTCCCTTACCTTTCTGGTTCACACGAGGCGATACCGGTTGTGCTCTCCCTGTTGACGCCATGTCCATGGATGATCTGCGTGTCGGCATAACCTTTCGTGGCATCAACGGTCTATATTATACTACCACCCAAATTCCTAATACGACCAATGGAGATGGTGCTTCGCTAACACCCTTGTTGGGCGCCAAGTTCTATAGCCAAGATCCCGTATTGAATCCAAACCAGACTCCCCTATCAAATGCCAACGGAATGATCCAGATGCCCTTGAGTCTGTCATTAGGCGATTGTCATATCATGGCCGAATACATCTATCTGGATCAAAACGAGGCCAACCGATTCCGTCTCGCCGATCTCCAAATTCCCATCGTCCAACATTATGCTCTCAATCCACAAGATACACAGGGACTCGTGAATACTCGCATTCGTCTCGACATTCCCAACCCCACACGTGATCTCTATTTCATGTGCAATCCCTATTTGGCTTCTTCCTACAACGCCCATTTCTTGGCCACACGCGACATCAAGGGATCCACCAATAAACTTCCCAATAACGGACAAACTCCCTGGTGGCCCGACGCAGTCGGGCTCTCTTCGTTGCAGGCCGGTTCCATTGTGCGTCCTGCTTTTGCCTTATCCCAATCCGAACCCTTATCCGGATACGAATTGGATTATCAAGGTTCTCTCGTACGATTTCGTACGGAAGCACCTGCCTTATTTCGTTCTATCATCCCTTCCTATGAACAACGAAAGAGTCCATGGGTCAACCGATATTATTACAATCTTCCACTCGCGATCCAGAATGGATTCACGCCGTTTTCCAAACCACAGGGCGAAGCGAATCTCGATAAAATAACACAGCGTGATTTGATTTTACAATTCAAACCCACTCCTGGATTGATCTTGAGTGTTCCGCGTTATACAGTATATTCTTATGCGGAGACGTACAATATGCTACGTGTATACGGTGGGCGCGGTGGTCTCATGTTTGCGTATTAATGCACTTTTTAGCGGCTTTGCCGCGTCGCGTTCCGCTTAAAAAGTGCTCAAAAACAACACAATATAAAAGTGCTCAAAAACAACACAATATAAAAGTGCTCAAAAACAACACAATATAAAAGTGCTCAAAAACAACACCGCTTATAAAAAGTGCTCAAAAACAACTTCTCTTTCTGCGATTGGTCTTTTTGGAACTACGTTTTTTTGTTCTTCTGGAAGATCCTGTCAAACTCTTAGCTAATGCATTCGCTCGTTTCGTCGCCTCATCGGGAGTCCAATCATTGTTTTTCTTTCGGGTGATCGCGCGAACCGAATTGCTATTCTTTCCCGCTTCGACTGCATGTTCTGCTTGTACTCTTTCTTGAAGCATCTGTTGATTATTTTTGGAGGCAGTATAATATCCTTCTGGGAGATGATTGGATGGAATTGTATTATTTTGATTTGCAAAATGAACAGATGACGGAGTACTAAAATTACTGTTATTCGTATTGATACTACTGATGTAGTTCATGTTGTTGCTATTGCTATTGCTGTTGCTGTTGCTATTGCTATTGCTATTGTTATTGCTATTACTGTTGCTATTGCTGTTGCTGTTTCTATTGCTATTGCTGTTGTTGTTGCTATTGTTATTGCTATTGCCTTTGTTTCTCTTATTGCTATTTCCTCTCTTATTGCTCGACATGTTCTATATCGACACAATATAAAAAAATTGAAACGCCATGGCCGGTCTAAAATGGACACACCACTTTTTCCAAAAACTCAGATGAGGTTGATCAGCTTCAACGTGAACGGAATCAAGTCCATGACCGGTAAGCTCAAGAACGGCGAGAAAAAGGGAAGCCCCACCAATAATGTCATTCGTTCCCTCATCGAAGAACAACAACCCGACATCTTATGTCTCCAAGAAATCAAAACACAATCCATCGGCGATCTTAACTGGCTCAAAACACATTTCCACAATATTTACACCAATTTCTCCAAGCATAAGAAGGGATACAGTGGTGTAGCCCTCCTTTGCAAAGAACAACCCGAATGGGTCGAAACGGATTTCAATCGATATGATTCTGAATTCATCGGATCATGCCCTGAAGATATCGCGAGCGAAGGCCGAATCGTTGTCGCCAAGTTTACATCTCATATTGTGGTTAGCGTCTATACACCCAACGCACAACCCGATCTTGTCCGTATTCAAGAACGAATTCAGTGGGAGAGCGTTCTACGAATGTACTTGATCGAACTAAAACAAGAGTTTGGACTACCTGTTCTTCTATGCGGTGATCTGAACTGTGCTCACAAGGAAATCGACATTCACAATCCGAAATCGAATAAAAACTCGCCTGGATTCTCCATGGAAGAACGCCGCGAATTCCAATTGATGCTTGATTCGGGTTTCGTTGATTCGTTTCGCCATCTGCATCCTGACACCGTGCAATACAGCTTCTTCTCGAATTTCGCTCGATCTCGTGAACGTGGTGTGGGATGGCGTATCGATTATGTTCTCGTTTCGGATCCATCGATTATCCAAGGCGCCGCCATTCTTGGAGAATACTTTGGATCGGATCATGTTCCTGTTCTTCTTAACTTTGCATAAGTATGCGTATTAATCATTTGTGTATGAATCTCATACCTCGATGATTATTTTTATATTGTTTTTGAGAACTTTTTCCTAAAAAGTTCATGATTATTTTTAGTCTGAGTCGGAATCCGACCCGTTTTTGGGCACTTTTTTTGAAAAAGTGCACTTAAAGTTGATCCCCGCCGCACGATTGTCATACTTCGGCAACGATACAATCGCTTCTCGCTGATATTCTGGGAAAGGGACGGTTCCATCCCACGGATCACCCGTTTCAATCCACAAACTGATTTTTTGTCTCAAGTCCAAAAAACTGAGAGAATTTGCACGCACTCCATTCGTTTTCAATTGATTCAGCAAACTCAGACCCTCTTTCAAACGATCCTCTTTGGTTTTATCCTTCTTTGCCATCTATTCTTTTAGGAAAGATATCCTTTAGGATAGCTCGGCATACCCCTTCATCATCATATGCAGAATGCACGAATGATCCACCAGAAGTCCATTGGCATACACGCCACGCGATAATAACTTATCCACATGCTCCAGTGAAAAGTTATACACTGTCGTCTCTCCTTGTACTACCACGGCACCTGTTATAGAAACCGGTAGGCAAAACTTCTTCTCCACCACGCGAATCTTTCCATCCGCCACAATTTGTGCACGTTGCTCCTCCGTCAACGAATCCACGAGTACACAGCGATTACCGGTAACCGTCAGATCCGCCGATAGTTCAGAATGGTTCTCCTTAGAGAGGGTAGCCACCTCCATCGCAGTTGCCGAGCCCACACGATCAATCGCCTTGAAACCAAGAGAAGTCTTCACGAGCATTCCTTTTCGTAAATCCTGTACTAACACCTGTTGCTCCGTACCATCGACCTTGCATGCAATCTGGGTTCCGACCGCAAATCCGACCGCTGGAATCGACATGACTTCGTTAGAAGAACGGGCAAACATCTATTCCACAAAAGGAATTAATTAAAGAGAAATCATACGCAAATTCGCCATCGGTGCACGGATCATCGACGGATCACAGTCATTCCGTGAAAACACGAACCAACCCATACCATCCTTGATGTGGAACCCAACACAATACTCGATCTTCGGCTCGCAGAAGCTGAACGGAAGGGCATACGCCTCAGGACGCAACGTATCACGATTGAAGCGAATGACCGAATGGTAATAATGTCTCGTCGTTGCATACTTCACAAAGTGCACCACACAATACAAGGAACCATTGTACTCGCACAACGGAGACGAACCACGGAATCGATTGAAGATGTGAGGCGTAATATACTTCGTATGAATCTCCAGTTTCTGCTTCCCATCGGCCTGTTGCTGTACCGCACCAATCTCCATCGGACCCCAGCCATAAATGAAATTGAGTTTTCCCTTCGCTGCCTCCACGTGCGTCAGAGAAGTTGACGGGACCGCGATCCAGTTCTTCTCGCATTCCGACGTATACGGGCCATTGACAACCGACACATTCGTAATCCGCTGCTGATCCGGCATGTAATCACCTACCGCAATCACAATGTGTCCATTGTTCACGATGTTCTTCGACGACGCCGAGAATCGCAGACGACCGTTCTGCCAAAAGAGACGCACATCTTCCAGACCGAAAATGTTGCTCGGGTACGACTGCATTTCCTCCTTAATGATCTTCACGTCCTCCGTCGGGTATCCCGACTCATTCAGAAACGTAACACCATTACGCGTCTTCACATGCTGATTCGGATCACGCATGTGATACAGACCCTTCTCATCAATCGAGTAATTCACATAACGCGTATTCATAATAAAACGGCGATTGGCGTCTGTGCTTGAATACGGAAGAATCGAACACGACGACACCTTGTACTCCTCGAAATCCTTGAACGGCAAACGCATATACTCACCCTTGTACGTCGAACTCGTCAGTGGCTCCGTGTAGTAATGCATATTGTCCCAGACGTTATGCAGATAATGCGGAGTTCCATTGTTGATGTACGATACAACGTCATTCAAGCTGTCCTGGCGCGACTTGCCCGCCACATAACACGCCAGAATCGTATTCTCATACTCGAACATTCCACTGTACACCTGATCCTCGATAAAGAGCACATCGTCCTTTGGATAAGGAATGTGGCGACCCTTCAGATAATAGTGATAGGACTTGTAGTGATCTGATTTCTCACGGAAGTACCGCGTCAGGTAATAAATCGGCTCCGCACGAGTGGAATGATACTGAAACGCCTTGTTCATCCATAGTTCCATCTTCAGCGGATCCTTCATCAGCTCATAACACTTGGCAATCTGATAATGACTGTACCAGACCTCCTCACGCCATCCACCAATCTCAATACGGCGTTTGTAATGCACAATCGACTCCTTGAATCGCCCCAGATCTTTCAGGCTCTGACCCAGGTAAAAATGTGCACGGGGATTGTTCGAATCCTCCTTGACTTCCTCCGTCAGAAGTCGGACATCACGCTCGAACTTGTCCGACTTGCATCCACCGTCGTTCTTATCATCAATGTAGAACACATCGTTGGGGATCTTTGCCGTCGGATCACCCGACCAATACTCATGGGTTGCACCGACACACTTCCACGGATATCCACACTTCATAAAGCGGGTGTTGTAGTACTTCAGATTGCCATTGGACTGAATCACGGTATATCCATTCGATGTCAGATGAAAATCCTTGAACTGTGCCGAAGGCTGAATGTTCATATCCGCATCCACCGCCATTGCATACGTCTTCTCTGCATCCCATCCCAGTTCGGTACATAGTGCCTGTGCATTCTGAAACGATACTGTGCGATTGTAGCCGAAGGTCTTGAATGGATCCACGGCGATCTTGAACGGCTTACCGCGTGGCGTCAGAAATTGAGTACAGAGCTCCACGGTGTTGTCCGTCGAACCGGTATCAAGAATCGCCACCGCATCTACGTGCGGAAGTGCATGTTGTAGACAACGCTGGATAATCTTGGACTCGTTCTTGATCATGAGAAGCAGGATAATCTTGTTATGCTTGTGGGCGGGAGGTGCATTCCATTTCTTGGGAATAATCACCTCGTTCACGGGCTCCGATCCTTGGACGGAAGGTGCTTCTACTGGAACCTCTACCACAGCTTCTTCTTGAACAGGAACCTCTTCCGCTACGACTTCTTGAACAGGGGCATCTGGTGTGGACTCAGACATGACGATTTAATTAATTTCTTTGACTGTCGTTTAAGTTATTCGACGAATATTCTTAGGGGTCATTAGAATGTCGGCGATCAACTATCTGACTCTTGTGAGTACGATCGCTGTCACCAGTTCAGGTACACCGGTTCCACCAGGATACATCAATATCGCTAGTACGAACAGTGCTCCCACATGGGCAAATAGTATTTCAACCAATGGAATCCAAGGATCAACCATTCTTGTGAGCTCCGTCACTGCGAGTACAATAACGACAAGCACTCTCAGTGGTAGCACAATAACGGCGAGTTCCCTTAATGGTAGCACTCTTAGCGGTAGCACCATAACAGGATCAACAATAACAGCATCTATCATCAATGTCTCGACGCTGAACCCGATCATCTCAAATGTATCATCATTGATGGCATCAACTCTATCGGTTTCTACTATGACAGGATCGACATTAACCATATCGATGCTAACGGGATTAATCATATCTGCATCATCGCTATCTGTATCCAGCATAACATCGAGTGATCTTGTTCTATCTACGCTAACCGTTTCTAGTATCAATGGTTTACCTCCAGGTACAGGAGGCAGTGGTGGAAGTGGAGGAACAACAATATTTTCGACGCTGGGTGTGAGTTCTTTGAATGCGAGATCAACCATCACCACGTCGACCCTGATCGCCACTGCGAGTGTGGGTATCGGATCGACAGCTCCTAATGCACCATTGGATGTAGCAGGCCAAATACGAACGGCTACCACTGCTACAAATTGTATTGTGGCAATGACCTCAGGAAATGGATCATTTGGTAGCATTGAATCCTTTAATTTAGGAAATACATCAAAGCTACCGATTGCTTTAAATGCATATGGTGGAAATATTGGCATTGGAAAGACAAATCCATCTCAGATTTTGGATGTGGCAGGAGCGATTAATTGTACCAGTTTTCTTGTAAATGGAACGGCTGTCGCAACGGGAACAGGTTCCGTCTGGGGTGTCAGTGGATCGAGTGCGTATTATACAAGTGGCAGTGTTGGTATTGGAACAGCGAGCCCTTCACAACGATTACATGTATTTGGAGATGGTGCTCGTATCATGGCTGAAAGCAACACAGGTTCTAATGCGGTAGTTCAAATGAAGACCAATGCCAATACTTCGTATTTATTTACGGATCAAAATGGTGCATTACAAATGTATGGCGATACGGGAAAGACTGTTGCAATTATGAACAGTAATACTGTAGGTATTGGAAGCACTAATACCCAAAGCAACATGCTGCGCATATTTGGTGGTAATGATACATCTGGTATCTCGCTCGGTGATTACATGACATCTGCTGGCGTGAAATACATCGGTATAACAGCAGTTTCAAATGGAACAAGTCTAGGACCCTCTAGTGGATTTTCAGGTATAACCTTTGGATCGCCATTTGATGGTGGCGGTACATCTGGTTATTTGGCATTTCACACCCATGGGTATGGTATTAGTTCCGACGAAAGAATGCGAATTGATAAAGGTGGAAAGGTCGGTATTGGAAAGACCAATCCGTCTCAGCTTCTAGATGTGAACGGTGCGATCAATTGTACCAGTTTTCTAGTGAACGGAACTGCAGTAGCAACGGGAACGGGTTCCGTCTGGGGTGTCAGCGGATCAATCGCGTATTACACAAGTGGTAATGTAGGAATCAGCACAACCGCTGCGATAACAAACTTACACGTACGTGTTCCTACCTATTCAAGTCCAGTCTTTATTGTGGATGCAGGAGGCCAAGGAACGGATACTACTCCTCCACGAGGTATTGGTAAACCATTGATTGGTGTAGGAGCCTATTCATGGTCCAATGTATCATCAGGTGATTATTATGGCATCGGGTTTGGATATAATGCGAATAATGGTGCTACTATAGTCTATCCTGCTGAAATCGGATTTCTTACACAAACTACTGCGGGAGGTACATTTGGTGATCTAGTATTTTCTACCCGTCCAACAACAACAGGAACCACTATCGCTTCAGAGCGTATGCGTATTACGAGTGGTGGTTTAATTGGTATTGGAACGACGAACCCAAATACATACTTATGTGTAGGTCCAAATGGAGGTGTCAATCAAACAACTCAAATTCCTGGTATTTCCATGACGTCTGTATCAGGTCAAAATATGCATTACAGTGTAGGACAAGGAACAGCTGGAACAAATAATGTGTTTCTAAAGTGGGGATATAACGCAACAGCAAGTTCTGGATTTGGTTCCGTTAGTTGTTATGCTGGAAATAATCCACTTGTCCTTCAAGAAGGAGGTGGAAATGTAGGTATTGGAACGGTGAGTCCTGCTTATAAATTGGTTGTTCAAACCGCAACATCGAGTTATGGTATAGTTCATACCGATGGAACAATCTCATTATCAACTTGGGTTGGAACAAGTGGAGCAACAGGTGCCTGGTTAGGAACAATGACCAATCACGATCTACAATTCTTTACCAACGCGGGAGTATCAAGAATGACGATTAATACAAGCGGAAATGTGGGTATTGGCACTGCGACTCCTGGCAGTAAACTACATATATACAGTACCACTGCAAACGATGGGATTTTATTTCAGAATGCCTATAACAGTTCGACAGGTTCTATCGCATTGTATACATCCACTGCTGCAGGTAATTTTATTCTAGATGGAACAGCGGATGCTGGTATTGTTCTTCCAACAGCTGGAAAAGATCTATATCTTAACCGAACCACAAGTTTGTATACTTCTGTTGTAGTGAAAGGCGGAACAGGTAATGTCGGCATTGGAACCGCTACGCCTTCTTATCCTACCAGTATATCGAATAGCGGATTCATTAATCTAGAAATTAACCGAACGGGTGCAAGCACTAATTATGGTGTTGGAACGGTTCACAGTTTAACTAGTTCAACAGGTACGTTTCGTGGAGAATATGCATTTGCGTTTGGTGGTGCCACGACGATTGCGACAACCGCTCAGACACAGGCCTATGGTTATTATGCAGTTGATTTGGCGAATGCTGGTGTATTTGGGGTTGCGGCTGGTGGTCTAACTAGTGCCTATTTTTTTATGACTACCTCTTCTGCCTGTTTTCCAAAAACGAACGTCGGTATTGGAACCGTAACTCCAGGTGCACCATTGCATATCTATAGTGCAACTGCAGATTATACTAATTCGCTTATTGTCAATACCTTGTGGCCATCCATTCGTCTTGGTAGTTCAAGTGTAACTGGCCGTGATTGGGTCATTCTGAATGGTGGATCTGGTGCGGGTATTGGTGCAGGTAATTTTGGAATCTTTGACGCTACTGCTAATACATATCGATTTATGATTGATTCAAATGGTAATGTTGGTATTGGTAATTTTACGTCAATCACAACCAAACTCTATGTAAATGCAGGTGGGAATGTTTCTAATGGTATTCTTCAATTTAATGCGGGTGCGGCCGATGCAGATTCAAAGACTCGTCTCAGTGGTCTAGCCAATGCAGCACTCATGCCTTCTGCGTCTGGTGCTAGCATCTTTTTTTATACCACAAGTGGTACAACACTTTATCGATCAATCATTGCAGCCTCTAGCTATTTTACCGGTCAACATGCGAATCAACCGATTGATACTGATCTGAAAACCAACATACAGAATTACGTAGGTCTTATTGTCAGTTCCGCAGATCAAGGATATTATTCAATCAATCCTATTACGAATGAGATCATTACTGGTAGTAATGCGATTACCATAACAGAAGCATTGCCCTATATTGAATTGACAGCAACAGATCAAGATCCTGCTGTATGGGGTGTTCTTACGAATGTTAAAAATGATAATCTAAATACAGATGGAACAACTCCAGTTGATAACGATGAGGAATGGGGTGATCGACTCGGTAGCATGGTTCGTGTCAATGGATTAGGAGAAGGTGCAGTATGGGTCACCAACATCAACGGCAATATACGAAATGGCGATTTGATCTGTTCCAGTATGATTCCAGGGTATGGTCGAAAGCAGAACGACGATCTGTTTCACAGCTACACGGTTGCAAAAGCGACCATGTCATGCAATTTTGATCTATCAACAACAAAGTATCAATGTAAAACAATTACTCATGATGGAACAGAATATATTGCTGCATTTATCGGATGCTCGTATCACTGTAGTTAAATTACTACATAACATCTAATCATTATCCCCTCCGAGTGTGTTTTTTCTTACTGGTAGATAGAATGTCAACGATCAATTACTTGACGCTTCAGAATAAGATCGCGACGGTCGCGTCAGACCCGATCCCGCAAGGATACATACAAATCACTAGTAGCAACAGTGCTCCCATATGGTCCAATAGTATTTCAACAAACGGAATCAGCGGATCCACCATGACCACGAGTACTCTTCGTGCAAGCACCATCACTGCAAGTACCTTTAGTGCAAGCACCGCTACGACAAGCAGCCTTACTAGTGGAACAATTGCGGTTAACTCTTTCAATGTAAGCACCACAGCTGTAAGTACCCTTACTGGTGGTACAATCTCGGTTAGCTCCCTTATCGCAAGCACCATGATCGGTTCTTCTCTTACTGCGTCTACCATTACGGTATCAACAATGGATTATTCCACCCTAACAGGGTCTACCATCACCACACATACCATGGGTTATTCTACTCTCTCAGGATCGACCATTGCTGCGCTGAATATCACCCTGTCCAGCTTGACGGTATCCAGTATTAATAACGCCGCACCCGCATCAGGATGGTCTACCAGTACGGGTGGAGGAGCCTATTACACAACAGGGAACATCGGTATTGGAACGGAGATCCCTGCTGATAAGTTATCCCTGTACAGTTCTACAAATCTTTCATTTCGTATGAGTAATACAAATGCTGGGTATTTTCAAATTGGTTTAGCTAATGGAGGAGGTGAATATTCAGGCCAATCCGTTGCAGGAGATTCTATTATACGTGCGATATCTGGAAATATGATTCTACAATCAGGATCTGGAAATGCAGCGATTTACATTAACTCCTCCAACAATGTCGGAATCGGAACGAACAATCCTGGATCAAAGTTTGTAGTCTACCACTCTGCGAACTCTCAGTTTTCTGTATTTAATGGCGGATCAGAAGTTGTCGGCTCCGATGTATCAGGCGGTTCATTATGTTTCTCGATAACATCCAATAATTCAGGAACTTCTACCTATGGTAATACGACATACGGACGAATCGGCAGACTTACCGTGAGCTACAATACTGCACAGGGCGGAACCGGCCAAGCCAGCTACTGGAGAGATTGGGGTATTGATAGAAACGGAAGCTTATATTTTACTACCAATCAAAGCACCACACAAGGCATAACCCTAACAGGAACAGGTAGCGTCGGTATCGGCTCATCCAGTCCCACCGCGACACTTCAAGTCAGCGGAAGCACCAGCACCTATGGTCTTTTTCGTCTTGTCAATAGTACCGCTACCACCTCCAATGAAGTGAGCATGGGGTATTTTAACAATCCTTCCGCGTCTTTTGCAGGCGAAACCGGTTCTGCCTGGTGCCATGGAATCGCATCCTATGGAGTAGGAGCCAACAATTTCGGATTCGGATGTGTTACTACAGGTCTCATCCTAAGTATGTTATCCTCAGGTTTCGTCGGTATCGGAATCGCAGCTCCTACCAATCCACTCCATATCAATACCTCTGCCGCTAGCCCCATTCGTATGGAACAATCGGGAACAGGCCCGAATTATCTAACCTTTAAGTCAAATGGAACGGTCTATGGTTATTTTGGACTGGAGAATAATGCGGGAGGTGGTCTATTTGGCAATAATACCGCATATGGTATGGCCATCGGAACACCGACCGCAACCAATTTTAATATATCGACGAACAACTTGACTCGTATGACCGTTGCTGCAAATGGAAATGTCGGTATTGGAATAACCGCACCTGGATACAACCTTCATGTCATAGGTACCATCTTTGCATCTGGTGATATTACGGCTCTGTCCGATCAACGCTACAAACAAAATATCGTTCGATTGGATCATTCCTTAGATATGATTCGCAGCATCAATGGATATTCCTATACCCGTTATGACTATCGTCCAGGAGAGAAACAGATCGGTCTCCTCGCCCAAGAATTGTCTAAAGTTCTTCCTGAAGCGGTCAGCTACGATTCCCATAACGATCAATACAGTATCAATTATAACTCCCTGATCGCACCTCTTGTCGAAGCCGTCAAAGAATTATATGATCGCGTGGAAGCACAATCCAAAACGATTGATAAACAACAGGTCCTGATTCAACAACTACTGGATCGTTTGTAAACTTATTTATGAACTTGTTTATGAACTTGTTTATACGGTCATTATAAAAAGATATCTACCATATAGAATGGCAATTCAATTACCATTAGATATTGTTCCAAATACGACATGTTCGGGTGCATTTGCACTCTTTCGTGTCTCTACCTCCTATACCGGTCCTACCATTAATGTAAGGCGAAGTTCGGATGGTGTAACGTCCGATTTTTACGCAGATCCCTATGGACAACTCGGATCCACCGTGAACGGAACCGGTACGACCATCGAATCATGGCTAGGAACTTCAACCGCTTATATCGCGACATGGTACGATCAATCTGGAAAGGGGAATCACGCGACACAAACAACCGCTGCTTACCAGCCCATTCTCGATCTCGTCAATAATCGCGTCGATCTCACATCAGGCAGTGCTTTTTTTAATATTCCCAGCGGAACCGTTCCCATGAACGTCTCTTATACCTTTACCGCGAAACATCATACCATAACGAATGGAGGTGGAACCATCGTCAGTGCAAATGGTAATGGTCCATCCCTTAGTAACGGCAATGGCTTTCGGCGTAATAATGCAGGTTATCTCAATTGGTGGTATGGGAATGACTTTCCAGGTAATACAAATACGTATAACACAGGAAATACGGTCAGTTATACCTACGATGGAACGTATAATTATTTATACATCAACGGAACGCCACAAGGTGTATCCGTCGCTCGATCTGGATGGAGCGGAGTGGCAGGTAATGAATTCATTGGAAAATCACCTTATGATGAATATTTGAACGGCGAATTGTACTATCTGTTTATTTTTAAATCCTTATTGTCCATGAACGAACGAAATCATATCGAACGCGGTGTTTCCCTTCCTAATCAGTCCATTACATTCTCACAAATCAAATCCGTCTTTGGAATTAACACGTCGACCTTTACACTCGGTCAAGCCGCGACTTATATCGGTGTCCCCGTGAATCAAACCATGAATGCATCAATGTTCAATGGATCTGTACTACGAAGTGGATTGTTTATGCGATTTTATAGTGGAACCTATTTTGCGAATAACGTCGGCTTCTTTAATGCAAATACTCCTACCCATACTGGTGTTACAACCAACCTACGAAATACATATTGTGCAACGGGTGGATTATCCAATTCAAATGTTTCAAACGATCAAGTCGGTCCCATTGCAGTCATATCCGTCTACTCGGTGGAATGGTTTGGATTATTTTATGCACCCATAACGGGAACCTATACTTTTCATTTATTAAGTGATGATACAAGTGTTCTATGGATTGGAAGCAATGCATTATCAGGATATACGACAGGTAATGCGTTATTTTATACGTTATACGTCTATACCGAAGTAACGGCGACGATCGCGTTAACGGCTGGGCAATATTATCCTTTTCGGTTTCAATATGGTGCAGGAGGTGGTGATACTCTACGATTTAGTTTTACACCTCCAGGCGGCTCACGTGTATACGATGGAACAGGATATTTCCTCTGTCAGACCCGCAATGTAAGTAATAGCAGTGCATATGACTACGTTATGCGAAATGGAAGCACCGAATATACCACGCGTATTCAAGGAACCACTTCTTCCAATCCTGCGACGAGCGGGTACGCAATTTTTTCCGCCAATCCATGGCTTCCCAACGGATATTATTGGATCAAATCGGCCGCTATGCCCAATGCATTGCAGATGTATGTCGATATAAAAAATGGCGGATACGATTATTATGCCATAACAGGCGGAACCAGTATCAATTACATAACCCAAACCCATTCTGGAAATGCCCTTGGTCTAGAACTAATGATTCCTCGCAGCCAAGATCATTGGAGATCCATTTATAGATATGTTTACACCACACTTGCTAGTAATTACGGTGTATGGATGGTAGCTCTTCCTATTTATAAGACAACTTCGGGTGGGAACTATACTAGTTATGCCATGTTTGATCCACGATATGGAAACAACGGTTCGACGACTGGATCCTATAACGGTGCCCCTGATTGGAGATGTAAAGATGGAGGATTGTGGCATTTACGAGATATTCTACATGGAGAACCAAACGGTGATTATGTTGCAAATGCATTTCTTGGTTCCTATGGTGCTGATACAACACAACTAAGATCCTATGGTGCTCCTGGTTTTAACGATGGTAGCGATATCTATTATACAGGAGCGAGCTATATCGTTTCCACCAATTATGCGGGATCTACTCTCAATACATTGTACACCTATTTCGATGGATCAACATCCGAACGTGCCGCACCCAGTGCACTTTACATTAAAAATCTGACGGCGACCAATACCAATGGCGTGTATTGGATCAATCTTCCTGTCGTGGGAGCAACCCAAGTCTATTGTATCATGGATACTGCGGTCGATGGCGGTGGCTGGATGATGGCCATGAAGGCAACCCGTGGAACCACATTTCCTTACGATTCGGGCTATTGGACGGCGGTCAATACTCTGAATCCCACCGATACCACACGAAATGATGCGGATGCTAAATTCAATACCATGAATTATTTTCCGTCTAAGGATTTGTTGGCATTATGGCCTGATATCCCATCCACATACGGGGGTGGAACCGGTGGAAGTCTTGGTAATAATATTATTGATATTAATTGGGCGAATGATAGTGCAAACAATACATTAAAAATTTATACGAGTACCGATGCAACAAAGGTAGACAATACTCATTTACCTGCGTCCTATCAATTACTTGCTGGAACCTATACGTATAGCGCTACTGCTATAAACTCATCGAATGACTATGTGGTTGTTACTCTTAAAAATGCGGCAAATGATGCAATCATTGCTACTCTTTCGAGTGGTGTCGCTCCTTGGTCTACTTCATCTGTATTAACTGGATCATTTACGTTATCTGATACAATGCGTGTTTATATTCATTATAATAATAGTTATTACCAATACAGTACAAGTGTAACCATGAGTCTGACAAGTAGTTTTGGATTAAGCACGTGGTCTTGGATGAAGAATAACTACAACACGGGAACCAAACAAACTCTCATTAACTATTTCTCCACAGCAAGTAATGTATCGTTCGGAACCCCTAAAGGTGTGGAAAAAGGAACCGCATTTAGCAGTCAGCTAGGTAATGCATTCTATGGTGTTAATTTTACCCAATTTGCAAGCATGAAAGTTCGTTGGGGATTTGCTTGGAATAACGAATTTGATTGGGGATCAAACGATGTTATTGGAGGAATCGGTCAATATTCAAACTGGGGTGCTCTACAGAGTTTCTCTGCAGGTGATCAGATCGGATGCTGTGCGGATACGACAGGTATCAATCGTAGTGCACGTGTGGAAATGTATATTCGCTAGGAATTATACCGTTTTCACCCATATCTTATGGGCCTCTTCGTATGTTAACACGGGTTTACCATATTTTTGATTAATCGTATTATGAAACTCGACAAAGAGCCGAAAGAGTTCCATTCTTCCAAACCGATCTCTCCCTTCGATCTCGGTTTGAAAAAACGTATCATAATGCACCCTGCATTTCTTGCACGGAATACATGATCCTATCCCTCTTAATGATTCCACCGCCTCATTTGCCATTCGTATTTGTGCTTCTTCGAAATCCACAATCGAAATCGTATGAATGAATCCCCATAGAAGCGGACCCCATGTATGTTTTGGCCGATCAGGCATTCTACTTGTAGAGGGGAATATTGAACGTAGAATTATTAATACTGATCGTTATATAATAGGATTGAATTCCTGGTATTGCACCTGTTTTCATACCCGATATTGGGTTCATTGTCATACTTGAAAATGTTAACGATGAATTGATTGTTATATCGTTTAGGACATCCATCGTAGAGGTAGTAAAACTACTCGCAAATAATGTAGAGTTCACATTCAGACTAGATAAGGAGATCATTGTGGATGTCGTTAACGTACTCACAAATAGAGTTGAGAACGATCCAGTGTATCCTGTCAATGTCGAGTTCACTTTCAGCGTAGAGTTCACCGTCATGGTAGACAAGGAGATTAAGGTGGATGTGGTTAGAGTACTCACAAACAACGTAGAAAAATATCCATCATTTCCAGTTAGTGTCGAGTTCACATCCAATGTGGAATTTACTGTCATGCTAGACAGGGATAATATGGAAGATACCGTCAAGGAACTAACAAACAACGTCGAGAAAGTTCCATTATATCCATTCAGAGTCGAGTTCACTTTCAGCGTCGAGTTCACGGTCATGGTAGACAAAGATATCAGTGTGGATGTCGTCAACGTACTCACAAATAATGTCGAGAACGAACCCGTGTATCCATTCAACGTCGAACGCACATTCAGGGTAGAATTCACTGTCATCGTAGATAATGATAAGATAGATGATACCGTCAGGGAACTAACAAACAACGTCGAAAAGTCTCCATCATACCCATTCAGTGTTGAATACGCATTTAAAGAAGAAACATTAATGGTACACGCTGTTAATGTACTGAGCGTCATTGTAGAAAATGTTCCGTTTTTTCCATTCAATCCAGTTATGGTTATGGGTGTACTGACCACCATCGTAGAAAACACCACAACGCTTCCATTCAGAGAAGAGACATTTGCTGTTGAAGCCGTCAGCGTACTGAGCTGTATCGTCGAGAATAACGCATCTTTTCCTGAAATATTCACTGTAGAGATATGATTGGTGGAAAGATAATTTGTGTTGATGCTAGAAAAGGTTAGGGTAGAATTGCCCGTTAAGGAAGAAAAGAGACCATTGTTTGCCGAGAGATCGCTGGTGGAAACACGGTTCGTCGAAAGATAGTTTGTATTAATGGTAGAAAAGGTTAGACTAGATACACCCACGATACTGGAAAACGATGCATCCCTGACATTCAGTGTCGACACCGTTGTCGTGGATACTGTTGCGGTATTTCCTACCAATGTCGAAAAGGTTATGTTTGATGCATTGATCGTTGACATAGTTCCCACGTTCTCTACCCTTAAAAACGTTGTACTCGTGGTACTACCCGTTAGACTCGAGAAGATCGTGCTGATGGTAGAAATGTTAATTCCATTCAGGGTAGAATAAAATATATTTCTGGAAACCAATGTCGACATAAATCCTTCTGTTGCGGTACTGGTCGTTTGACTCGATACATTGAATGCATTGATACCACCTGTTGCAATCACACTGCTGGTCGTAATACTACTTGTTGTAAGAGTCGACATTTTCGCAATACTAGCGTTTAGATTCGTTGCCGAATTCGTTGAGATATTTGCAGTAGAATACACGGTAAGAAAATTGGTGGATGTCGCTCCAGAATACATCGTACTTCCCGATAAACTTGAAAAGTTCATAACCGAAGTGGTCAAATCATTCGTTGCTGCACTGAACGCAGTAATGGTACAACCCGATGCTGTCGAGAACACGAGCGATTTCACGGTCAGAAACGTTGCATTGCCATTCCAGAAGCTAAGAGATGATATGTTGCTATTTGATGCATTGATACTACTACCCGATAAACTGGAAAAGTTCATCGAATCCGTCGTCAGATCATTGGTTGCCGCACTGAACGCAGTAATGGTACATCCTGACGCTGTCGAAAAAACGAGCGATTTTACATTCATTGCATTGGCCGTCATGGTACTGGCCACATTCATCGAGCAAAGAACATACAATGAATTCCCAATCGTCATGTTTTGTGTCAGATTCACAAATGGCGCATTGATCGTTGTCGATTGTATTGATTGTATATTAATACTACTGTTGCTAAACAGATTGAGCTCTCTCGTGGTATTGATTTGAATACGATTGGTACTCATCGTAATTGTTGGATTCGAATCAGACGGAACCGACGTTATGGTCGAAATCGCCAGCTTGCCCGATGGAACATCAATGACCGAATTCAAATCACCAACCAAGGACGAAATGATGGTAGAGATGTCATTTACCGTGTTATTGGTGGCAAAAGCACCCAAGTTAACAGGAGAATACGGAGAAACCAGAAAGGGGTTATTATTATTGGAGGCAAAGTTATCGGCTGATTTTTGCGGTTTAGCTGCCTTTGCACTATCTTTCTGTATAAAGATATCCGCCATTGCTTCTACCATATTTCCATTTCTTTATGTGGCGGGTTCGTAAAGAGAATAAAGAAGAATGGAGAAGATAGGGAAAGGATGAGTCGACCGAACCATTACTATCGACCTTATGACTCGGAAGACGAGGGAACAGATGAAGGGACGGATGACGAAGGAACTGATGTTTCGGATGATGAGAATAACGAAGACGATACCGAACGAATGCGTGCCGAAAAGGACCCACGCTATGCCATTCTTCGTACGGCAGGTCCCAGTCTGAATACCGTCGAACTACAAAACAAATACTCGAGTCCCGCGGTTGGTGCACCGTACGATACCACCACGGATATTCGATCACTTGCTGATCACGTGTATTTGGATCCACCCAAAGAAACGAAAACCAGTCTCGTCAGTGTCAAATCAATCAATCGAGACAAACGAATCTTTCCCACACCCTTCCGTTTCCAGATCAAACTGCCACGCGTTTACAAAGACGTTACCAAGTTTCAACTAGTTCAAATGTCCTTTCCCAATAACGCCAGCAACGTACAAGCGTCCACCCTGTTTACCAGTTCGCTCGTACAATTACTGATGGATTCCAATATTCGTCCTGAGTGCAGTTCCATCTGTATTTCCATTGCCAATTGTGTTCCTGCATCCAATGCAGTCGCCATGGTAGAAATGGGGCGAACCAATGGGTCAGGGGAACCCCTTCTAACCGCCCTCTCCATTCCAACAGGAACCTATACCGATACACAACTGGCACAACAACTTACCCTCCAAGCCAACTCCACTCCTCCTTTGAATTTGATCTCCTACGACGACTTCAAAGATATCTTCATGAATACCCGTTATATCTCCGTATTATTCAATGAACCTGGCGACAATTACATCTCTCGAACCACCAATCAACAATTCGGAATGCACTCCAAAGAGAATATCATGAATTCGTACTATACCCAGCACTACATTGATTCTCTCCCTGACATAACCGAAGAGGTTGCCTTTGTCGCCTATTACTTCCCTGTCTTGAAAGAGGTAGTCGCCACCGGTCGTGCCCAACCCTTTCTTCAAACAGCAGGAATGGCATACGACGATATGGCGGCTGCCGTTATGGGACCCTTTCAAGGGCTCGATTCACCCCTTTATTATCAGCTCTGTCTCATCAATCGCGATTCATTGGAGAACTATCGCCCCCATTTGACCTTTGAACTTCGAAACATTAACAAGTATTCATGGTCGTTCAATTCAAATGAAAAGCGTTTCACCACGATTCACGACAGTCTTCATACATCCATCCAACGCGATCTAGGAAACCAGTATCAATCCGTCCTACAACAAGAGCTTTCTCTTTCCAATTTGAATAGCTACTCCTTTCAATCTCTCAAGACTGAACTAACCTCCTATCAATCCATCTATAAACATTTGGAGCGTAATTTGAGCACCGTCATTGGACAATATCATCTGGTATCGGATCTGCAGTTCCAAGGAGGAGATACCTATTCCACTTCACAGTCTACCTTTTCCTTATATGATCTATCATGTGATGCGGATTTCAATGCCATGTTTTGCTTCAAAAGTACGATCGGGCGAATCTTTCATAATTATTCGGGAACTCCCATGCATTTTAGCACATTCTCCGATTATCATAGCACCCTTTCCAGCTATTATAACATTGTGCAAAGTACCAGCTCTAAGATCTCTTCCATCAACGGCGCGGTTCATACGGACTACCATCAATACGTCTCCAAGAAATATGGTAGAGTTCTTCCTAGTTCCATGATTCAAAATCGTTCCTATATGTCGAATCAGGGAGTTCCCGTTACCTTTATTACCAATCAAAACGTCTACATCCCAGGCCAACCCATGGACGGACTTGAACCTCGTATTGAACCTCGTGTTGACCCCGTTCCCATGAACATTTCTACGTTGAGGCCCGCAGAGGCTCGTCCCGTTTTTTATAATTTTCCACCCACTACCAATTGCAGTAGCATTTGCTGCACGGTCATTCGAAATATGATCAATTCGTGGTATTCCTGTGTTCCTGTCAATACCGTCATCAATTCCATGTCCTATCGTCTCGGAATTCTAAACATGACGCCTGGAACCTTTAACATTTTCAGCACGGTGTCTCAAATTACCTCGACTTCCAATACCAATCTACTCATGTCGATCAACGACGCACAAGGATTTAATAACATGGACATTTCCATGCCTGAGAATTACAACTTGAGCAATGAAACCACGGGTCAAGTCAAACTGATTGCCGGTAAAATTCTGATGGGTGCCATTGGTGATACCGGTGTATCCCAGACGGTTATTCAAAATCCAACGGTCTTTGAGAATACACTCGGTAGACTCGATCGACTCGATTTCAAGATTTATTACGATGACGATGCTATCACCCCTGCCTGGCTCTATCTCCCCTATTTCTTGAGCATCCAGGAATGGAACGCCACGTTTCAGATCGACGAACAAGTTGGATTTGCCAATAAAAATTCAGGATGGGGCAATCGTCCTTCCATTCCCATTCCTGCCGATCCCAATTCCACACCCTACATTCATTTTACGCATAAGAATAATCCGAATAATTCATAATCTTTTTTTAACTTATACTAGTAATGAGCAATCAACCTCCCTCTCCGTTTGTGAGCAGCTTTCCGTTTCAAAACGTCGAAGGAAATTTGTTCCCTCCCGTTTGCCTGAAAAGCCATTGGGACCCTACCCAGATGCTCCGTCATATCCTTCCTCAACAAAAAGTCGACTTACCACAAGATTTCCGTCCCCTGGTAAAAGTCTGCAAACAATACGTATCCAGTGCTCACCCCGTTGCCGCCCCCATGCCGCCGAAAGACATGGTGTTTCCCACAGGCGGAGAGTTCTATCCACCCGGCCGCTACGCAGAAGCGATTGACAAAGAATCCGTTCTTCGTACCCTCGATCGCCGTCTCGATACCTGGTGCCCCACCTCCAGCTACGTTCCCAAGCAGACCAGCAACATGTACGTTCCAGGAAGCACCCTCCCTGACCGAAAGACCATCTCCAACGCCTTTGTCTCTGAATTATCCATGCCCCAGGCCCTTCTACGCAAAGACGGAAACACCTGCCGATCCATCAACGATTCTTCCTACTTTGATCGCAGCGGTCGTCTCTTCAACAATCCCACCAAACAGGATCGTTATGGGGCTCAGAAATATTATGCTCATAAGGACGGTCTTCCTCAGGGTCAACCCATGCCCCACGGCGGTGTTCCTCGTGTTCCTCCTACCGTCCAGGCGGCTCGCGCGAAAGGACCCTTTCAACAACCAGGAGGGTCTGCTTCCATGATTCGTACCGACATGGGTCCTATGAAACCTCTTCGCACGACGACGAATCAAGACGATATTTGCATTGTAGGTGTTGCCACATGTGGCTCAGCTGCTCCCGTATGGTAGGCGTCACATCGTATTGCAATACCATTCCCGTCGATACGTTTACGAATCCAATCGATTCCAGAACCCGGTCAAATAATTCTTCATACACATACTGTTTCAGTAGCAATAGTATATTATCTTCTTGACTTGGAACAAACGATGGATCGAAAAAGATGTCATAGGCACATCGCTCCGTCATCATATCAAATCGAATGGGTCGAATCCCTGGTAATTCCATCATAAAATGAAACGTCGGTTGCTCTTGTGTCGCCACCCATAACGGAATCGCTGTTTCAATTGCACGAACGATACTCTGCTGTTCCTCTTCTATCAAATGCGGTGCGACGGTGGGAGATTGATAGAGTGGAATGTTTCGTCCTTCTATGACCGATCGGATCGTCGCGATTTTCCATACATCGCCTAGAATTTCATGTGTCTTTTGTTTCGGATCCTGAATTCGGTGCCAGCTCGCCAAGACATCCGGCCTCAACTCGGTCGGAACCGAATTGCGTACCATTCCAAACGCAAATTCATTCAAATCAAACCCCGCATGACGCAACGGACGCAACTGTCCTCTGATCTTGGCCAAAATTACCACCGCACGCGACATATCCTGCACCGACCAATTCAAATGCGGAAGTTTTTCATGGACATACGTTTGAAGCTGTGAATAATCCAGGGCCGGCATCTCATAACTGTGCTTCAAAAACCGATGCACCATATGCTCCAGTTCCGCTTCATACAGTTCCCAGAACGCCAAATCCTCCTTATAAATACGGAGTGTCAGAAGAGCTTCTTGAATCTCAGGAGTGCATAGTTGATCCAGTTTGTTTTGATAGAGTGCACATTCTCTCAAGGTTATCCATCGAAGAAGTTCGTACCATGATTCTCGTACGTCGAGCCGTTTGACCCATTCAGGAACGGGAAAAAGCTGTCCAAACTGATAAATTGATTCTGTCTTTCGGGCCTTTAACATCGGAACATCCCCGCGCGATCGAAGAAGATTCCAGTCCGCCCCATCCAATCCTCGAATCATGTCCTCGATTCCCATCATCGCCGCCGCCGATTCATTCGTACTCAGCTTGAACGACGATACATTATGAAACGTGAGGAACGGACGAGGAATCTCTCGAACGAACCGCGATAGAGAACGCTCCTGCCGCGAATATGTCAGATAGAGCCCCTTCTTGGCCCTTGTTATCCCCACATAGAACAGTCGGCGTTCACAAATGATATCTTCATCACTCTTCCGTGCTGGAAATACATCATCATGTAAATTCATGAAAAAGACAATGTCCCATTCCAGACCCTTACTCGCATGAATCGTTGCCAGCGTTATTTTCTTCTTCTTTCCCGTGTTCTCCCCTGGAATGGTAAGGAGATTATAGGGCATTCCCTTCAAATGAAGTCGTTCTTCGATCTTGTATAAATCCGAATTATAACGCGAAAGAACCGCGAAACGGAATTCGGGCGGTGCCTGGCGAATCAGTTTCTCCAGCGACTGCACAATCCAATCCTGCTCATCCGATCCACGGAAAAAGAAGTGCACATCCGGTTTTCGGCCTCCTTTCGTAAATGCCACCATCTTCTCTTTGAAAGGGAGCGTAGGGATAAATCGCATAACCGAATTCGCAATCGTCACAATGGATTCCGCGGATCGATAATTCATACAGAGCTGATAATCCTTGACACGCGGAATCTTTTCGTGAAACGATAAAATAAAATCCACCGATGATCCACGCCACGTATAAATATTCTGAGCATCGTCTCCTACGATCGTCATTGTTGAATACGGATGATAGAAGGCTTTAAGGATATTCCATTGAATTTCATTAATGTCTTGGAACTCGTCTACGATGATCGTTTGGAATCGTTTCGCCCATTTTTTACCAGGTTCCGTTTGAAGCCAGGTTAAAAGCCGATACGGGAGTTCATCGATAAATGGTTGATCCGAAACCATTTGCATGGCCTTTTCACGAAGAATCTGGCTACTGAGTGCATGAAACGTTCCTGCATACATCGGAACGGGTCCAATCAGTGCATGAACACGATGAATCATCTCTTGGGCCGCCGAACGACTGAACGAAACGAGTAGAATACGGCTCGGATCCATATCATATTCTTGTACCAAGTACGCAATTCTTGCCGTTATGGTCGTTGTTTTCCCTGATCCCGCCGAGGCAAGAATCCTCTGATTTTCCGATGGAGGACTCGTCACAACCCGAAATTGCTCTTCATTCAGACGAACGGATCCCATTGAAAACTCTAGAATATGATCCATTCCTTATGTATTTATGGTAGTGGATGATTTAGACTCTCACAAGTATTACAAGTAATCACTGCGATTAAACGAGGTCTAGAAGAAGGCTGGATTCTACTAGAAATGGATGATACCGCCATTCGCAGTTCTCTCTCCGAAGCAAAGGGTCTAGCCTCTTTGCAATTACAAAATCATCTCTACGGGTGCTTTATTATTATGGAAGACATTGCGAATCAGGTTCTCACATATTCAGATGGAATCCTGAAAGGGTCGAATTTTACCATCGATCTGACCACGGAATTTTCCATGATTGGTCTACGATACGGATTTGTCATGGATACTCAGCTCCTTCTTTCCGATCCAAAACCATTATACAAAGAGGCATGGATGACTTGTTTTCAGAATACTTCCTTGAAGAAAGATCTGAGATCCGTGGATTCAATCGAGGATCAGATCATTATCATTCTCAAAGAGGTTGTTCCCTCCGAGGAATCCTTCTTTCTTCACTCTCTTGAATCCGGCAGTTTGCCTCAAGAATGGGTGGAGAAGATGCTCGCACTCTTACTTCCTAAGGAAGAACAACCTTCGAAATTGGTCCAGGCCCTGACGGAGAAACCCATGAAAAAGCGTACTCTTTCTCTGACCAAACGACGAAAGGAAGAACCCAAGCGAAAACAACTGGGTACGACTCGACGATCCCATAAGGCATAATGCGATTGTGAATGCGAATGAGTATGCGGAAAGCCCAAGTTTTTTTGTTGATACGCGTCTATAGGGGATTTCATGTTGGAAATCATATTGATTCTCGGAGTTATTTTTATTATCCTGACCTTTTTTTATAAACAAGCCGTTTGTGAATTCCGACTCAATCAAATCGAATGGAAACAGCGTGATACCCTACGCACTGTTCTCTCTGAAAAAATACCACTTGTCCTCCGAGGGATTCCGACCGCTACCTTCTGGACCCACGACGATGTCATGTCCCGCCCCTGCTTCCAGAACCTCTCTATCTTCCAAGAAATGACCTTGGTGGAATGGCTTTCTCAGGCGAATTCAAGTTCCGTCTGTCCCTGGAAAGATGCACAAGCGGAAACCATTGCCGCAACATCTGGGATTCGTGTATGGTCCAAGAAATGGCTCGATCCTTCTCTTCTTTCTCCTTTCTTGAAACTCTGGATGACTCCTCGTTATCATTGCTGGGCAGGAACCGTCGGACTTCGAAAGACATTTGCCACATGGACATGTTTGTTTCCCGTTGACGGAGAAATATTGGTATCTATTTTACCCGAAACCGCAGAAACCGCCTTACCCGCTGACTGGGTCGGCCGAGTTCCAACCGATATAACTTCAAAGGATACACCCTTCTTGCAGGACTTGAAATATATCGATATTGTTCTTCGACCTGGTAATGCCCTATTCATGCCGCCTCACTGGTTTGTTTCTTGGAGAGCACAGAATGAAAAGGGAGTATGTCCCATGACGTGTACGATTTCCTACCATACGCCGATCAGTTTATTAGCGTATCATGCGTCGCCGTTTACCACTTAAATATGGATCACGTATCATAAATAGTATGTCAAGCGAAGCCGTTGAAAGCGATACCGAGTCCGTCGAAATAGAAGATTTTGAAGAAGTTCATGCACAACTTGTTCAAATTCAACGCACACAAGAAGAAGCACTTACGATTCTCGAACGAATCAAGGCCCTACAAGAGGACGAAACCACGGATTTTGAAAAGATCATAGAAGATCTTCACCAGAAATCTCTTACTACCATCTCCGAAACAGGACAGAACCCATTTAGTTCCTATCTTCTCGCCATGATCAAATGAACCTATGTGCATTTAAAATGCACATAGTCGGCGGCCCATGCGGGCCTAAAAATTGAAAGCAACTGTTGCGGTGTGAATCAGCAACGATGATCCAAGAGAAATTCTGCTACACTCGACGCACTGGGAAGGCATGGGAACTCGGGAAATCCCATCACCAGCTCGCACTTGAATCCTATCTCTCGCTTGATGGGGAGCCTGGTTCAGATGAATGTATTCGCGTTCCACACGCTTCAGGGGGAGACTTTATCGCCTACTTTTCCAGAGTGAACGACCATATGTCTCGATACCGAGACGAATACGGATGTTTCGTGGATATCATGATGGCAACTCCTTCGCTCGTATCCCATATTAATCGTATAACGGATTGTTAACTAAAAATTGATAGATTTATTTTTGTTATCAAACAACCAACCATGTACTACGCAGTCGCCAACGGACAACATCCTGGTATCTACGACTCCTGGCCCGAGGCCAGCGAACAGGTATCAGGCTATCCTGGTGCGGTCTTCAAAGGATTCAAGACAAGGGGCGAAGCCGAATCCTACCTTCAAGAACATATTGCTCAAACGGAAGTCTCGGATTCTCGTATCGGAACCCTGACCGACGAACAGCGATCCGTTCTCGATTTCTTGCTGAAAGGTCAAAATGTATTCCTAACGGGCGGTGGCGGAGTAGGAAAAAGCTATCTCTTATCCGTTGTCTATACCGAATTCCCAGGTATGATGCGGCGTCTTCTCAATGATAACAAACTACCTCGCATCCAGTTGTGCGCCCTGACCGGCTGTGCGGCACTTCTTCTCGGTCATCAAGCCAAAACCCTACACTCCTGGGCAGGGATCGGACTCGGGAAGGGAACGGCTGGAGAACTCTACATGAAAATCCGCAAGAACCGAAAATCCATGCGTAATTGGCTCATGACCGATCTGCTGGTGATTGACGAAGTCTCTATGCTAACCGCTGAACTCTTGGACAAGCTGAACGATATCGGTAAGAAAATACGCGGAAACAGAAACCCGTTTGGCGGAATGCAAATCATGCTCGTCGGCGATTTCTTTCAACTTCCTCCCGTCAATCGCAGCGATGAACCCACCCGATTCGCCTTTGAAAGTAATGCATGGAAAGAGGGCATTCACGTCTGTGTCGAGCTGACACAGATTCAACGACAAAAAGACGAACGATTCCATACGATTCTGAACGAAGCTCGTATGGGATCCCTATCAAAAGAATCATGTTCCGTTTTAAAAGGGTTGGAAGGACGCGACTGGCGTGGCTTGGCCATTCGTCCCACCCTCCTCTTTCCACGCCGTGCCGAAGTCGAACTCATCAACGAATCCAATCTGAGAGCACTGAAAGGCCCGCGTCGAACCTATACCGCCAAACTCGTCTACGATGGTAAACTCCCTAAAGGATTTCTGGAGTCCGACGAAGGATTCCAGAAAGCCTTGACCAAGTTTGATACCGATTCATCTTATACTATTTCCTTGGAACTCATCCAAGAATCTCAGGTCATGCTCATTGCCAACGTCGAACCCGACGCCGGTCTCGTCAACGGATCCCGCGGTGTTCTTGTCGGATTCTGTCCTTCTACCGATCTTCCTATTGTAGAATTCATGAACGGCGTGCGAAAACCCATCGGACATCACCATTGGCCCATCGAAGAATACGAATTCTGCTCTCGCTCCCAAATTCCGCTCCGTCTTGCCTGGGCATGCACAACCCATAAAGCCCAAGGCTCCTCTTTGGATTCCGCACTTGTTGATATTGGTTCAGGAAACTTTGAGTTTGGACAAGCCTACGTCGCCCTGTCCCGTGTTCGATCCTTAGAGGCTCTCTACGTTCACGATTTCGATCCCGTTTCCTTTCGAGCTCATCCCAATGTCAAGGCCTTCTACCAGACCATGAACCGATCCCAAATGGATCCTGGTGAACAAGAAGAGATTCGAAGGAAGGCGAGTGCTCCGTTAGATGGTAGAAGCGTTATGGCGGAACCGTCTCGAATTATCAAGGGAATTCATGTAGTAAAAGAACCAGGCAGCGCTTTTTCCTAAAAAGCGCCCAAAAAGGGTTTATTTTTAATGATAACCCCTTATACAAGGACAGGGGTAAGGGGAGGCTCACGCAGACCCTTAGATGAGAACAGGGTTTCTTGCAACCGTGTAGGGGAAGATTCCCGCCGACACACCATGAGTCGAGATAGGAATACCGCAGTAAATAAAGGTGTTTCCGTAGAACAGAGTTGGCTGAATATTGTTGTGGAATCCATCTCCACCGTTCGATTTAATGGTGTGGCTATGGGTATCTGGTGCAATCGAATGGCTGTGTGATCCTTCACCTGCAACAGATGCACCGCCAATAAGTGAAGTAACCGGTTCTGATTCTGCAGCCGAACCTGCACCACCTGTCGAACCACCGTGATTGTGAGTGTAGGACGAGGTATTTCCTACTGTTGTTCCTGTCGGCAGATTGACCTGAGCTCCTGCCGTATCATGATTGTGGCTCGGCATTTCTAATTGTATCAGTTTATGTGCAATTTCACCCTGGCTTGTACCGGGCGCAAACGTTTGAGTCACATTTGCATCATCCGTCACCTGACCCGAGTTTCCCATCACGCGACCCTCTAGATTAGGTAATTTGAAGTTTGTAGCACCCGTTGTTCCAAACGTAGTTCCAATCACCTGAAAGAGAAGATTGTATGTGGTTCTATCAAGTAAACGACCGTCGCATTTCAGCCATCCCATGTGATCATCCAATACAAAAGAAGACTTGGTATCACCCGTCAGTGGCTTATTGCGAGCCGTAAGGGCCGCGTTTGTGCGTAATGTGGATGTCATTCTAATCTTACTCTATAATATTTATGCTGGAGCTTTGCTGCCCTCATTGCCAGGGAATGGTCATTGTTCTCCCCAATGAACTGAATTGCCGTATTTTTAGACACGGTGTGTACATCTCCAACGGAGAACCCATTCCACCCCATGCCTCCAAAGAAGAATGTGATCGACTCGTCTCGGAAAATCGGATTCATGGTTGCGGAAAACCCTTTCAGGTTGTAAAACAAGACGATGGCTCGGAGCTTGCTGTCGTATGTGATTACATATAACGTGTATTTCATCGTACCTTAAAATGAATGACCATAAATAGTACGAGGGAATGGGTTGTATTTCCTCGAAAACCATCAATCAACCATTAGATCCGGTTGTTCCTATTCCTGACCCTGTTCCTATCCCTGTTCCTGCCCCCATACCGGATCTTATCGTTGAAATAGAAGATTATTTGTCTAAAGAAGTGGAAATGAGCAAGAATACAAATATTTCCTACGTATTCCAGGACATTGTCGATGACAAACACATGAAATACATGGATCGGTATGAGTCCAAAGAGGAAACGGTATTCTGGGGACTCGGAATTGAAAATGAATCCTATTTCATGCTGCAAGATCTATGCAAATCAACCGACTTTCCCAAACTCCGACAAAAATGCGAACGATACAGCGTCGATTACTATAAAAACTTCAAGCCAGAACCCTTACAGGCTACCCTTGAACAATGCAAGAAACACGCTGGGCTAACCTACCCCGTCTACGTTAACTCTCATACCTTCCAGAAAACCGATATCAAAGGACAACATCGCACCTTTTACGACGTCCATTCCACGCCCAATCCCGCATTTACCGAGTCGATTCACGATATCTTGCTTCGAGAATGTCCTTATTACAAGGAGAAATATGATAAGGCGTTCGTATTTGATGGAGACTCCAACGAGTTTATAACGCAGAACTTTTACAATGCTACGGTATCGTCGTGCGTTTCTGAGCTCGTGGACGTCAAACAGCGATTTCTCTCCGAAGTTGCTCCGTTTTTTAAGAAATGGAAGATCGGAACTCTACTCTACCCGGATCACAATTACGGATTAGCAACCTTCTTGACCACACGGAAAGCGAACCTTCTACTGTGCAATAACGGAACCCTTCACATCAATCTGACTCTTCCCACCATGCTGCGAGGTGGACTGATTGCCGATAAGAATGTTTTTGCCAAAACGCACCTAACCCTCGTCGAATACATTCAAATGGTGGAACCGCTCATCGTGGCGTGCTACGGAACACCCGATGTTTTTTCCGTCGTCGATCCCGCGTATTCGATCGGAAGTCTCCGTGTTTCCCTCAGCCGATACATTTCCCTTCAAACCTTTAATGTACAATCCCCCATTAACGGAAAACTACTATTAATGGAACGCCCAACCGATTTAGCCCATTGGTACAATCAGCTAGAAGATACTCCTTATCTTCCCAATCCATCCATCGGATTTGACATTAATTTTAATAAATTCAAAAATCACGGCGTGGAAATCCGATTTCTCGAATGGTTCCCCGAAGAATACCTGACCGATCTCATGAATTTTTTTATTCTCCTCGCTCAACATTCCTTGACCATTGGACAAGTCCCTTTTAATAAGGCGCATTATCGTACCATCATTCTTTCATGTATTCGCAAGGGATTTACCTATAAAATGTCTGATAAAGAATGCGATATCATCCTATCCGATTTGTCCCTTCCTCGTCAGACCTTCTCCTATACTGGATTTACACCCTTTGATCTCCTTCAATATATCAGTACGCATCTCTATCGTCGATACGCCGACTCTGAATTGGTTCAAAAGATGTCTCCTGGTATGAAACGTCCTGTTCTCGTCAATTACAACCGAATCGCGTATGAGAAGTTGCATCGCGATGTCCACGGCCCCTCCGAACTCATCATTCGAGCCGAACATAATCCATTGGAAGCACGAACGCCTCTCGTTCCTGATCATATTGCGGAGCTACTACCCTATTTTAACATCAAGGTCGAATCCTCGGCCAACCGCTGTTTTTCCGATGAAGCGTACCGTGCTGCTGGAGCAACCATTGTTGAGAAAGGATACTGGGCGAGTACTCGAGATTCGTATGTTATCGGTCTCAAAGCCATACAGACACCCGCATCTGCCTCTCAGACTCTCCTTCATTTTGCTCACTGCTTCAAGGGACAAGAAGGATCGAAGGAGACGCTTGCATTGCTAAAGGATTGTACCTTTATTGATTACGAATACATGCTGACGAAAATGAAACAACGTATCATTTCGTTTTGTGCACAATCCGGTAAAATCGGTGCGTATCTGGCATTGATGGCATTCCACCAGGATGAAGTTCCTCCCTTTGACGAAGAGGTGTACAAAAACATTCTCCTTCGAATGACAATCAAACCCCGCGTTTTATTAATTGGTCATGGAACGGCAGGAAAAGCCGCGAGAAATGTTATGGAACAGTTTGGTATTTCCTGTACGATCTGGACGAGCCATCATACGGGATCCCGTCAGGATATTCTGGATCATGATGTTCTGATTCACGCGATTCGTTTACCAGACAATCCCTCTAAGATCTCTCCTCCCTTTCTTTTGAAGGAAGATCTCTCTCTTGATCGAACCCTCTCCGTGGTTTGTGATATTAGTTGCGACATGGGAAATCCACGCAATACCCTTCCAATTTATTCCGAGTATACATCCGCTTCTCAGCCTGTCCAAAATATCGGAAATCTAAAACTAATCGCCATCAATAATCTTCCCTCCATGGAACCAACGGTCTCCTCCACCGAGTTTTCCACTATCCTGAAAGAGTATCTTCCTGAACTACCATTCATGAAAATATCCCCTGATCCAAAAGCCGATGTCCTTCTTCGAAGTTATCAGACGTTCCTTTCTTTTACGCAAATGAATACAAAGAGCTGAGCATCTCCTGAAACCGATCATTTTCATCCGGTTTCGCGTATCCGCGTCCATCACTTCGACTATAGGTGTACATCTTAACATACTTTACATTATCCTCATGTTCTACAGAGTAATGTGTCGTATAATCATTATGCAACGAAACACAAAGTATCTGGGCATTCGTCGTTTGTTCGTTTAACAGAGTCTGCAGTTCCTGGATCTCTTTGCGATCAAATACAACATCCTGGGTGCACAAGACGAACAATTTCGGATCAGGGCTCGACAATAAATCACGAAATCGTTGTACGCTTCGCACATAGGACGCATAGGTAGCTGGATCCGTTATATCCTTATGAGTAAATGTATGATTTGTGGTCACTGTTCCGTTGAAGTTATTTCCGAGAACCATTGATCCATAGAGGGTGTGCGTGGATGTCCCATTTCCTATGGATCGATGGAACGTTGGATCCAAAAACGTCTTGAAATCGTCTCGAAGACAATCCATGATCATTTTCGGGCTCGAAAGGATCCAATCAAACGGATAGGAACACTTTCTCATGTTATATCGCTGAAGATGAGATGCCATGTGGCAAAACGTACCCAGAGGACACACGGATCGTATCATTTCTTACTCATCACTTCTCGGATTTAAGTTCGGTAGCGTTAACAACTACTGTAAAATTGATCCGTTGGATCGAGATATCGAAACGCACTGAATCATGGACCCATCTTCTTTCTCCGGTTTTAGTATCGTGTTCGGTATGGACTCTCCTGTTGTTTCGACGTCTACTACTCCATTGTCCCCCTCTTTGAAGGCAAAACAGGCTATTCTGCAGGAAGTCGATGGGATCGCCTTGGAGGAACCTTTTGTGGAGCCGATCTTGCGAGAGAATCCAAACCGTTTCACCCTCTTTCCCATTATGAAACCGAAATTATTCCAGAAATACAAGAACCATTTGGCGGTTTTCTGGGTGGTAGAAGAGATTGATCTTGCCAAAGATATGAAAGATTGGGTCAAGCTGACGTCCAACGAACAACACTTTATCAAAAACGTCCTCGCCTTCTTTGCCGGTTCCGACGGAATCATCCAGGAAAACATCGCCGCTCGCTTCATGAACGACATTCAGCTGAGCGAGGCCCGTCAATTCTATTCGGTCCAGCTCATGATGGAAGCCATCCATTCGGAAATGTATTCCCTTCTGATCGATACCTATATCGAAGACAAGGCCGAGAAATTGCATCTGTTCCAGGCGATCCAGACGATCCCTTGCATCCAAAAGAAAGCTGAGTGGGCCCAGAAATGGATGGTTTCCCAAGAGGCCGACTTTGCAACACGTCTCGTCGCATTTGCCGTTGTTGAAGGCATCTTCTTCAGCGGTTCCTTCTGTGCCATTTACTGGCTCAAAGAACGCGGTCTCATGCCTGGCCTGACCACCTCCAACGAGTTCATTGCACGCGACGAAGGACTTCATACAGACTTTGCATGTGGACTATACGAAGAGATTGTTCGAAAGATCCCCATGAAGGACGTCCACCATATCATCAAGGAAGCCGTTCAGATCGAGAAAGAATTCATAACCGAGTCTCTCCCTTGCAACCTTGTGGGTATGAACAATTCACTGATGGCACAATACATTGAATTCGTCGCGGATCGTCTTAGTTCCCAGCTCGGCTACGGTAAGATCTATGAAACAGCGAACCCCTTTGACTTCATGGAGCGTATCTCTCTCGAGGGTAAGGACAACTTCTTTGAGAAACGTGTGTCGACGTATGCCAAGTCTGGTGTTGGAAAAACGGCCAATGAAATGAGCTTTGCCCTTGATGCTGACTTCTAAGGTCATTTAATTTATAAAGACATAGTATAGAAATGGAACGCGGTCTCGTTATGTTATTGCATTCTGCAATCATTGGATTAATCTTGTATGTTTTTATTTTATTCGGACTAGGACAAGCACAAAGTGTGGCTGAGAATAGAAGCATTGTCATTGCGTCATGTGTTTTAATCTACATGATCTTATTCGGTCATGGACTTCCACATACCTTAAATAGACTTATTTAAACCATGATTCATTCTATTATCTAGAATGATTGCAGAATTACCCTATACTGCTACATCATTATCAGTATTTGCTAGACTTATTTTTATGTATTTATTATATAAAAATAAGAGCACCAACAGTTTATCATTAGTATTTTGCATATTAAATATATGTTCATCCTCCATGTGGATCTATTATAGTGTTAATATGAATGACTTGCCTATGATTGTAAGGAGTTCCGCAGAACTATCGTTATTATCTATTTCGTCGGTCTACATTATTTGGAATAAACTACATCCAGTACAAGTATTGCCGATCTAATTCATCTATACTTTTAATTGGATATAGTAGAATGATTCTCTACGGATTACTTATTTTTGCCATGCTCTATGGAGGATTATATGTTCTATATTCTATTAACTATGTCGGCGGAACCGTTCTCTACGATTCTCCCGTCACCCAACTCTTATTTCCATGGATCAAAGATCGGTTGTATCCAATTTGGGGATTCAATTCGCTCGGCATGATGAACAGCGATTCGACCAAACACGGTGCTGGAAAGTTCTTTATGGAAACCAATACGGGCTTTGTTCCTACCAAAGAAGCTAGTGGAGGATTGGATCCTTCTGGTGGAATGAGAGAGGTCGACCCACAACCCGACGTGGAACTCCGCGACGGATACGATCCCATCCCCACCATTCGCAACATCTACGACGATTCCTCCATTCCCTCTACCAAAAAAGTCGACATCGGCTGGTGGGGTTATTAAGTTATGTAATAGTAATGGAGTATCTTATTTGTTCGATTGCCGTTTTATTATTCTTGTATCTCATTGTATTTTCGTACAAGAATCATTCTCCCACGAACTCAGAGTCTTCCTGGTGGCCTTGGAAGTTAACACCCTATAATGAATGGCCCTACTGGCTTGGAGGGAAACCCTCTAGAGTTCCTGTTCCCCTTCCTCCTACTTCGTCTAAACCAGTCATTCATAGCAGGCCATGGGGCGGAGGAAGTCGTTTGGCGAATGCGATCTAGAGCCAGTGCGGAACATGTCGCCCTGTATACTTGATAAGTCCTTTCTCTTTTTTGGCCGTTCGGTAATAATGACGATAACATTCGATGGTGTTATCTGAGATTTGATATTCTGGAGCCATCGCGACTGAAAAGCGACGACGAGGAAAGTCTCGAATGGTGGGAGGAAGATGATCCACCAACCATTGGATATGTTGTTCGCATGAGTGCACTTTCTTGAATCGAAACCGATACTCCCGTGCCAATTCCAGGCCAAGTTGAGCCAACCATTCATAATTCCCTGAACAAGCTCGCGTCCATTTCGCACAAGGATGTTGAACATGGCACGGGCGATACGTAGGCTCCTTTGTCGTTTGGCAGATCGGCGCGGTCTGCATATACTCTGGAACAGACAACTGTTTCTGGGCTTTTGATAATCCGACGGCGGATTTTTGTTGTTTTAGGTCCGGATAAAACAGAACCCAGTGGGCGGTGTAGAGCAATTGAGCTGTTTCCAAGACCATCTTGATCGTGTGTTTGTCGACATGCCATCGGGCGGCCTTTCGCGGATTGGAATGGAGGGCAAAGATATTCATGTTGTGCAGTGTCTTTTTTGCTGATCAGAGATTTCAATTTTTATTGATGCCATCTAAAGTGGATACAAGATAGACAACCAATATGATTTGTATGAATTGCATTTGGTATGGAGTTTTCTTTCAGTGGATGAATCGATTCGGTGGACGGTTGCATGCATTGGAGAAAAAGATGGAAGATCTGGAAAGACATGTTATTATCGATATCAGTGAATTAGAAAAAGAAGAGTAAAATTTGAAGCAATTGATTGCTTTGGATTGAAGATAAGACAATGAATTATGAGCTCCAACATCTCCACGGAATCCCCTACTACACCAATGGCGGAACCCTCTACACCTTTGAGCTCGACGCTGGCAAGCCTGGAGAGCACTGTGTCCCAATTGGAGAATACGATGAGAAATCTGACCGTATCACCTACTTTCCAGACTGGCGGGAGCGTGTCCAACCTCGTCTTGATGCCTTCCGCACCGCCCTCACCTCCCAAGCCCGAGACGCCCGCAACCACATCAAGCCTCAAAAGCAACGTAGCGCCACACGAGCTCCTCGAAAGTCTACCGCCCGAACCAAGAATCCTGCGAGTGTCGCGAGCGGACATTGACGCACTGGCCCAAGCCGTACAAGAATTCAAAGAACAATGCACTTTTTAAAAAAAAGTGCGCAAAAACAGATGCGGGATCCACTTCGTGGACCCGCATGATTTCAGCATATTATTTCATAATAACTAAACTGTATTATTTTTTATGATATAATGACATAACATGCAGTACCCACAAAATGGGTACTGCTTTTTGGGCACTTTTTTCTAAAAAGTGCTTTACTGATTAATAATCTGATAATTCGTAGACAACGGAACGCCCATCGGAACAGCCGGATTTTGTCCCGTTATCAACGTGCGTTGTGCAGTGGTCGCCTGTCCTTGACGATACTGCAAACGCTGGCTTTCCGATTGGAATTTCGGGTATTCCAGATTTGAAATACCACCTCTCACCGAACTCACCGTTGCCGCCGTGCGCTGATTCATATCATTAAAATACACCACATTCGCACGATGTTCCGCGATCTGACGAGTGTTCGATCCCACCGGTAGCGGATAATTCGGCGAATTGCTCGCGATGCTCTGTAGTGTCGTAAAGATCGGCCCATTCGCTGCTGTGAAATTCAACGTATTCGCTGGAGGCAACGGGCAACCCTTTCGTGTTTCTGGAGTTCCTTGAGCAGACATCTTTCTTCTACAAGAGAATATAAAGTACAGAAGGATGAACCATTCAGATGCCTCCACGATTGCTGACCCTAACCACTCCCACCGTTCGCAATCAACGCACTCTTGTGTGGCTCCAACAACACGATCCTCTTATTAAATGGAATAAATGGGAAGCCGTTGTATCTTCCTTAGAAGACTATCATCGTTGGGACGATCTAGATGCACGTATCGTCGGAATGGTTCTTATCAATGTTCCCAATGATATTGAAACCTTTGTAGATGAATTACACGAAATCTCCAAAGAGATACAACTTGTCTTAGTATCACAGGCGATTCTTTCTTTGAAACCAGAAGACTTTTGGGTCGAGAACTTTGATAATCTCGTTTGTCTCGATACGGTTATGGAAATTTATCCTTTTTTACAGCGGGCATGGGACGGATCGCTTACCGATGGCATTGCGATTTTTAGCCATCTCTGCCGCTATCACCGTCTGGCCGATGTTCCTGTTTCCGAGATCCGCATTCAAGCCATGAAGCCTGTTCAGGTCATTTCCAATGTGATTCCACAAGAAACCTGGCTGATTACCCAGTTCTTTCGTCATCAGAATCCCATACGTCATGCTGAAATCCTAACCTGTCTTCAACGAAACATCGAATGTTCCTACATCGATCGAATCATCTTGTTGAACGAAAAGGATTTATCCAAAGATTGGAATGCGATTCCTGGTTCCAACAAGGTGAGTCAAATCATCATTAAAAAGCGTCTCACCTATGCCCATTTTTTACAATTTGTCCACGATGAAGTTCCAGCCAACGTCTTCACGATTCTCTCCAACGCCGACATTTATTTCGGGCGTTCGCTTCACGATCTCTATGACTTTGATATGAATGGTAAAACCATGGCCCTTCTTCGCTGGGAAGATCAAGGTTCAGACGAAGCCACCATCTTTGGACCTCGTGCGGATTCCCAGGACGCCTGGATCTTTTTATCCGATACCATTCGTCAAACCAACTGGCCCTATCCCACCTTCGATTTTCCACTCGGACAACCAGGTTGCGACAATGCCTTTGCTGCCCATCTTCTTCGCAATCACATTGTTCTTTCCAACCCAGCACTGTCCTTTAAGACATATCATTTGCATAATAGCGACGTTCGCAATTATTCCAAGAAAGATACCATTCGATCAGATCTCTACATCAATCTCGTTCCCACTTATATCATTGACACGAAACAAGAGCAGGTTCCTCCTGGCTCTCCCGCGTGTATCTGCAATCAACTAGTTTCGTTCGAGGTTAAAAGCAGTTCCCTGTCCAATGAAATTACCTATTGCACGATGTTGGAGAAGGAAGGGCGTTATAAATGGGAGGCTACCGTCGAAAATAACTATTTCGAGCCCGCCATTCCTGTCTATCGTTGGACAAAATCGTGTATAACCTCAAACGGTCTCGTCTATGATCCTTATACGATTTACATTGGAAAGCATATCGAGGAGTTTCCTTATTGGCGGGGCGCAAACGTCGATATTTTCACTCCTCTTCATCATTGTAATCGGATGCTGGCGATCCCATTTGCAGATCGCACTGTGTTTCAACATCCCGATACCTACGTTCTTCAGTACGTGTCTCGTGCAGCACGTCTTCTTCAAGACTACCCTGGCTCCTCCTTCTGGATACCAAAAGGGATTAATCTTTCTTTGAATTGGAATGTGAATCCATCGCAGATGGTTGTATTAGAAGAACCAGCTGCGTGTTGGGCCGAAGAGGTGGTCGGATTCGTTCCTGGCCCTCATGCCTTGGAGCTCGGATATGAAGACATTCAACTTCTTCGTTCCCTATTACCTTCTTGGAATCGTGGTCCTACTGGACAGATCTGTGTAGTTGTCGTAGATTCGATCATCACCACACGATTTGTATTGGAACGTCTGACTGCTTTTTTGAAGCGTGATGATCCCGATTGGGTCATCCAGATCGTATCCGATCGAAACCCAGGATTCTACGATTCAATTGTCGGCGCCTCTCTTTGCATCGTCCTCGGCGGTCCCCAGACACAAACCAAATGGGCACGCTTATGGGCCCTTCCTACCGACGCCTGCGTCGTCGAGTTTCAACAAGAATTAGCCGTCGACGGCGAGCTGCAACACCTCTGCCATGTTTCTGATCTGAAATCATGGGTTCTTCTCCTTGCAAAAGGATCGGTGTCCGACGTCCAAGATCAAATCATGGAACAATTTGAGAAATGGTACAAACGGAATCAGGTGGAACTGTCCCTTATTTCCTAAAGATCTAAAGCACTAGAAAGATATAACATCATGGGACTACCCTCTTTTTTTGTAGGGATTGTGGTGGGTGTCTACCTGGATCAATCGCATAGTATGCCGAATGTAGAAAAATGGGTCAAGGTTGGCATTCGTAAAGTGAAAGAATGGGAAGAGAACTCACGGAAGTGAGTCTTCGTCTAACTCGTTAGGCTCTTCTTCCTTGATATCCAGTTTCTTCTTGCCCCACGCATGGGTATCCTTGACTTTCTTCTCTACCATCGCGGTTCGATATCCGCGAAAATCAAACAATTTCCCCTTGAAGAGTTGATCTGCGTTATCATATTGACTCGTCGCATTCGCCCAGTTTGATTTTCCAATGTAATTGCTTGTCGTATAATTGTTTTGTGGCAACCATGCCGCAGGCTCCTTATGTGCGACTTGTCCATTGATATAAATAATGATGTCCGGCTTGAAGGCATCATTGTTTCCTGCCGTAATCACCACATGAACCCATTTCTGAAGAGGAATTGCGTTCTTGACTTGAATATGAAGCTTTCGCTGCTTTTGATCCCAGATCTCGTATAACAGATCCGCAGTAAGAGCCTGTCCCTTTGTCGCCGATTTCTTATGCAAGGGTTCCATGATTCTCCCAAATAACTCTGGATCCGGGCAATCCCACAAATTCACGTTGGCACTCGAGGTTAGCATGGCGGTTTGGGGGCTCTGCTCCTGGGTACACTGTGCACCCGAGGGAGCCAAGGGAACCGTCTTTTGAGATTCCTCCATACATGCGGAGGGTGTCGTATCTTGCTGCGTCGACGCATTTCCACGCCCGATAATTCCACAGAACACATTGTCCTTTCCTGCACCGTTTCCAAAATCAAAGATCTTGGCATTATTGGTAAACTCATCAAAATATACCCAGAAGGATGTTGCACGAAGATATCTCAGCTGGACCATGTCTCCAAAGGACAGATCCGCGGTCTCGCCCATTCGGAGGTATTGATCCAGACCATTGAATTCGAGCCCTTGTGTGGTTTCCTGTGGAACTTCATCGATTTCCATTCCACCCGATGTGCTGAGAATCGTATTCTTGGCATAATCGAGTAGATCATCTTTTAGTCGCAACCAAAAGACAATCCCTTCATAAAATGTTAATAAGGTTTGAATTTCAGGTGGAGGATTCGGATCCGTTATCATGTCAGGTTTGAACGCCGAATCCGCGGCAGGATTGCATTTGGCTTCAAACGTATCCATACCTGTTTTGACAATACGACAATATCCCGCTCGACCTTCTTTTAGAACATCATTCATGTAATCATCTCGTGAAATCTGTAGTCCATCTTTAACAGATGGTGTTTTGTATTTAGTCGCGGAAAGACCCTCCGTTCCTCCCAGTGCACATGCAAAAAACATATCCTTCTCGTCCCCTCCTGAAGGAACAATCATTCGGCAAAAATCGTGATCTTGTCCAAGACGCTGAACATCGGTATATCCTGCAAAGTATCGGATGTCTCGGGTATATCCGCCTTCTTCTCCCGTAGGATCGAAACTGATATCTCCTCGACGGGGCATCCAACGAGACCATAAGGCATTGTCTCCGACGGAAACCAAATTGGCAAATCCTTCATTGATCCAATGAGGTTTCCATAATTCCAACACCGCAATAACGATGAGGAGAAGTACAGCGAACCAAAGGTACACTGTATCCATACTATCGTATCGTGAGGTAAAAGGACAGAATACGAATCGCGAATGGAGTCTTATAAATCGTTTCTTTGAACATGCTAGATGCAAGGCGGTCGATTACTCGATCAAGGAATGTATGGGTGTGTCTTCACACCTGCCTTGAAATGCAAAGGTATAGCGGTTAAACCCGATCAAGAAGATCCCCTTTATCCACCCGTTAGCAAACTGATTCTCACTGATTATGCCAAAAAGGAATTTGCCGTATCAGAAATCATTCGTCGGCTTCCTGGCTGGAAACGCTATTTTGCCGTATCGGAATCAATCTGCGAACCCTCGCCCAAACAAACGGAAAAGGAAATGGAGGATTGTGAAATACTCCAGGATGATCCCTTATCTGAATTTAGGATTCTTTCCATGCCCTACCGAGGTGTCCCCGTGTATCGCCATCGATTTCAAATCAAGGACTTTGATTTTATTTCCTTTGTCCGCCACCTATTGGAAGCCGGTTCCATGCTGGCCCTTTTTGGAATTGTTCATCGAGATCTTCATCTAGGCAACGTCTTAGTGGATCATAAACAAGTTCCTCGTATCATTGATTTTAATTTATCGATCCGCGTTTTAGCAGATGCCATAACACCCTCCATGATCTCTCATACATTCAAGCCTCAGTTGATACAAGAACCACCGGATTCTGCTCTTGTCATGGGAATCTCTGCGGGACATCCTTCGGAGAGAATCATCCAGTCCATTATGAGAAATAAGTGGATTCTAACCAAACTCCAGCGTCTCCTTGGGATATCGAAAGAGGATATGGGTGAAAAGCTACGAGAATTGTGCAAACGAAGCCGCTCCATCCAAGACGGGGATACGGTTGGATGGTTTCAAACGTATTGGTCAAAGATTGATAGTTGGTCCATTGGCGTCATGATCCTCGATCGAATGTCTACTTTTTCTCTTTGGCCTGAATTCGGATCCATGATGGATTCCGCTCGAAATAAACTGAATCCCATTCTACGAAAATTGTGCGCCATTAACCCTGTGGATCGTATTGATTGTGTGGAAGCCCTAGAAATGCTGGACCCTACCAATTTTATTCTTCGAAACTACGGAAAGAAATGGCTTGAAAGGGTAAAAGAGAAGGATTCATTGTAAGATACGGCGGTTATTTTGTTGTGTATTATACTTGACCAACATGTTCAAATTATAATACATATATCCTGTGGAAAATATGAATTTGGAGGAGTCGATTGCCCATTTTGGAAACATTCTGGTGTTTTGTATCTCGATTCATTAGGAATCAAATTTATGAGTATCGAAGAGGATTTGATTAGGGATATTAAGCCTTTAATAGAAGATGGAAATTTAGATGCTCTGCAGATTGCATGGGAAGAATTAAGTCATAATACCGAGTTTGATCGCCCTGTTGCATGGGATTATGTCTATCAAAAAGTGTATCTTCATGCTGCCCTTAACAAACAACGATCCATTTGCCAATGGATGGATGAATTATATGTTGATTTTGATCCGGTCATTCAAATCGCATTGCGACATGTCTTTCCTTATGCACGTTATTTATTGAATCAATAGTTGCGTTTTTACGTGTATTTCTTACACTTCGTTTTAAACTTCGTGTACTTCGTTTACGCACACTTCGTATACTACGTATGGAACTTTTCGCACTTCGTTTTAAACTTCGTTTTAAACTTCGTAATCCGCCCCTCTTCAGTCGATACGTCTGGCTCGCTGGAATAAGGACAAAGCCACAGAACTGTTTATAATGCAATCCCGAGCCCGGATACAACCACGACGCCAAACTAGGATCATATATTTTACGCTGTAATGCATCATACGGTGTCACCTTGGTGGAACCCGGTTTATGCGACCAGAATCCATTGGAGTCCTGACGAATCACATGATAGTCATTATTCTCGTCCACAACGAACGCGATTTTACGCATTCCTTTTGGGCATGCTTCTTCAAAACTACTAATTCTACTTCCTGGAATGTCGCCTAATACGCGTGCCATGACATCAGGACACCGTTTTCCCTTGATTTTGGACCAAGACGGATATCCACTCGCCTTACCGGGTTGAACGAATGGAAGAGGACACGCTTCCCGTGTACATTTGGGATCTTTCGGTAGTACAGGATTTCCCTTCTCATCATATTGATTATTGGCCGCATAATCATAACAATTGATCAAATCGAGAATACCCTTGAACAGATTGTATAATTCGGGCTTGTAATCTGGTTCCGATCCAGAGAGAGGTGATTGACGCTTGCACTGTTTCGCATGTTCTTTACAAAAAGGCGAATTCTCACCCTCAGGAGGATTCTTACAATTGGGGTCGCACTGACACCGTGCAACTTTCATATCATAGGGCATCCCCTCTTACTTGATGCTCTCATTTTTATTCAATTGAGGTTATTTGGTTTGTGGGATGAATAACAATATTGGTTAGATCCGTCGTTTTCTGAGACTGGATAATGGATTGAACCGCATCCTTGACTGGATCAGGGACCTCATTTGCTAGGCTTGTAAGAGGCTGCTCAGGAGAGGGTGGATACAATTCATGAGTAGTACGCGACTGCGTTGCCTGCGGTTGTTGCGTTGCCTTCTCATCCGTTTTGTAATATTCCTCCTCGATCTGTTTCATTTTAATCTTCTCGATTTGATGCGTAAAAAACACAAATTGATTCTGATGATTCGGAATCTGATGGTGCACCAAATGACCCGAATATCGACCCGTTAATCCAAAGTACTGCCATCCTTCCGTTCTCAAACGTTCCAACGTCGTGTTCAAAAAATAATACTTTTTGTCGATTTTAAACAACGCCAGCAATCCATTGCACATGGTCACCATAAGCGATAAAATAAAGGTTGTCCAATAGATCTGTGTCGAAAATGAGGTATTTCCCGTTGCACTTGAGTTTTGTATCGATAACAGGGCAGGAACCAGGAGGGATCCTACCGTTATCACAATATGACCCGTATAGAACAATCGAGAATACATACGAACCCGTTTACTCAAATGTTCTAGAATGTAGACGTATCGAGATAGAATAATTTGTTTTTGTACTGGATCTAAGTTGAGTTCTAACAGAATACGATGCAATTCATCGCGATCATGGTAGCTACGACAACAAATCCAATTGGCAATTGATGATTCGGGCGGAAGAACGGGGTTCATTCTGCCTTATATCGTACCTGCATTTTTTTCATTTCAGGTAAAATTTCTCCATGGAACTTTCGATCAAATGTATCAATCGACCGCCCAAAATTCGCTCTCGGGTAAAAGGCAATCGGCCTCTTTTCACGGATCATCTGCATAACCTCCTGTGCATGCAAATTCAAATGTACAATCATCATCATCGCCATGGATGCAGCCGATCGTTGCATGCCCGCCATACAGTGGATGAGAACCGGTTTTCCCGTCTTGTACTCTCCCAGGATCTTGAATGCGATTTCACTGGACCAGAGTTCCAGATTTCGGATCTCCTCTTCCTCCAAATTGTCATCCACGGGAATTCGATACTTGATAGGGATCATCGAATGAAATGGAAGATTCTTGGTACAATTAAATACAACTTGAATTTGTTTATGTCTTATAAAATCTTCATTCATCGACGCTCTCGCGTTCCCTAGCCACAAATTGGGAAGAATTTCAGTTGCATCTTCCGATTGAGCCATACTAGTGTGTAGCTGTTCTTAAAATGCATCGATTCATCGCGTTCAGTAAATCAATTTTTCATTATCAATCGGACAACGAAACCGTACCCATTTGGCTTCCGTCGAACTGAACTCCCTCGGTGCAACAAGCGACCAGTTTATGTTTTCTTCGATCAGGCCCAATTCACAAAATAAGTACGACACAAGAGCCGAACACCAAAACCGTTTCGTTGTTTTGTATGCCGGATCGGACGGGAGTGGACACATCATATTATACTTGGCACATAACCAGTCCCACGGATTCAGATCATATGGTTTATTATGAATTTCCTTATGAAGTTTTACAAGAGTATCATAAAATTCGGGGTTTCGTTCGCATCGTACATGGCGTGTATAGACGGATCCCTTTGGATATTCTTTCAAGACATCATCGAGTAAATGTAGTTGAACCCCCATTTTCATTTGATGATCCTCCACATCTGGTGTATTGTTCCACGACGATTCCAGGATATACGTTCCATCTTCCAGATCTAGATTCATGAATTGGGGGTTCTTGATAACCATTCCCACATGACTGTATCGGCTGACGCCAAACCATTCTACTAACCACGATACCCAGCTCGTTCCTCGAAACAAGAGAATATCTCCTGTTTGCAAACTGGCTTCGTCTTTGAAGTTCATTTCTTGGGTATGAGATAAAATTGAGATCCAAATACCCCATTTGAAATAGACATCCATGTCGCTCTCCCGACATTTCTATGCACTCGACGAGGTTCATTCTGCACTTCAGTACAGCTCGACACGCAACGATCGTGCCGAAACGCTCTTCTGGTGCAACGAACTTCTTCGTAGTGGATGTGTTTCGGAAACGATTTCCACCCTTCTAGAATCCTGGCTCTGGAACAAAGGACCCTTTTGTTTATCCTGGATTCATAACGCCTTTTCCACCCTAGGAGGCGACGAATGCTCCGAAGAAGATGTCCTTCTATCAGCCTATCAACTGAGCTGTGTTTCTTATCTGAAACGCGATCATTCTCTTTGGAGCATCCTTGCCTTGCATGCTCTGAATGTACCATGTGATCGCGTTGGTCCGAAGACGATACCGCATCCTTTTACGGATGATCGAGAAATATATCTGGTTCGAGCCATCGTTCAAGGAAGAGCCTACTGTGCATGGTGCATGGTACAACAAATGGAGTGGGATCGCGTTAGAACCATTTTAACGTGGTATTCGTCGTGTACTTCCTTAAAAACATGCCTACGCTACTTTGAAGAATACGAGAAACTACTAGGTTATCGCACTCCCGAATACGATACCGTCTTTCGTTGTCTAAGTATCATCACTGTTTGCTTGTCTCCTTCGCAACAAGAAGAGAGTTTTCGTCCTCTTCCTTCTACCCTCGATGCTTCTCAGATTGATCATTGGAATTCACTTCTTGGAACAAAAGCGAGGGTCTATTCCATTCCACCGTCTGCATTATATGGACGAACTCTTCGTGGTCGCATGCGGTGGACACAGTCAACGGTTTCGCAGTTGAATGATATTGAACCCCATTTACTAGGCTGTCCCTTCTGGGAAGAATCCATTTCAGAATATGGAACTCTTAAATCAACGATCCTTTGGAAGTCAGACGATGATCGAGAAGCTTTCTATCAACGATATTTTCCTGATGACATACCCGATGAATGGACGAAATCTGAAAAAAGTAAATCACATGGTGAGGGGATCTTGGGACCCAAAGAATCCCTCACGATGGTAAAATATGCACGCAATTATTTATCGAAATGGAGCCGTTTCGCATGGAATATGTATCCTTTGATTCAACGATTGTTGGAAGGAAAAGAAGGAACACATCCTACTGCAATTCTTTCTACGAATGGATCGATGGAGATCAATATGATTCCGGTTAGACGTCGTCTATTGGTCTAGACCTTCTTCTTCCGTGTTGTATTATACTTCGGACTGCACGCTGCTCTACCAAAAATAGCACATCCCATTCTTCTCCCTGAATGTCCCGTCGTCAAACTGTCCTCAAAGGGTCCCTTCCCCAAATCATCCTCCTCGTCGTGCACAATGATCGAGCGACCCCATAGTTCTCTGACCGAAACATCTTTGAGTTCATAGAATACTCTTAGTTTTTTTCCTTTCATCTCTATGTTTCCTAAATCCCCCGTATGACGAGGGCCTTTTGATGTTGGGCTTCCTCCATGAACATTCTGATCGATATCATAATGTTCACAGAGACCCTGACATCCTTCTCCTCTCAAATCCCCCGCTTTATGAATATGAAATCCGTGTTTTCCTGGTGGCAATTTGGTAAAGGTTGCCACGAGTTTGCTTCCCTTTCCCTGTTCGGACACCACCACCTCTCCCTCCACGTCTTTTGTCTGAAACACCGCAACAGCTCCTAAGGGCTCGCGATTCATCTACGTATCCTCTACATTCTTATCAATTTGATAAATATCATCATATGATGATCGATTGGAATCAGACTCATCTGATGACTGCGTCTGCCCTTGCGGTCTGGCCTCTGAAAACGATTTCTTCGTCTTTCCAAAATAGGCGATGGCATGACCCTGTCTCACCATCCAGTCATTAATATTCTCCCCATTCTTCCCATAAAAGGTCCCTAGAAGACGCCCATACTTATCTGGTTTATACAATTGTACCACGACCAAATTATTGTTTTCCTGCATTTTATCGATCATCGCCTGCTTGGACATCTTGGCCGCCGCCATCTCCTGCTCGCGATCCGGATTGGACTTCAACGGTTTACTTTCAGGGGTATCGATTCCATACAACCGAATCCGATACTTGAAGATCTTCTTCGTATCCTGATGATACATCGCCGCATCTACCGTATCTCCATCCATAATACGAAGAATCTTGACCAGCTGTTTGATATGTTGATACGATACATAGGGAGTGTTGATATCGGTAGAGAGCCGATACACCTCCTCCGTCCATTGAGGGATCGGTTCTGAAACATATGGATCCTCTGCGCAAATACAATTGCCCATGTTATCCTTTTCTATTCGCTACCGATCGGATCAATTTTTTATTGATTGCTATGAGCCATTCTCGCTTCCGCCTGTGCAATTTGAGCAATTGCCATCGACGCCCCTGCCATGAATAATACAACGCCGATTACAATTGGCAAAATAACGAGGAACCAAGACAGACCCGTCCAGCCTTCACCGCAAATCCAGTTCAGAACAAAGATCCAAATAGCGGAAAACAGAGCCTGACCCAATGCTTTCGTAAAATGTTCATTGTATAAAAATCCACCAACGCTAACCAGAGATACAATACCGTATAGTTTTGCGGGGGTACAGAGTCCACTCAGAATGTTTTGAGTATTTTTCACGCTGTTCGACATTTGTTTATACTATATGCTGATAAAAAAATGTTATCGTACGATGTACCCTTTTTGAACCAAGTCTTTGATGAATAGATGATGTTTGGCCGCAATTTTTTTACTCTGTTCCCGAATCAAATGATTACAATCTACTCCAAAATGCAGTGATTCGTTATGTGTCATAGCGACTTCCTTCCATAATTCAAGATACCAGTGTCTCGGCTCTCGTTGCATAGCGATACGAATCGTTTGTGTCATAGCATCCGTTATTTCCACTACGATATAGGATAATTGTAGGATAATGAAATCTTCTAGTAATTCTTTTGCATGTATTGAATCCAGTGTGGTCAGACTGTTTTTGACCGCTTTCATGGTTATGGCCGATAAATGATACCGATGCCATAACAGTTTATCAAATTGATATTCATACAAAGTTGTTAACCCCCAACGAAGTTCTCGGTGATGTTTGAGTTGAAAGTAGATCGATAGAAGTTGATTGTAAGAAAACTTAACATTCGTCCATGGATTTCTTGGGCATTGAGGATTAGCAAATCCCGAATCATGGTGCAATAATTGTGTTTCGATGTGTGTTGCCAAACTCTTGGCATCAAAGATAAACTTCTTTTTCGTATCCCAGTCATAGATTGCCACCTCTTTTTCAGGAGGACACTGTGTTATAGGATCGATATTCTCATCCGATCTTCGATCGATCCGCATCTGTCTCCATCGTCGTACGAACGCACGCATCCTCTCTCGTAGACGCATTTCAAGAATATACGTGTCATACACTTGATCCCTAAGATGATAATACAATTCATTGTCTTCATCATCATAAGCATCTTCCTCATCTATAAACTTTTCCAAATAGTTCATTCGTTTACGAATGCTACGCGGAAGTTTGGATATGATTTTCCGAACATACATATTCGGCTGAAGCCACATAGGAACGAGTAGATTGATTCCATCCGTATCAAAAAAGCGGAGTACCCTCCCTGATGTCAATATCAATAGATTGTAATCATGCTCATATTCGTATGATACCCCATTACCTGAATTAGGTTTATGACGTTTAGGGGAGGGTACAATTTGATTTTCGTAGTGATAACCACTTGGATCTGATGTTTGTAATAGAATCATTGAATTCTCTGATAATGCTCTAAATGTTAGAGGTTGCTCCTCCATCCCCGATTAGTTCCATAAGTATCATTTATTTTTAGGCACCTCGTCAAAGATAAACAATTTCATGCTACTATTTTCCTTGTCGATGATTCCCACCTGATTTCCGTTTGCATTCAAGAGATGATTCTCATGAATCCAAAGGGGTTCCTTGTCCGCCTGATCTTTTACTTTTTCTACTTGGATGGGATTCGTTCCTTCAATCACCATCATCCGCTTGGATCGATGAAACGGGCAGAACTCGGATTGATACGCAACCGCTTTTCGACAGTGCACCGTCATATTATCGTGCTGCTGATATGCTCGGCACTGTGTGTGATCCGAATCATGGATCATGACCTTGATGGAATCCGCTGAAGGAAGAACCTTCTTGATCAAATCCTTCTCTGAAACATGGAGTCGCTTTGCTAATTCTCCAATGTAGCGCTTGGATTGTGCAAGAAGAACGGACTCCAAATTCTCCCAAAGGAGGCGAGGAACCTTGTACTCCATGTGTGGTTTTATCCTATGAGGGTCGCGTCTATCAAATTTTATCGGTGAAAATTTATCGGCGAAAATTTATTGACGCGGTTTTCTACGCGTATGACGCTGTTTTTTAACATGTTTCTTTTTTCTAGTGTGTAATACACGTGGTTTACGACGTACTGATTTTTTCTTCTTTCTAGTGGAATGAGAACGAGAACGGGAGTGAGGTCCAATCGACTCAAAGAAATGCTTCACGTTCTGCATGACTTGCTGGAACAGCGATACGTCTTCGAAATGATAAAAATGGATCTTTACATAATGCCGTGATTTGTTATGGCGATCACGACGATCAAAATGGATAAATTGGATTTTACCGATGATCGATCCATTACGCTCCAGTATAACATCCACGTTGTCCTTTCCTTCGTTAAACTGAACCGATAACGCCGGATCGATTTCGCGAATCGTCGCTTCTAGCTTGGAAGCGTGCATTCGATGTTTGAACCGAAAGTGGTGCTGTTTGGGTGAGAATTCTGGATAGGGCATGATATGAGGGAAAATGTTCTTTGGATTCTGAATCTCAATCGTTTCTGCTAACTTGGCCGTATCGATCGGTTTGATTGCGTGGTTGATAGCCTCTGGCTGTTCATCATATGCTTCCGGTTTCTCTTTGTCCTCTGGCTCTGGCTTTGGTTTAGCCTCTGGCTCTGGCTCTACCTTTGGTTGAAATGCCCTTTCCAATATATTTCTTTCACGATTACCATGGGTCGGTTCCACAACAGGCTCCGAATCATCCAATGAATCATCAAACGATGCGACAAAATCTGGCTTATAATCCGCCATCCTACTTATCCGAGAGAGGATTGCGGGCAGAACAGGATCCAAAAAAAGGTAGAAGGGTAGAAATGGAATCGCCTCAAAATTCCATATGGGGGCCTGCTCTGTGGATGATCTTACATTCATCCGCAGAACGAATTGGAACAAAGGTGGTCCATTTACCCAAAGAAGAATCTCGTATCTGGGTCGGACTCCTACGAAGTTTACAATATTCCCTTCCCTGTCCTCTTTGTAAAAAACATTACACCGCTTATTCGACTTCTTTTCCGCTTCTTTCTATGACTCGTGAGGCCGTTCGTGATTGGCTGTTTCATCTTCACCAACAGGTCAATCAACGAACAGGAAAACAGGATTTTACCGAGTCAGTTTCAGAGAAATACGGGCAACCGTTTCATTTTACCAAACATTATGTTGTATTTGCCAAGCACATGTCGCATGCGGTTCGTCTCGGATGGTGTTCACGTGAAGATGTCCAGCGGACCGCCCGTTTCTTTGAAGAAATGAAGCGATTCTATGATTTTTTTTAATGGGCTCTAATGATCACACGCCTCATTTGGATCAGGAATGCACGCAACCGGTCCATTGGTTATCGCACTCGGTGGCAAAAGACGATTGGCAATTCCAAACAGATCCGATAAACGATCCTGACCAATTCCACTCAACATCGAATACCAGTAGTATCCTCCTATGCTAAACACTGCGGTTGTCAAGATCATTCCAAACAGGCTTTCACATCCGATACGATGATGAAAGATGACAAGAATGAGACCCACCACCACAATGGAAATCAGGGCGACCATCGCCTGGCTCATTCGATTGGTTGTCTTCATGTCTGATGCACTGTTCGTATCCACCGTGAGAGATGGATCCGTGGTCTGAAGAGAATACAACTTGAGGGCGTTGTGAAACATGTATCCAATAAAGAAGGTAATCATCGCCATCCACGCACTCGCCACGACCTTTTCATCCTTTCTACCTTGAGGATTCTGAAGGGTGGTAAAAGGTATAACGATACGACAGATCTCGGCGGTTGTTACCTTAATCAAACTATCAGGCAACCAACTAAACATAAAATCCATGACCATGGCAAAAAGCGGAACCACAACTAAAAATCCCAATAAGAAAAACAGAATCGCATAATTTGCCGTAAAGAGTCCAATGATCAATAATGTTCCGCCCAGAGTTAACGGTAGAGTCGTTAAACCACTGTTAAGAAAGACAGGAATGTCCGATATGATTTGTTTTAATGAATCCATTCTTCTTATTGGCCAGATGATATATTGGTGCATACATAAATGGGGTCATTCTTGTCCCCTTTCGAGACCATGAAGGGTAATCCTAGGAAGTTCATCGCTTCCTTTCCAAAGACGGATTTATTGAAACTGTAGAAGGCAAATCCGACTAAGATGGCTGCAAAAGCGGCGAGGCAGATCTCTCCAAACGTGTCTCCACAGTTGGAAAGGAACAGCCGGACTAAAACGAATGCAAGTACCAGTAGTGTAATGAAGACATAAGCCACAATGCTCCGAGACTGCCATTGTGGCCCCATTGCCTCACGTGTCTCGGAAAACTCTTTGGTAGCCAATCCAAGATAGGTCGCGATTGCTGTTATCGAAAAGACTCCGTAGGATGGATAAGGATCATGAGAAAAGATACGTTTCGCGTCAAACTGCTCGGATATGTATCCTGTATGGCACTTTACCCCTGGCCGGGGTTCGACTCCTACACTTTGTGCAATCAACCAATGAATCAATCGGTGGGATAATGTGGTTTCAAATACAAATACAGCAAATACACCAAATGAGAAATTGTGAGTTAAAAAGTACATCAATAGGGAACCGAATAAGAGCGAATCGGGTATAAGCCTATGAATTTCTGCAACGGAATCTCGAATGGTCGAAGGAAGACCGCCGAGGGCGGTAAATAATTTTACATATCCTGATTCCGCAGCCATCTCCTACTACTTCATCTTACAAAATCAACAGACATAAAGCTTATCTCGCGTTTTATAACTAATGGGTATCCCGTCGTATTATAAAAAACTACTGGATGTTCTTCCTGCCCTTATTCAACGCAGTCATCCTGATGCAACGATCCAATGGCTCTTTATGGATTTTAATTGCCTGATCTACCACTGCCTTCCTCGTGCACCTGAGTATCCTGGAGATTCACAAAAAGACGAATGGGAAAGCCAGTTCATTGCCTGCATTGTCGAGTATTGTCTCAAGGTCATTCGCAACGTCTCTCCTCAAACCGGTGTCTACATTGCCATCGATGGCGTCGTTCCCATGGCCAAAATGCGTCAACAGCGGCTGCGTCGTTTCAAGTCCGTCTGGCTTCGATCCGAAGATCCTAACGCGGGACCCAAATGGGATACCAACGCGATTACCCCTGGAACCGCGTTTATGAAGAAACTACACGCGGGTCTGGAGTCCATGATTCGAAACAAAGGAAAAGGAACGTGGCATCTGAGTTCGAGTGATGAACCGGGCGAAGGCGAACATAAACTCATGAATGCCTGGCGAACTGGATCCCATACAGGGAACTTTGCCGTGTACGGTCTGGACGCCGACTTGATTGTTCTTTCCCTTCTTGGCCAGGAAACGTGCTCCTTGGATAACAAGATATGGCTCTTTCGCGAAGAGATTGATAAGGGAAAAATAGCCTATGATGCAGAGGGAGAGGAACAATTCGAGTGGTTTTCGATCCATGCCTTGCGCGATTGGCTGGTCGGATCATTGGATCGTCGACAGACAATCCTCAATTATTGTTTTGCCATGTCGGTTTTGGGAAACGATTTTCTTCCCTCCTCCCTCGGCCTTAAAATCCGCGACGATGGTCATGGGGAACTTCTATCCCTTATTCGGTCGCTGCATCTTCCCTTGGTCTACCCAAATACAATGGAGATCTCACAAGAAGGTCTCCAGTTCCTCTTTACCCATCTATCACAAAGCGAATCGAACCGCATCGAGAAATCCATCTCCAAAAAACAAATGTTTGCTCGAAATCTGGGTGTAAAGAATCTTCCTCTCGGTCATTCCGATTGGCCATTGTTGCACATGGACGAAGATACTCTTTTGGAACACGGCTCGCGCCATCTTTGTTCCACCTGGAAACAAAAGTACCATACACAGTTCTTTTCGGGTCATTCACGGTCCGCGATTGTAAAAGAGTATTTGTATGGTATTCAGTGGATTTGGGCCTATTACACGGGTCAAACGGACCAGATTTGTTTCAACTGGTATTACCCCTATTCTCTTCCACCCCTATGGGAGTGGGTGCGAGATGCCTTGATCCAAGGAACCCTTCCTACATTCCCTGAAAAAATATGGGTTCGTGCGGTGGATATTCGTCCTGTAGAACAGCTGGCCCTCGTTCTTCCTTTGGAGAGTTGGTCATTGATTCCTCCTTGTAAGGAGAGATCCTTTCCCGCTCGGGCGCCGCAGTTTTATCCTCGCGTGTTTGGATTTGAATCGGTGGGAAAACGGTTTTTCTGGGAATGCGAATCACACATTCCTCTTCCGAGCATCCGAGAGCTAAAAGCGATGATGATCGACTGATTGTTCAAAGTCTCGTTTTGCCTCGTGATACCCTTCACCATCGGGGCGAAATCGGCGTTCTGTTTCCACTTTTTCACGCACCTCATCACGAACACTCTGAATCAAATGACGATCGTGAGAGTCATCTAGATGGATCGTACACAATGTTTCATACAGAGCCTCTTGGAACCACATATCGGTTTTATCCATTATATTCAGTTCGTGCTGAATTTGCTGATGGATCTCTGAAAGGAGAGTGCGGGTATTCAGACGGCGCTGAAATCGTTCTAGAAATCGTTCCAGAATCCGATTAGTATAAAAGTCGCAATGCTCCCATTTCTGATGTTCATTCGATGTGCTATGATGCCAATACTCTGCGGTGTCCTTGTAGTCGACAGGAAGAAGGAAATAATAGATATCCATTCCTTCCAGATAAGGTTGCATGAAGACGATTTGTTTTTTCTCTTTCCAGATGTGTTCCAGTTCCTCCATAGGAAAGGTTGGAAGGGTGTTTATTTTAATTGGATTCTCGAAGGATACAATGGGAAGAGAGGGGATCGTATCCATTCGAATGGATTCGGCCAATCGATAGAGAAACATGGTTGCCATGTTTCTCTGTGGATGTGAATGTCAATTTTTTATTTGGAAAAGAAACCGAGACAGCATGTTTCGACCCGTTTTTCAACAACCGAAATATTAACCCCTTTGGATACCGTAATCAGCGTTTCGAGAATCGCGGGGCCCATGGTTTGTGATACCTGGATCAGTTCATCGAATTCGTTGCTATCGCTTGCAACAAAGTGGATCAAACGTGTTAGTAATTGTTGCGAGACCGCTTTTTTAACAGTTCCTGGTATTTTGGTTCCGTTCCATTGGACCGATTCCAGAAGAGTCATGATGATCCCCAGAAGTTTCGTTATTTTGACGGGTATCGGAAGAGAGTCGTTCAAAATCAATTCCGCACCTGCCATGGCATCACTTGAAATCAATGATATGATCGCATCGTGATCTTCCTTATGCTCCATTTCGATGAGTCCTTCGCCGACCGACATGTCTTCTTCGCCGTGAGATATTTCTACGTGAATGGAAACGAGGTATGCATATTATTTTTCATATGGGGGGACTTCTATATCAAACACTACAAATCGTCCATATTGTACACCTTTAACGGGTTGCTCCAATACATATTGATATGTTGAATGTACAACAGCCATTAATGGGATTCCACTGCGTTCTTCGTTTAATTCTGCTTGATTTTTATAACCATTCCACGGACGACGGATTATGGTATTAGGTCTTAATTTATCCTCCATATATTTCCTGTCTTTATTTTGCGTATCAAATCGCGGATTCGAATGTGGAAACCAAGATAGATGGGAAACCAATCGTCCGCGATCGATCCCGTTCATGTTCGCATGTATTCGAACATGATTCAAATTCACGATCCCATGAAACGAATCCAAGTCATCCAAACATGCATGGCTTCGATGGAATACGTCTCTTCCTCCAAACGCGCAGGAATCTATAGTTATCTTCTTCATTACATGTCTACCGTCCAGTCCGGTGGACAACCTCCCGTACTTCCGGGAGAACAGGCTTCCAAGCAGGTTGTCCAGGCTCCTATTGCCGTTCCCCGTTCGATGCAAACGGTACAACATGGAATTGGGTCAACCCATCCTTCCCTCATGAATGCTCCTGTGAGTTATCAACAACAAGCATACGCATACGCTTCGCAACCGCAATCACAGCAATCGCAACAACAACACGCAATGCAATCGCAACAACTCGTCGCCCATCAATCCAACCAGCCCAGCTGGAAGGTCATAACCGATACCCCCAAACAAAAAGCCATTTCCTACTTTTCATCCTGTCTTGAAGTCCTCAACATCCAAGAAGAAGTTGCCCTTACCCAAGAAACACTTAAGTCCGCCTACAAGAAAATGGCCCTTCAATCACACCCCGATAAGGGAGGATCCGAAGAATATTTCGAGGCCGTCACGCGTGCCTATGCGTACCTGTCCGAAATCCTCAAATTCATGCGTGGAGGTAAACGCGATGTACAGGGTGGTAAAGTAGATTCCGCTAGTGTCCAGCAACGCCGCGATGCCGATACCAAACAGTGGGATTATGGCGGCGAACCTGTCCGTCTCAACGCCAAGAATCTCGACATGAACGCCTTCAACAAACTGTTCGAACAAACCCATATGCCCGATCCCGATTCCGACGGATACGGAGACTGGCTGAAATCAGCGGATTCCAAGGCCGCAGGAAGCCAGAAGTTCAAAGGAGAATTCAACCGCGATGTATTTAATCGCATGTTCGAGGATGAAGCGCGGAAGGGTGGAAAACAGAGTACCAATCTGATTGTTCACCCTGGACAAATGGCACTAACGCTAAATCCCACAAGCGGTGTTGATTTGGTCGGTGAACGCCCTGATAGCTATACCGCCGCTCCCAATTCACGATTCCAATTCACCGATTTACGCGGTGCCTATACGTCAGAATCCACCATTTCGGACAAAGTGGCCAACGTTCAGGTGGGTGAACGAAACTTTGAACAATATCGGGCGTCGCGTGAGAAAGCTCCTGATCCATTCAATCAAACGGAGCTGCATGGTATTCGCGACTTTGAAAATCGCCAGGCTCAGAACGATGAACTGCGTGAACGTAGACGGGCGGAGATGCATATGAAAAACCAGCAATATCATGATCGCATGAAACAGATGGTCATAACCGATGGGGTTGATTTGAACCAGAAGAAGATTGGGTACTAGGCACTTTTTAAAAAAGTGCTCAAAAAGGTGCTTTTTATGAAAAAGCACGCAAAAATACCAACGGCTTTTATTTAAACATATAGTGCTCATCTTCAATCGAAAGATCATCCCATTCCAGGCGTTTAATAATATTATTATGTCCGATCCATACACCTGCTGTACCATCCTCAGAAATCCACTCATCTTTGATCCAACAAGAAGGATATTTTTCAGTTATGGACTCTAACCATACATAATCTGGTATCCATGCGGTTGTACAATGAAACCTAATACCATTTTTACCAGATTGTGTTATCGTTCCGTGTACCGTTTGCATTTCCGCATCCAGTTGCTCTTTTAGTTCAGATGGATGCGTTATGGTTATATGATTCACGCAGTCGTTCGGCATATATCATATGAAGTAGATACTGACTTAGGTTCTTTTGTTTTATCTTCGAATTTATAATCTCTCATAACGCTCGCCACCACGTTTTGCCTCTTCTAGTCCATCATGACACACGGTATATAACCAATGTCCACCCGTTGCATATAAGTGTACCCTATGAACATTCCGATTCTTACATTGTACAATAAAGATGTATTCCGTCTTTTCCATGGTCATTTCAATACTATCAATGGAATCAATCGGAATCGTCGTATCATTCAGAGTAATCCACTTCGCCGACATCTCTACAATGTTTAAACAAGTTTAAACAAGTTTAAACAAGTTCATACTACCAATAGGTCATATGGATCACGCCTTACAGAAGTTAGGCTTTCAACGAATCGAAGAAGTTTCCTCCGAGACATTGAAGCGAGCCTTCAAACGAGCTGCCGTGGAGTCCCATCCTGATAAGGGCGGATCCGAGGGCGATTTTGATTTGATTTTGTCCGCCTATTTGTATTTATCGACGATTCTGAAACGTAGCACGGGTGGTCGTGGCGGATTCCAAGTCCTGGATCCGTCCGAAGTCCGACAAGCCCGTGAGGATCAATTCGTTTCCGAACTGAACAATCTCGTGTCGGAAGTATTTGATCAGGTCGACCAGAATAAAAACGAGAAATTCCTACAGGAATTCAACGAACAATTCGAGAAAACCCATGTACGCGACAATGAAGTTGGGTATGAAGAATGGCTTCGATCAGACGACGATGTCAAGGAAGAACCGCGTGTCGATCCTGATCAATGGAATCAAACCTTTGAAACGAGAGCGAAACAGGGAAAACCAGAACCAACTTCTATGATTCTTCATCCTGATCAAATGGCATTTGTATCAGGATCAACTCGTGGTTCCTCCTTGATTCAGGGAAAGGATCATTCGTTTACCTCGGATGTTGAGGCAAACCCTGAATATACTGATCTGCACGACGCATATACTGCAGAGAACACCGTGTATGATAAGATTCCAGTGTATCAAGAACATGAACGCACATTTGAGTCATTGTTGAAGGAAAGAGATTTAGTGTATACGACGGAATTGGATCGGGATTTGGAGGCAATTGCGGCGTATGAGAAACAGAAACAGGAGGAGGAGAAAGAACACAAACAGCGTATCGAGGAATATTTTAAAAATACGGCTTCGAGTGTCTGGGCACTACAAGGTGGTCCACGATGATCAGAAACCGTTAGAAAAAGATCCCTTTGTGAAAGAAATCTAAGATGGATAGTAGGATCGATCGATATGGAAGCATTTTATATTCTTCTCACCATATTGGTCGTATTGTTTATCGTTGCCTTAATGTATGCTATGTTCTATTCAAAGGATTATATGAAATACAACCCATTTTCCGACAAACACATTCTTACGAGAGGATTGGATAAACCCGCCATCTGGCTCTACTACGATCATTCCGATGTGAATGCCCGCCAAGGGCTCGACTTTGGTGCACGTTCCAGCCGTGCATTGAATGTTCCCTTTCTTAATCTCTGCTACGAATCGATTGTCAAACAAAACAAGGACCACTATCGCATTGAAGTCATTGGAGGATTAGCCGGTGCGGCAGAATTACTAGGAGGATGGGAGCATTTGCCTTCCGGATTACGCAATCCCCTCGCACCCGTCGGCGAGGCCGAGTTGAACTATCTTCGCACCGCCATTCTAGCCAAGTACGGTGGTCTATGGCTTACCCCTTCCTCTGTATGCTTGAAAGGATTCGGTGTTCTACCCAAGGACAAGACCGTCTTCTTCGGAACCGATTTGGACGAATCCTATGCAGGATCCGCTGGAACCAATGTCCCAGGCTTTCGGGCCATCTGGACTCCCAAAGGAGACCACCCCATGTTTGTCGAGTGGGCTGCGGTATGCTATGATCGCATCGATGAAAAACGCGGTGGAAGCCAAATACGCGGCGATGCCAAATGGGATTTTGTTCGGTTCTCTACCCAATACGTTTCCACCGGTCTCATCGTGGATCCCGCAGCAGAAGGAATGCGTAAGAAGAATGGAAAGCGAATTCAGTTAGAGGATTTACTCGCTTCAGGAACGGATGGCAATTTACCCTTTGACCTCTGTTCTTATACAACGTATGTTCCCTTTCCATGGGCCGAACTGACCGATCGCCGTATGTTCGGCTGGTTCCTACAAATGAGCGAAACCCAGATCATGCAATCCGATTTATCCGTTCGGTACTTATTGGAGAAATCGATTAGTGCCTAAAATGGAAATCAGATATGTATACCATGCATCTTCCATATGATATCGAACTCATCATCTATCGATATCTTCACGAAATGAACATGATTCCTATTCGGAAAGAATTGAAGGAAACCATGGTCTTTATGGAAGATTGTATGAATTTCTTCCGATTGTATATACCTAAGCTTTTTATGGAACGATTTTATAAATGCGATTTTTTTAAAAATCCATATTTTAGTAAAACCATTCATAAATACATTCATTCCAGAAAGATGATAACATGTTTTGCTCAGCTTGGCTGATCCTGTAATGTTTTATAAATAACATTTTGCAATGCTAAAATGCTTGTATTCCCTTTACAATAGGAAATCCAAGAATGGATCAAGAATTTATGAATCATAATATTATCTTTGAATTGATTGTTCCCAAACAATTGGTTGATGACCTGAAAACTCTCTAGAATGTCCTCATACGCATAGCCGCGTTTCCAAATATGAAGCAGGCTTTTAATCGCTAGAACCGCATTATTGGCTGACATGGCATTCAACAACGGAATGAAATCCACATAAAACGGTGCCGAACATAGCACTTGTACCCTTTTCATTGTTATCTCTTCCTTGAGCGTCGTATGAATATCACGAATTAATTTTAGTAATCGGATTAGATCACTGATATTATTCGCGGCAATGTTAATGATCCAATTCCACATGTCATCTGTTATCGCATCGGGTTTCGGCATGGAAACATAGGATAAGAATTGGTTGCGATACAAAATAGAATCGATCGGATTCATAGAAATATGAATGCAACGGGATCGCAAGGCAGGAATCAAATCCTCTTCCGATGTTCCAATAAATAAAAATCGGGTTATGTGCGAATACGATTCCATGGGACGTCTCAAAGCTTGCTGGGAAATCTGAGGAAACGTGTCTACATCATCCACAATGACCCAACGAAACACGCCTTTTCCCAAGGACATTTGTCTAATAAATAGACTGACTTGACCACGAATGGTTTGAATCCCGCGATCTTGATCTGGTCCTAGAAGCAAGCATTCGTCATTGGATTCATGACCCCACCGCGACGGTGTCATGCGCATATTCTGACGAGCATACGATTGTAAGAGTTCACGTACTAATGTTGTTTTCCCACATCCCGCCGATCCTGTTAGAAAAATATGACACGGGGTTTCTAATTGTTCTTTACATTCTTTCCAAACCGTATCTTGACCCACAAGGGATGTCATGGGTCTTTATTTCATTGTCTCTTGTCGACTTTAGATTACCTAACTTAAACGAGACCAGTATAAACCGATTAAAGGGATGTCCTCCAAATCCTTATATGACATCCTCGGTGTTTCAAAGAGCGACAGTTGTACCGCCATTAAAAAGGCGTATTTTAAACTGGCGCGGATTCATCATCCCGATAAAGGGGGCAATCCTGAGGCCTTTAAGGAGATAACGAAGGCCAGTGATATTTTAACGGATGAGAAAAAACGTAAGATTTACGATGAAACAGGAATGACCGATGAACAAATGATGGAACAACAACAGGGATTCCCTCCTGGATTTCATGGGTTTCCTGGAATGCCAGGAGGGGTTCCATTTGATTTCAATATCAACGATCTATTCGGAAACATGTTTGGCAATCCACCTGTTGGGCCACAACGGGGACCTGTAAGAAAAGGCAGAAAACCGGCTCCTGCGGTGCAGACGATTCCCATCACCCTTGAACAGTTCTATCTCGGTCATAAATTCGATATCATGATCAATCGTCAATGCTTCTGCCCCCACTGTGAACACACGGGTGCCAAATCAAAGGAAATCTGTCGCAAATGCAACGGTCAAGGTGCGGTTACCCAGGTGATTCAAATGGGTCCCATGGCGATGCATACAACCGGTCCTTGCATGGATTGTCAGGCAAAGGGGGAACGAATCATTGAAGTATGTGGTCCATGCAATGGAACGGGGTTTCATGCCGAAAAACGAAATCTGGCAGTGCATATTGCACCAGGAACACGTGCGGAAGAGAACTTCTTGTTCCCTGAAGTCTGCTCGGATCATCCTGCCTTCGAGCGTCCAGGCGATGCCCAGATTATCCTTCAAGAAGATCCGAATGATCCCGCATATAAACGGTTCAAGCGCGTTGGCGATCGGTTCCAGCACTTGGAAACAAAAATATCCATTTCTCTTTCGGAGAGTCTTCTTGGATGTGTCGTTCAAATTGATGGCCATCCAGGATATGATGAGGGGCTCTTTACACAGATTCCTGCGGGCTCGTTCCAGAATGATCGGTATGTCTTGAGCGGGTTTGGTATGCCGATGCCGGGTGTACTGGGAAAGCACGGTGATTTGTATATTATCATTGACGTTTCGATCCGGCCAGCAGAGCGGACATTGTTTGCGGCGGAGGGTCGTGCCCTTCTAGTTCCGTTGTTTCAAGAGAAGGTCAGGGTGCATTCATGTTCGGATGATTCGATTCAGAAGGATATTTATTTACAGCCTCAATAATCATAGTAGTCGTAAGGAGAATGTGTCCATTTTAATTCTTTTTTGTTGTCGTTGATAATGACTTCATATCGCGTTTGATCCATTTGATTGGGTCCTTGATAGATAATGATATCGCCAGCTGACGCAGTTGCAAGGAAATCGTCTTTTATCTTATCTTGCTCTTGCTGGGATAAATCGGTCCAAATTCTGCAGGTACTCATGTTATGATGACTTTTATCATAATATGAGACACTTTCAATTTTCAAAATCTACAAAAATGTTTTTGGGTGCTTTTCCTACACTTCAGGATTTTTGCGAACTTTTTTAAAACGCCGAATGCTTTTTGCGCACTTTTTCTCAAAAAGTGCTTACATGGCCTGACGCGCCGCCGCCGCCGAAAACTCGACGCCGCCGTTCCACTGTGGGCTCAGGCCCGTCTTGGAGTAGTCGGAGAGGAGCATACTCGCACCCGAGACGGGCGCAAACTCGAGCTTGGATCCACCACGCTGACGCTTTGAGCGCTTAGAGCGCTTGCTACGCTTGGAACGCTTGGAACGCTTGGAACGACGACGACCACCCGCCTGATCCTTCAAACCCCGAATATCAGCAAAGGCCTTCATGGTTCCAGCTGTCATCGCAGAGCCCTGCATGGAACTGTGAAGTCCCTCGCCGCCAACAACGCCAACGGGGGCACCCGCCAGGTAGCCACCGTGCTGACCTCCATGATACTTCATAAAATCGCCACCCTGTCCCATGGACATCTTGGAGGGCCAGCCTCCAGAAAGGCTGTCTGAAAGTGGCGCACCCATAAGTGCATGGGATCCGCCTTGATGACGACGTGTACGACGTTGACGGGTACTACGTTGACGCTTAGTGTGCTTACGAGCATGATGCTTACGAGTCCGGGAAGCGCGATGTGATTTTCTTGCCATTCTATTTAGCTGTTTGAAAATTATCTTCGGTTCTGTGCTTGCTTCCATTCCATCATTTGCTGATACGTCTTAAAAATCGGTGGGGCGTTCGGCCGAAGTTGTTTCGTACTCGCGGCGGAATAAAACTCCGATACGGCGGAAACAAGTTTGGAACCACTTTTCTGTTGAACTACCGTACTCGTATCGTAATTCGACGTATTCGGATTTGGCTTTGCAAGATTGGCCACACAACATGGTATAACCGAAGGTATAGACATGACTCTATTACTCCATATGATATTTCTGATTGTATCCTAAAAAATACTCACGCTTCAATAGAAACATGAACCCGCCACAGTGGACCGATCAGATCCCGGATAATCTCCTCTGCAATTACTTCTACGTCTTTTTCGTCATCTTCTCCGTATGGGCTGGACTTGCACTTCTCTACGGAGTATGGGTCTTTACCTCTTCCAAGATGAGCATTGGAATGATGGTCGCCGTACTCATCAACATCCTTCTTTCTTTTGGAATTTCAGCAACGTCTGCGTTGTTCCTGTATTTGATTTGCGAGCGGGCACTGAAGCCTTCTCTGCAGAGTAAACGAGCTGCGTCAGCTCCAGGTCTGGCGATGATGTAAATACCATTTTTCCTTTTTTAGATAACGATTCCGAGAATCGTTCCAATCGAGTGGAACGAGAAGAAAGAAATACGAGAGCATGAGTACATTCATTTCGTATTTGATCATCGCGCAGATGCTGAGCGATTTTACCATTTCGTGCCCAGTCCGAACGGAAGACCTGTGTAGAGATCGAAAGCGTCTCCGCCCATTCCTGCATATAAATGGAACTATTCCCTTCGGATGGAAGAAGAAGTTTGGTAGGAACACTTCCCAGTTCTTGTAAGATAGGAAGGAGAATGTGTTCTTGGAGATCCTTCTCAGATACCTTATTGGTGGAACCAAATACGCCAAGAACAATAACCTTTGGATCAAATAATGTATCCTCAAGGGTGGTCATGATGGGCAACCCTTATGAATAGAACGCGATCCTTCAATTTTTGTAAAAGATAAGATAGGAGAGAGCAAACGCAAGAAGAAGGGCAATGACATGATTCACTAGAAACGATTGTATTTTTGGTCCGCGAATATCACCGTGTACGATCAAAAATAAAAATAATAATGTCAATGCTACGATTTCATAAAGAGGTGTCATTACTCTATCGATTAGAGCGAAGAATCGTAGGCCTCCTGAAGCGATGCCAGATTCACCTTACGCTTTTGGATCTTGCCCGATACGACATACAACGAATTCTCGGTCAGAATAATGAAATCCTCACCCACCTTGAAGAGTTTCTTAATGAGAGAAGTAAACTCATCCTTTGACTTGACGAGAATCTTCTCCTTTGTATTCGGATCTTCGCCTAGAAACGCGGTTCCAGAGGCGGTCTGACGGTAATAATCAAGCATGATGGCACGATCTTGCTCAATTGCCAGCTTGGAGGCCTGAATCATGGTTTGGGCGGAAGGTAAGATCTCAGCAACAGCAGTCGCACCGCCCGCGGCTGGAACAACGATGGGGTTAGCAGGGGTAGAAGATGCCGGGGTTGCCATGTCTAAATCTGACAATAAAATATAATTCCTTTCTTTTGAATAAACGCAACCATTTCTTATTACTCCGTATACTTCGCACGCTTCACATTACTCCGTATACTTCGCACGCTTCGCATTACTCCGTATTCGGAGGATACAAGACCTTTGCATGATGTCGATCAAACACTTGGTTCAAGAAATCATACGCCGATTCGATCTGTTTCAGTTGTCTGGCACCTGTAATAATGATCTTACCTGTTCGAAAGATGCTCATTGTTATGCGTTTGCATTCTCCCTCTCCCTCTCCCATACCCTGACCCTTACAGAACGTCTTACACTGACAGATTCCATTTCCCGGATTTCGGGCATTATAGAAGAATTTGGTATTTACCCCCTGATAAATGGTCTTTTCCAGCATGCTAAACAAGTTGTAATCATTAATCAGAATCTTGTGAAGTACATCCTGATTAATGAATTGATTCAGTGCATAATCCGTATTAATAAGTTGAACAGAGAATCGTTGAATGGACGGTTCCTCTTTGAAGGGAGATCCTTGTAGGGAACGAAAGACATTCAGAAGCCATTCCATCGCCTCCCGTGCAAAAGGTTCCGATGTCACACCCGTCATTTGAATTCCTCCATTCGCAAACAACTTTACATTCACCTCTTTCCATCCACTCGCCGTCTTTCTACGAAGTACCATCGTTGATTGATTGAAGAATGATTTCGATGTTATTTTTCGATTGGTGAAAATGTCTTTGAAACTGGAACCCAACACCATGTTTTTATGTTCAAACTTGAGAATTCCCTCCTCTGGATACCAGATCGGAATCAGAATCGGACGAAGCGACTCAAAGAGCTGATCCAGTTGGATTGGTGTTCCCCAATGAGCCGTGATGACCATCGTGGAGACACGCAGATTTGATTTCGTGTATGCCATTGTTGTATGCGTTATTGAGTTCCACATTTCACTTCAAATTTCACTTTAAATTCTTTCATTAATGTTATCAAATGCTGCTCCGTTTCTTCTTGCAATGTAGTACTATCCACAAGGAGGGAATACACCAAATTGATCCGATTCAAAAGAGATCCATCCAGAATATCAAACCGATCGGCGAGAAGAAGAAGTTCAGAGACAATCATATGAAAGTCAATTGTGTTATCTTGAAGAATCGATAAAAGCTGAGAAGGGTGGTAGTGAAGATAGTTCCAAATTCGTTGTTCGGTATCCAATTGACGCGTATGTTGACGCAAATCGCCGCGCGTCATGGCCGTAAATAAATCGGCAGATTCTTGATTTCGATTCGGCGGATCATATCGTATCTTTAGCAATCGTTGACGGAGTTTGGGATGAATTCGACTTTGCGAATTACAAATTAAAATAACACAAATGTCAGTCGGATCCGTATTCAGAATCGTTTGCAGCGATAACTGTGCCGCTTCTGTTAATGTTTCACATTCATCCAATATTAGAAACCGCGGCGCGGTCTCACCGGCAGTTCTCCAGTCCACACGAAGAAACGGAAATACTTTTTGACGAATCGATTCCAAACTGCGTTCATCCGCAGCATTCATCGAAATGCACATCAGCGATTTACGATTCCCCCAAATCTGATCCACTAACCATGCTGCACTCGTTGTTTTTCCTGAACCAGGAGGGCCGAACAATAATAAATGCTGGATGGTGGATGGATTTTTTAAAAACATGGAAAAACATTTCCGAACCCGTTCACACCAAAACGCGGTGTCTACGGACATCTTACTTCTACGCTGGCATATACTGCTTAAACCCTTTCCTATTCTTTTTTCTCCTCTATGAATATAACCATGTTTCATCCCCTAATGTCTCTCTTCACCGCAGTGCTCTTCTTCCTCCTTGTTCCAGGTGTGCTGCTGTCTCTCCCACCAGGCTGCTCGTTTCTAGTCAAGGCCGCGTTCCACGCCGTCGTGTTCGCCCTCGTCTACCACCTGACCCACAAGATGGCGTTTAATGCTCTCTATGGATCTCGATTCTAATAGAACGTCCTGTTATTACTAGCTATTATGTTATAATTATATTATATTATGATACCCAGACTACAAACAACTTAAATGAATCCATGACTGCAATCTACCAGTATGAGTGGGAGAGGTCGAGGAAAACGTGTAGCAGCAGAACACAATGTAGATGTTCCCGCCAAAAAAACGAGCAAAAAGAAGCAATTTCCTGTCGTCGCGGTTGTTACCCCAGACGGGATTGAGGGTTCGCTTCTTTCAGGTATTCGCCGTCCACTCATTGTTCATCTTCCCATTCAAAGCCGTGATGTTCCCATGACGGACATGCCCATTATCTATGATCCTCATCCTCCTACAGAGGCACAACCCTACGATCTCAACGCGGATAACCCATTCTGCGAAGAAGTCGTGCAAGTAGAGTCAGAATATACTAGAAAATCAATAGAACTATCGTATGGATCGCGTGCGCCGCCAGTAGGGTCAGAATATGCTAGGAATATAATAGTAGAAGGATCGCAAGCATCGCATATGGAAGTAGTACAGCAAGCAGCACCTGTAGCATCAGAACCTAAAATTGATTATTATACACTCAAATCGACCCTTCTGGTTCAATTCAAAGATTCCTCGGAGGTAAAACAAATTCCTACGCATTCCGATGCCGCTTGTTTTTGGTGCTGCCATTCGTTTACCCATCGACCTGTTGTATTGCCCATTCGTGATACAGGAGAGTACCTAGAAGTATCGGGTAATTACTGTAGCCCCGAATGCGCTGTTGCCTATCTCTTTGACATGCGCCAAGATTCTCATACTCGATGGGAGCAGCTGGCTCTTCTCTATCGCGTCTATGGAGAGGCATGCCAGGGTACCATTCATCCTGCTCCACCTCGTACTTCCATGCGTCTCTTCGGTGGGTCTCTCTCCATTGAAGAATACCGAACACTTATCCATTCGCATAAGGTACGCGTCGATGTTCACCTTCCACCGATGGTCAGCATTTTGTCCACGATGGATACCAAGCCCATTGATTTCTATGATGCGAGCCTGACCAAGAATGTGAATGAGACCGTCAAAGAACGCCTTCAAAAAGCAGAAGAGGTTCTTCGCCTGCGTCGTACGAAACCGTTGAAGGCATGGGAGTCCACACTCGATGCATGCATCAATCTGAAAATTAAATCGTCATAAAATTTGATGCCAGCGACGTGTTATGTGTAAAGACAACCATGTCCATTACATCTGCTTTGATTGCTAGCACTATCGACAAGATCAAGAAGGATCTCTACCAGTTGGAAGATTGGTTGAATTCCTTGCATCCTGTACATGCTCCTGTACAAGAACCATCCATCAAACCATTCGTAGATGTATCTTCTCTTATGAAGCGTGTGGAGGAGTTGACGGTGGAGGTGAGTGTCCAAAAACATACTATTCATCACCTTGTGGACCGCCTCGATGTCATGGAAGAGACGCGTGAAATTCATATCGATGGTCATCTGGATGATCTGGACGATCCACTGAACGATCAACAAGATCCGTGGCTAAGCGATATTCCTCTTAAAAACGAAATCGTAGATCCAATGTTCGTTATTCATAAGGAAGAGGTCCATGTCAAGGAAGAAGTCAAGGAAGTTGTTAAAGAAGAAGAGGCTCAAGAAGAAGAGGAGGAAGAGGCTCAAGAAGAAGAGGCTCAAGAAGAAGAGGGGAAAGAGGCTCAAGAAGAGGCTCAAGAAGAAGAGGAGGAAGAAGCTCAAGAGGAGGCTCAAGAAGAGGAGGCTCAAGAAGAGGCTCAAGAAGAGGACGGTGTGGAGCTAGAGGAGATTATTGTCAAGGGAGTGCACTACTACAAAGATCCCGAAGAGGGATTCATCTACGAGATCGACTCCGAGGGCCAACCCTCCGAAAATCCCATCGGTGTCTGGAAAACCAAAACCCAAACCATTTCGTTCTATCGATCAACTTAAATGATATACTAAGTAGAAAAATAGTCATATGGCACTCCGCTCATATATTTTTGTATCCTGTATCAAGCTATGGAACTGGGCAACAGACAAATGCGTCCAGACCAAACATCGTATTTCAGAAGTGTATCACGATGTATCCTATTACCTACAAAATAAGAACATGTGGATTTTTCCTAATGATCACACCCTCCCACTTCCTGCCTCGCATATATACAACCATGTTCCCTCCAAGTGGGTGTATACTTCTCATGAATTACAACACATTGGAATGGAGAACCCAGTTGAATCCTATAAATTCTCATGGCTCTCCGCCAAGATCTCCATAACCGACGGAGAATTCGAGAAAGAGTTTGATTTTGACACCTTCATGAGTCAATTTCGAGTAAAGACAATTCCCACAGTCGTTCCGACGTTAACCATGATTTTTCTTACATGGTGTGCCGAAACCAAACAATGGTTCTCTGCGAATTCCAAGATTCATTTCCATATCATCGACGACGAAGGGGTAGAAAGCACATTATCATTATTTGTCGATAATAACCGTCTAACGATTCGAAATGGGAAATTATACATCCGAGACTATATCATTTCACCTCACGATCCTTTTACTTGCTATCATGCATAAATTTGACTGTGTTCGGTTTAAAGAAATCAACCACCCACTTAGCATAGATACACCTCCGTATCACCACAATGTCCCAACCGAATGAAGAATTGACCATTCATTCTTCCATTCCGACCGGATCGTGGACGCTCTATTTCCATTCCCCCGAAGAGACCAAATGGACAGTACAGTCCTTTATCAATCTTGGCTCTATGAAAACATGGGGCCAGTTTTGGTCTCTCATGGAAGTCCTTCAGACGGAGACCCTCTCCGACGGAATGTTCTTTATGATGCGCGATCCCTCCCCTCCGCTATGGGAAAGCCATCACCATATTCGTGGCGGATGTTATTCCTTCCGTTGTCAAAAGAAAGAAGCCGCGGATGTATGCCTGACGTATATCATTGCGTCCATGCTTGGTTGTGCCACCACGAATGCTGATAATAAAATAAATGGAATCTCGATCAGCCCGAAACGGGGTTTCAATATCATCAAACTATGGAATACGGACGCTCAGAAGTTTAATCAGCCTTCGACTCTTTGCAGTTCCATCAGTTCTCTCAAAGAATCCGAGATCATCTATACGCCATTTGTCCAAAAGAAAATGTAAAGGGAGACAAATGCCACTGGCATTCGTCCCCCTGACCCCCTCCACCGATTTATTATTACGCACACACTACTAAAAAGATATTATTTGATATTATCTTTTTATTGTTTTACTTTTATATTCAACATGTATCATTTTAGTACATCGGTACAGGGGTGTGGGGTAAAGCATCCGCAGGATGCGGACTCTTTAGAGAGGTAGCCCGCAAAGCGGGCGTAACGTCCCCACCCTAGAGTTTCTGAGGTTTCGTCGTCTCCGTCTTCTGTTTCTGTGGCGCGAGAACCAGGCGCACTTCACCCAGATTCGCCACCATATAACGTAGAACCAGCGGGTAATCATTCTTCAAATGGATCTGTGTGCTCGTGCACAGATTCGTGCACTTCGTAAACAAAACTAGGTACTTCAGCTCAAACATACCCTGTACAATCTCATTCGTATTACGCTCGACCTCAATTCCGCCCTGATTGTTCGACATGATAACCGTCTCACCATCCACGAAATCACCAACACATCGAAAGATCAGATCCGAGCTCGAACTCGTAATTTCCAGTTTCTCCGCTAGTGCATTGAAATCACGGCAAATCTTCTGAAAATCAGCCGACGGCATATGAATGATCGACGTAAACGAAATGTTCGGGAACTCAATGTTCTCCACATTCGTATCAAACAACTTCATCATCCACGTATTCGTCGTTCCCTTCTCCGCATTCTCCGCACGGATACCCAGCTTGTTCGGGTTGCTTGCCGGCAAGAACAGGGTCAAACTGTCATTATTGCTGAGGGTCTTGATCAACTTGAACAGATAAATCATATTGATGCCAAGAACGTACTTGGCGGGGCAATAGAAATACTCGAAACGGTCGGCGTGAAGACGCAAATACGTAAGAACGGTATGGGTCTCATCCACATCAATTACCTTGATGCCCGTCGAATCAAACTCCAGGTTTGCCTCAGTAAGAATCTCCTTTAGGGCTTCAATCAATGTACGGAAGGCGGCCGACTGAACGGTACGGATTTCAAATAAATTCCCATTCGCGTTTGGCATCGCTTTTCCCTGTGCAAGACTCATTGTGTTTATTTGTCTGAATCGGCTTTAGACTATTGATGGATCTAGAATTCTCCGGTTGTCCGGAATGGAGCTGTTCTTGTATTTAAACGCACCGATTTCTTATCCATTCTTATGATCTGTATTATCATAAGGGTCCAAATATGATATTCTCTTATAGTAGGGATGGGTAAAACGCGAAAGGCACGCCCATTACGAAAACGCAACACTAAACGAAGTACCAAACGTGTCCATGGAGGAGATGCCATTTCAGTTGTAAAAGAGTTGGTTCCCTCTTCTGTCAACCATTTGAAAACCAACTATGTAGCAACAAACTCAAAAGGGAGACAGGTCATTATCAATGGAACTACCATTTCTTCTATCGAGCCTTATTTTGAGGGAACCACATTGGAAAACGGGCAACAAACAGAATTACTTGATCTATTTTTTAATAGATTTGGACTAAGGAATTTCTATGAAATCCAGAAAAAGGTAGAAGAAGCCATCACCTCTCTTTATCCGTTTACTAAACCATGCTCCAAACGTGAATGGAAATCATGCAGTGGAACCTGTATGAAAATTCTATCGGATCTTGTCGAAAAAGAAATCGGATCCACTGCTTACATGATTCGCTCTCTGTATAAAAGCGTATTATGGGCAGAAAAGAAACCAGGTGGTCTACCTCCTATAACTTTGAAATTCAAATCATTAACAGGTGAGTGGAAAAAAGACATTTCTCTCATCGAGATGGCATTCAATAAACCAAATAAATCCAGTCGATTAATCATGGGATTTGGCCCGAGTGCTGCAGGAAAAACGTACTGGGCTCAGACATTGGTTAACTTATTCTCGCAAACAGAAGACTTTCCAACCACGTTTCTTTCGATTGACGGAGGAATCTATCGAGAATCGTCTATGATCTATCAAATGATCATTCGAACTCTTATGCGAACATGTACTGTCGGTTTTGATAATTTGGTCGGATCATCTTTTATGGATGGTTCCTTATTCGAAGCCGATGCCGTCAAAAAACAGATGATGGAATTTTTGAAAAACCAGCCTCCGCGTCTTAAGCTTAGTTTATACGTTCCTGAAACACTCGGCTCATGTGGATGGAAAGTGTTAACTGCTACGAGAGCTACGAAGGCATGTTTTCCAAAATATAGAGAATATATTGATTTAACCAACGATTCTCAGTGGATTGGACTACTGATTTGGCAACATGAATCTGGAGCGGAATGCAGCTTTCCAGAACGTCAGAAATGCAAAGGATGCATTGAAAGTGGAAAATCTCGTGAAATTATGGAAGGTAAAAAATACAGCTCAGGTGCATATGGCCATTCTATGTATAAAGGATGGAAACATATGACTGGAAACAAGATTCTTCCTAAGAATACAAACACAAATACTCCTGCTGAATCAGATCATTCTGAAGATGCACCTGGTGCACCTGGTGGACAATTCTACATTCATAATTCAGGCGGTAGAAAAACAGGAAAAGATTTTAATATAACCACTATCGTGGATTATACAAAGAATCCGACTTCATTAAGTAATGTATTATCAAAATACGGAGAACAATATAATTATCATTATTCAAAGGGAACTTTTTCTGGGTAATTACTTTGTGCTACGTCTAGTGCTACGTGTTCCTTTCGTTTTGGTATACAACTTGTATCCCGCAAAGAGAGCCAAGGGGGTTATGTATTTTGCTGCACCAAACAAGAAGTTGCCCATAACAGATGGAACAAATCCTCCTTTCATCTTCCTTGTTCTAAGACTACGTTTCGCTGTTCGTTTCCCTCTCATCTACTCTAGAATTATATTATCTTTCCAGAGTAAATGATACCTCTTAAATATATCCCTCTCCGTCTATCTCGAAAGGATCGAAAGAAACAACGGACCATGTTGCAAGCATCCCGACGCGCCTATAAGCGCGGAACATACCTTTCTCGAGCTCCTCTTTCTTCCTATCCCAGTCGTCCCTCTCCTCATCTCGAAAAAGCCCGTCGTCTCTATGGCGTAGAAAACATGACCCCTACCAAAAAACTCTCCCAACAGACAGGGTGTTCTGTATCCGCACTGAAACAGATCATTCGGAAAGGTGAAGGTGCGTATTTCTCGTCGGGATCCCGTCCCAGCCAAACCGCCCAAAGCTGGGGGCTCGCTCGTCTCGCCAGCTCCATAACCGGCGGCAAAGCCGCAGCCGTTGATTTCGCCATTCTTGAAAAAGGGTGCGATCATAAGAAGAAGGCGTATCGGTTAGCTCTTCAATCCCGTAAAAAGAACAAGCATGGTCAACGCAGAACACGTAAGATTTCAATTTAAAGTATATTCGTATTATAAGGTAGAATGAGTGCTTTTTATCCTGGTGCAGGAACCGATCTGGCTCCACCTATCCTGTTTCCCGAGATCAAAACATGGTATTATATGGACAGCCAGCCACAATCCGAATACGGCGATACCGTCATTTTATATCGCCCAAAATTTCTCAACCAGCTTGATCAAACTATGAAACAATGTGGATTTAACATGAAGGAGGTAGAGAATAACCTTCTTACCTATTTCTCCTCCGATACGGAGCAAACGATTTACTATGAAACAAGTACTGTTTTTCCTAAAGCATGGGATCCTGTCAAACATGCTGGTTCCACCCTTGTTCTTTGCGGCTACGATATGAAATCTTGTGGACCCATTCCTCCATCTTTCTTTTCCTCCTATTCACATATCATAACCGATAATCTCACATGTGAGGATTTATGGACAAAAAACATCCTTCCTGATCACACCCTTTCTAGAATGAATTACCCGAAAGACAACTCTTATGAGTATTGGAATGCAGAGAAAGAAACCGCTGAGAATATTCGTACCTTTGTATCCATTCAAAGGGATATAAAATGGACACGCGATTCATCTCTATGAGACCATCCTGGGACGATTACTTTAAAGAAATTGTCCAAGTGACCGCTACGCGAAGCCCCTGCGAACGTCTCCATGTCGGCTGTGTGTTCGTCTCCGAACATCGCATTGTCAGCCAAGGATACAACGGGTTTCTTCCTGGATGCGAGCACTTATCGATTATTCGCGAAGGTCATGAACAATCCACCGTTCACGCCGAACAAAATGCGGTAGCTGATTGCGCCAAACGCGGGGTTTCTTGCGATGGATGCACGGCATACATAACCCATTATCCTTGTATTATTTGTTGTCGCATGATTTTGGCTGCGGGCATTCGTGAAATCAAGTATATCCATGATTACAAGAACGATGAGCTCGTTGCCCATTTCTGTCGTGAAATGGGGGTTTCGATTCAGAAAATTTGATTACTCGTCGGGTTCAATAGAACATCAGATGCTTCGAATCTTTCTCATCACTCTTACCTTTAACTGCGTGAACTGCGTTAGTGCCGTTGTACCCATGATGAGCCGCGTAAATTACTCGCGTATTCAATACATGGTTCCATGCAACATTTGCAGCAGTGCTGTGCTATTTGAAATGCATTCTCCTTCCTCTAATCACATGGAATTCGAGGAAAAAGCACCTCAGGCGTGTCGTCAAGCCACTCCTGACGTATTTAAACAACGTGCGTGCGTGTCTCTCCTTACTCGTCATTCTCGTTCATTCCTTCTTGATCAACGAAACGGGCTATCTGTATACAGTTCCTGCGTACAGTCCAATGGAACCGATTGCGCGGATGCACATTTTACCGTTCTGTGCGACCCGCACAAGAGAAAGGGATATTGTCATGTTATCCCCATTTAACGAGTAGAACGCTTCTTGGTCTTACTCTTATTTTTCTTACGTTTGATGGTACGTTTATTGCGAGACCCTCCTTGTGGTGGAATGGTACGGTTAAACACGGTCATAAGTTGGCTAATTACACCCTTAAATTCTTGACTTACAATTGGGTTTTCATTCATTCCATTTGCGATTTCTTTATATTTTTGTAGATACAATAGAAAATCAGAATCATTATAGTTAAGTGAAAGTTTAATATTATCGGTATAATTCAAATAAACCTTATTTTTTGAATTCCTCATATCGCCCTTAAATTTGGTACATATTAGCTTATTATTATCAATAATTCGTCTTAGTTCATCTTTTGCTTGTTTAACTGTTAACACATTAACTGATACATTCGATGGTTGTTCTGGAGCAACATATTGTATTGGTGGTTGCATCATCTGTTGTTGCATCATCTGTTGCTGATACATCTGTTGTTGCATCATCTGTTGAAATAACCGTTGCATGTGATTCCATAATCCACTTGTTGCAGTCATTTTCATAAAATCTTGAATAAACGCTTGAGATGGACGATGTTTTAAAATAATACCATATACTTTCATGATTTCATACACTATTGCATCGACAGGTGATCGTGAATACATATTAATAACGCGCTGAAGTTGCATATTTGCTTTTTCGATATGAGCCGAAAAGTATAAATTTTTATATGAAAATAATTGTTGACCTATAAAGTGCATAAATTGTGGAACTCTGCTTGAATCAATCAGTGCAGTATTGGATTGATCACAATAGGTAGGATCATTTTCCATTTTTAATTCAATCCCTTCAACAACACTATGATCTAGTGTATAATCTTGACTGTTTAGTGCATTTCGAATGACCACACTGCATATTTTTTTAAATTGATATGTATCATTGACTATCATACTTACTTCAATTGTTCTATTCACAATAACATCGTCGCGCCTCGATTTACTTTCTGGCGGAAAACGCTTGTCTTCCACGATATATTTAATATTAGATACTGTCATTTCTAGTAGTCGACCAACCAGTGTATTCCATTCAGTTGATTCAGATGGTATTGATTCTACTAGGGAATTAGATAGATCTGTTATATCTTTTGGTGAAATAAGATCTTTCATTTGAGGACCCTTTTGGGGTCCTCTTTGAGGATCCTTTTGAACAACCTCTTGAGGCCACCATGTCATATCAATATCACTCGTTTCCATCAAATCAATCTTAAGTCTACTAGCATGAAAATTATATGCAGCTCCTCCAAGTATGGTTATATTATCTGGATAATAACAAAATTTATTACCAAAACATGCTTCTTTTGCAGCACCCTTCACCATTTGATACATGGCATGAATGAAACCAATATCTTTTGTGAGTTTTCTATTATCCAATACGTTTGATGCAGCAGCCATCCTCTCTACTACCGCATCATAAAATTTGACAGAGTGCGGAGCCTAAACAGAAAGACATCATCCCGTATACACTGCATCCATGGCCACTCGAAAGTACCAGAAGCACACTCACCACCAGCACATCCTGGAGCTCCCTGACACCTACGTCGGCAGCACCAAGACCAACGAGGAGACACGGTGGGTGTACGATGCGGCTTCGAACAAAATGGTCTGGCGCAAACTTCACTTCAATCCAGGTCTGTACAAGATCTTCGATGAAATCATCGTCAATGCCCGCGACGAGTACGTTCGTTCCATCACGACCGCAGGCATGACGCCCGTGAAACACATTGATGTATCCGTCGATTCACGAAATGGAGATACCATTATCTCGGTAGAGAACGATGGTGATGGCATTCCCATTGAGATGAATGAGGAGCATAAGGTAATGATTCCCGAGCTTATCTTCGGAAATCTACTTACCTCCAGCAACTATGACAAGTCAGAGGAGAAGATTGTCGGTGGAAAAAATGGATATGGATCAAAGTGCGTCTCGATTCTGAGCAAAATGTTCAGCGTGGACCTCAAAACGCCTGCGTCAGGAAAGCAGTACTCTCAGACCTGGTACGATAACATGTTCAAAGTAGAAAAACCGCTTATCAAGAAATCAACTGCGAAAACAGGCAGTGTCAAAATAACCTTCATCCCCGATCAAGCCCGATTTGCAGGCGCCTTTAACGAATCAGGAGCGATTCCTGATATGATTGCCTGCTTTCATACCCGTATCATCGAACTCGCGTCGCTCGTTGGAAAGGACGTCAAAGTATCCTGGAACAGCACGGTCGTGGCGTCCAATACCTTTGAGAAGTTCATCAAGCTGTTCTTGCGTGATGGAATGACCGGTTTCGCATATGAAGATTGCGGTCCACGCTGGGAGATCGGTGCGGTTCTGGCGAGCCACTTATACTCGGATGAGGAAGAGTTGCCCGAAGATAAACACTTGTCGTTCGTGAACGGCATTCATACCAAGAAAGGTGGCAAACACGTGGAGAGCGTTTCAAGAAAAGTCCTGACCGACTTTTGCGAAGTCGCGAAAAAGAAAAAGATCGATATCAAGCCAGGACAGCTCAAGAATTCCGTTGTCCTGTTCATCAACTCTACCATCGTGAACCCGAGCTTTGATTCGCAGAGCAAAGAGTTCCTTACCACTCCCGCCGCGGAGTTTGGATCGAAACCCGAGTACAGCGGTAAGCTCGTAGATGGACTGGCCAAACTCGGACTTCTGGAAGAAGCCAAGTTCCTCCTCGAGGCCAAGTCGATGCGAGAGACCAAGAAGACGGATGGAAAGAAGCGTTCGACCATTCGCGGCATGACAAAACTCGAAGATGCCATGCTCGCTGGAACGGCGAAATCAAAGGAGTGTACCCTCATTCTGACCGAGGGAGATTCAGCTGCCACCTCTGCCATCTCAGGCCTCAAAGAGGTCGGACGTGAACGCTGGGGTGTCTTCCCCTTGCGAGGTAAGTTGCTGAACGTCCGCGACATAACCGTTCAGAAATTCAACGCCAACGAGGAGCTGACCGCTATCAAGAAGATCCTTGGCCTAGAGCAAGGTAAGCAGTACAAGGACGTCTCTGAACTGCGGTACGGACGCGTTATGGTCATGGCCGACCAGGATCACGATGGATCCCATATCAAGGGTCTTCTCATGAACTTGTTCCACACCGAGTGGCCTGGGCTCATGCGAACCGGCTTCTTGTGCACGCTTCTTACGCCGATCCTGAAAGCAACCAAAGGAAAGACCACCTTATCATTTCATTCCCTCCCTGAGTTCATCCAGTGGAAGGACGCTAATGGCTTGGCTGGTTGGAAGATCAAATACTACAAAGGATTGGGAACGTCGACGCCCGCAGAGGCACGTGAATGGTTCAAGGATCTGCACGAGATCCAGTACGAATGGGACGAGAAAACCGATGAGTCCATGAACTTGGCGTTCAATAAGAAACAGGCCGACGATCGTAAGCGATGGCTGAGCTGCCACGATCCCACAAAAATGCTGATCCCTGTAGCAGCCAAGGCGAGCTTTACCAACTTTGTGAACTGCGAGCTGATTCATTTCAGCAATGCCGACAACATCCGTTCCTTACCGCATGTCATGGATGGTCTTAAGCCTTCCCAGCGTAAGATCCTCTTCTCGTGCTTGAAGCGTAATCTGCGGGAAGAGATCCGTGTGGCTCAACTCGCAGGTTATGTTTCGGAGCACGCAGCCTACCATCACGGCGAGGCGTCGCTCAATGGAACGATTGTCGCAATGGCCCAGAACTTTGTAGGATCCAACAACCTCAATCTTCTGAAGCCCGTGGGACAGTTCGGGTCGCGACTGATGGGTGGTTCCGATGCGGCTTCTCCTCGTTATATCCATACGTATTTGGAGGACATTGTCTCTCTGATCTTCCGCAAAGAAGACTCGTGTCTTCTGAAATACATCGATGACGACGGTGATCGCGTTGAGCCCGAGTATTATCTGCCCGTGGTTCCTCTGCTGGCGATCAACGGCTCTGTTGGTATTGGTACTGGTTATTCCACCAATATTCCTCCTTATAAACCCGATGACATGATTTGCTTGCTCCGCCATCGTCTTGAGGGTTCCATGGACTCCTTGGCAGGACATGCATTGGATCCCTGGTGGTTCGGATTCAAAGGAGCGACGCATCGTCAGGATGAAAACACATGGATAACGAAGGGTATCTACGAATTCGATGATGAGAAGAAAACGGCGACGATAACCGAGTTGCCAACAGGAACCTGGACGAAGGATTACAAGGCATTCTTGGACCAACTTTTGGATGTCGAGGAGAAGAAATCGAAGGATGCCAAGGCACAGTCCAAGAAGGCAGAGACAGCATCGCATGGATCTTCAAAGGATGATGTGGAGCCCTGTGGCTTGAAAGGGTTTGACGATTTGTACAATGACGTGGACGTTCGATTCGTACTCTACTTTACCGAGGAGGGGTACGACGCAATTAAGGATAACGTGGAGAAATTCGAGAAACAATTCAAGCTGACCTCGTCGTGGAAGACAACGAACATGACCTGCTTTGATACCGATTTCAACATTGTCAAGTACAAGACCGTGGGCGATATCTTGGAATCATTCTTGCAGAAACGCCTACCGATGTATGAGGAGCGCCGCATGAAACAGCTGGAGATCATCGGTGGACAGATGCGTGAACTCGATGCCAAACGGCGATTCATTCAAGCGCTACTCGACGAGCACTTGGTGCTACAGAAGAAGAGCGACGAAGAGATCGTGGCGCAACTCAAGGTATGCGACATTCCTGCACTGTCGAATCTGGAGAAACCTGATGAGTATGATTCCTATGATTATGTGTTGCGCATGCGCATGGATCGCGTCAAGCAATCGGCGGTTGTCGAACTGGACGCGCAACTTGAGGAGAAGCGTACGGAGAAAGAACGACTGGAAGCCGAGACGGGTTCATCGTTGTGGCTGGCGGATCTAGAGGCGTTCCGTCTGGGCTGGGTACAGTATTCTCAGGAGCGTGTGGCCAGTTCGGTATCTGTCGCTTCCTCAGAGGCAAAGGCGAAGAAGCGAAAGCCGACGACGGGGAAATAAATCTAACTACTAAGTATAAGCAATGTCTGACTCTCGATATGATGATTCTGTTCTTAAGACGATGATATCATTCGTCAAGAAGAATAAGAATAATGATAATAATAAAAAGTTATCATTGAATCAACAGGTTGATCAATTGAACAATATGAGAAAGACATATAAACAATTATTATTGTTAGATAACTCTCCAAATATAAATGGTGTTTTTATTATGCCCCAATTTAATAAGATAAAGGCTACATTACAAAAAGTAGTAGCTAATTTAGGAAAAAATGAACCGAATGACGTGTTATTATTACTTCTTGATTCGATGTCGGCTGATAAGGATGGAAAAATAGTCGTATCATATAAGAACAAGGGTGATCATAAAAAACTATATGACGCATTGCGTACATTTGAGTATCATTTTGGATCCATATTCGGTACATATTTTCTTGGATTCGATAAAAAAGGTCAAACAGGAGGAGCACCATACCATTTTTATGATAATCGTATACGTATACCTCCCAATATTATAGATAATGTATTAGCCCTTATTCCCTATGATCACAATAACCCATATTGGGTTGAGATGATACGTAATATCATTGACACTCATAGTTTTGATCCTGATCTTCATTCTGGTATATTGCCGCATATTTATTTGATATTTACTATGGCCGAAATTGATCCAACTCTATATCGTTTACCACAATTATCAGATCTAGATCATAGAGAATATATGGTCTTATATCATGCATATACTCAACCTGCAACTGCTTCTGCATCGAGTGCTGCAAATACTCCATCTTACCATGCAAGTGCTGCTCCACATCAATATGGCCAACAAGCAGCTTACCATGCAAGTGCTGCTCAACATCAATATGCCCAGCCATATGGCGCTGCTCAACATCAATATGCCCAGCCATATGGCGCTGCTCCACATCAATATGCCCAGCCATATGGCGCTGCTCCACATCAATATGCCCAGCCACCAGCTCAATCTGCAAGCGCTGCTTCATCGAGTGCTGCAAGTGCCGCTTCATCGAGTGCTGCAAATACTCCACGTACTGCTGATCCCTATGCTGCTGCAGAAAGGGTGGTTAGAAACAGACATGAAGCTCTTTTAGGAAAAATTATAACCTCTTCGGGTCTACTTATGGATCCAGAAGTTGCGATAGAAACATTTAGTAATATACGTATGGAACAAATTCGCGATGCATACGAGGAGCTATTGAAAAAAAAACACATAAAATTATCGTCAAATAATACACAATCGACCATGTTTTTAATTGACTTAGCAGTGGCTCGCATGACTTCATCAAGTAATAAAGCAGAAGTTGAAGATGCAAAGAGATTTTTAGAAGAAATTTCTGCAAAGATTAAAGAAGAACAAAGAACATGGCGTGATAAACTACCTCATTGGTCAACTGTTGCTGGTACGGCGGTAGGAGCCTCTGAGGCAGGAGCAATATGTGCAATGGCATATGGTGCAGTTCGATATTGTAATAACAGCAGATTACTGTGGATTGCATCAGGATTTGATACAGAGTTTGCACAGATTGCAACTGGTGCAATTTGTCTTGCAACAGTGCCATTGTTAACACGTGCTTGGCAGCATGGTTCGGCAGCGGCAGGATTTTTTAGACATGAGGCTAACCAATCAAACAAAGAAAAGGCGGTTAAGTTTATATTTATGAGAGATCAACTTGAAACCGCATTGATAGATAGTGCAAGAACGGTAGTTAAAGCAGGAATTAAAGCAGGAGCAACTACAGTCGCAGGAAGTATTGCCCTATTATGCGGTGTTAGTCCTGTAGTCGTTGCAGGGTTAGTTTTACCTGACGGTGCCACAGCTGCAAGAAGCATGTTAGATCATGCAGCGGCTGCCACAACTGCAGCCGCATCTGCAGCCGAATCTGCAGCGGCTGCCACATCTGAACGTATGAGAATGGCACGTCAAGAAGCTGCATATGCACAGCAAGCACACCGAGCTCATCAACAAGCACAAGCACACCGACAACGACAACATTCATTGCCACCTTTAATCCTTCATGGTATCATTCCTGGAGAGCCATCTGCGTCGTCTTCATCCTCGTCTTCAGGAAATGCTTCCACATTTCCTAGCGGCTCACCACCTCCACCTCCACCTCCACCTCCGCCAAGTGGATCTTCATTAGCTAGACAGCCATCATTCGCCTCCCATATATTAAATGCAGCTGCAAGTAGTATGGTTCAAAGACCTCAAAATCAAGGTCCTCCTCAAGGTGGTAAACGTCATCATAAACGTACTAGAAAACATCGTACACGCAAAGCAAATAAAAAATATCCAACCCGGCGTCGATAAGTCTTCTACGATTAATCTATTTTATACTATATCATTTATTATAAAATATATTCAATTAATAGAACATATGTCAAGTAGATATACTGCAAGACATCGCCATCCTATCTATTTAACGAATAGAGGGACTGTGCGTCGTGTTAGAAATTCACAAAAACAGGCAAGTCGTAATTCAGAAGAATGGCATCAGATTGAAGCCATACAAAATACGATTATTGAAATAAAATTAAAAGAGGGTCAACCTATGTCTAGAGATGAAAGACGAAAATACACTAAACGTTTAGAACAACTTGAAAAAAAATATCCATCTCTTAGTGTTGTTCAACGATTTAATAGATTGCCGACATGGGCTGTCCTTCTTGCTTGTTTTATGACTATCTTATCGGTTGTAAGGGTAACTGCTGAAATAGGTCATCGGATGCATGGTACGAGAATTCAATATGCGCAACAAAAAATGAATCATTATAATGCACCGCAACATAATCGTCCTTCTGCTCCTTCACATCCAAGTACTGCCGTTGCGATGCAGGAACCGAGGAATGCCATTGCGATACAGGCACCATTGGAGAGAGCATCTATACAATCTAGTACTCTCTCTTCATCTAAGCCGTGGTGGAATATTATTCCTACATGGCCACCTATGGCTGCCGCAGCTACAGTAGATACGCCTACTTTCTCCACACCACTTGTTATAAATAAAGAAGAGGGGGCATGGGATTTAGTTAAGGCATTTGGGAGAATGGGTGCGACAGAAACTGAATCTACTGATACAATGTTAAAGAAACATATACAATCAAAAATAGAAGAACAATCCGATATCGCAAAACAAAGATTAGAATCACAGAAAGAAAAATCGGATCATAATCTTAAAGTAAAACAATTTAGTGAAAATATAGATACGGTACATACACGTTTAGAACAGGCTAAATCTTCTCACAATTATTCAACTAATTTTACTACATCTGCAAATGTGACTGGTGCATTGGATATATTTCGTAATTCTATTGATCAATTTCGCAATTCATCATTAACATACGCTACATATAGATTATATACAATTCAAAATAATACAATGGCAATTGTTCAACAATTTAGAGACTATAGAGGTCTTGTTCAGAAACAGAAAGATATTAACAATGAATATCAGCGTCTTCTTCTTATCTACGAGAATGAATCTAATCAATCTAAAGTTAATGAAGCTAACAAGGTAAATGAACAGGCTAAATTCGACATTAAAAAACGTGCGGAAAATATAGAAATAGAAGCAGGAGTTCATAACAAAATGGTTGCTCTTTTTGAAAAATTAGTTCTTGAAAATCTTGCTGATGAAATTGGAGAGAATGAATTAGTTAATTTTAATGTAGAATTAGCTGCTCAAGGCCCTAATGTAGCTGCATTGCATAAAAAAGAGCGTTATAATTTTTTAAAGTTTTTTAATCACTATGCTAAAGAAAGTAATAAAAAAATGTGCATGGAACAACTTAAACATTTAAATGAAGCTCTTGCTCGTGCAAAAGATAATGAAAGAAGAATGCTCATTGTTAAAAAAAGAGCAATTGATGCGGCAATTAAAGTACATGATTTACTAGAAAAACGAAAAGAAGAAATCGTAAAAATGGCACATGTAAAATTTAAAGTTAAAATTAATCAAAAACCTGGAGGGTTTGAAGATTTTCATAAAAATATTATGCAGCAGCAAGTTGATATGGGAGATGAAATGCTTGACCATCTTCAAAATGCAAAAAAAGAAGTGTCAGATGATATGGTAGGCCTAAATAATAATATTGATATATTAAATGACAAATTATCTAAACTTAAGCCTGTATACGATGACGCGGTTAATCAATATAATGATACATTTGGTCGATATACACAGGCAAATCATACAGTCGTGGATCACGAAGCATCAATGGTTGGACCTGCCACTAACTCGAATGCTATATTCAGTAAATTTCACAAAGTTAAATTAGATATGATAAAAGCAAATGCTGAACTACAATTGCAAAATGGTATACAATTAGGAAAAGTAGAAGAGTTGGAGGCATCTGCAATAGAAAATGATGCGGAAGCAGCACGTCAAATGGGAGAACGAGACGCAGCCCAAATTGCATTAAATAAATTGAATTTAGTTGAACAGCAACAACCTGAAAATCTTCCAAAAGAATTTAAGAGACTTAAGAGTGCTGCAGAAAAAAAATTAAGCGACGCTAATTTAAAGATTAAATCTGCAAATGAACGTGCGGCAAATGCACGCAACGAGGCCAATCAAATTCGTTCTTTATTTTCATCCGATTTTCTTAAAAGACATAAAAATATAACAGAGTTAGATAGTCAATTACAAGAATTAGGTAGACTATACAGGAAATCTTTAGAGCGTATATCAGAATTATCAAATATTTTAAAAGGATTGGAACAACAAAAACAAATTATAAAAGATGAATTAGATCTTAAATATACTCGCTTACAAAAAATACGTGAAAGGTATGATCCATTAAATTTAGAACTCGAACGTGCAAACAGGGATTATCGTGAAATACAAATTAAATTGCAATCCGCCGAAAATGCGATAGGAAAACATGAACAAGAACTAGAAGAATTGAGACAGAGATTACATGATGAATCCATATGGGGGTGGTGGCCAAGATGGATTAATTTTGATTTGATAAAAAAACTAAAATTTTATTTTGGAGTAGTATCTGTATTATTTAGATTGCATTATTATTTAATTAAGAAACGTAAAATGGAAGAGAATTCAAATAATTCATCGAATGATCAATCGCCTCCACCGCCTCTACCGCCAGCTAATTATTCACGTAATACTGTATTTATTATTAATAATGAATCTGAATCTGAAATCAATAATGCAAATAGCGGATCAAATAGCGGATCAAATAGCGGATCAAATAGCGGATCAAATAGCGAATCAAATAGTGGATCAAATAGCGAATCAAATAGTGGAGTAGATAACGGACTTGGTATGGATCCATATGTCCCTAAAACATACCAACCGCCGCCAGGTAGAATAATAAATAGAAGACCAACACAGAAAGTAGAACATGGGCCTATAGCTCGATTTAGAACAGGTAATTTGTATTTAAGAACAAAGCCATCTATTAGTGAAAGTGAACTTAATGAAGCGGCAAAAATAACAATGTTATCCCAAACCCCATTAGCTACTACACTATCTTCTATGCTTAGACCATTATCTCCAATAATAAAACCTCCATTATCTCCAATAATAAAACCTCCAGTATCAAGTAATAGTCATAATGAAAATAGTAATAATGAAAATAGTAATAATGAAAATAGTAATAATAAAAGTCCGGCTGCAAAAAAGAGTCAAGGAGGT
>OFSF01000003.1_pt1 | contig 92029 bp, 78 predicted proteins | sample 1543271 | NCBI WGS metagenome assembly OFSF01 (sample SAMN07774227, study PRJEB24372) | wastewater metagenome | isolation source: Exp Tend VB 100WW | collected 2016-02
TTGTTCATTGATCGCAGCGGCGCCCTGATCGCGCGACCGCCGCGACTGGCGCGCGGCAGCACGGTCGGCGCCGGCGATGCCATGGTCGCCGGCATCGCCGCCGCCTTGCTGGAGCCCTCCCTCGATCTGGCTGCCTGCGCACGACTGGCGACGGCGTTCTCGATGAGCCGGCTGGAAAGTGGCGACGCGCGACGGCTGGATCCGGCACAGGTGCGCGCGTGGACCGGCGACGTACTGATCGAGCAGTTGGATTGAAACCCCTGCAGAGGGAGCTGCGGCTGGCCCGGCCCCTCCTGCAAGGACGAACCCGAAGAATTCCAGGAGTGCCCATGCAAGCTTCCACCGTAGTCATCGCCGCAGGCGAACGCAGCATCGAGGCGGTTCTTGCCGCCGAAGCGCTGCGCCGCGCCGCCCGCCAGCAAGGGGCCGAACTGGCGATCGAAATCCGCAGCGACCAGGGCGTGACCGGGGCACTGCCCGCCACGCAGGCCGCCGCCGCAACGCAGCTGCTGCTGGTGGGGGAGGGTGAGGCGGATGCCGCGCGCTTCGGCAATGCCCAGGTCGTGCGCGCCAGCCTCGGTGAAGTGCTGGACGACCCGCTTGCCGCGCTGGCGCTGCTCGCAGCGACATCAGCAACCGCTTCCACCGCGGACGCCGGCAAGCGCATCGTCGCCGTCACCTCCTGCCCGACCGGCATCGCCCACACCTTCATGGCAGCCGAAGGGTTGCAGCAGGCCGCCAAGGCACTGGGCCACGCGATCCGGGTGGAAACCCAGGGCTCGGTTGGCGCGCAGGACGCATTGAGCGACGAAGAAATCGCTGCCGCCGACCTGGTGCTGATCGCCGCCGACCGCGAAGTCGATCTGTCGCGCTTTGCTGGCAAACGCCTGTTCAAGAGCGGCACCAAGCCGGCGATCAATGACGGCCAGAACCTGATCCGCAAGGCGCTGGCCGAGGCCGGCGTGCAGGCGGGTACGCCGGCTTCAGGCCGCACCACCGAAAAGGCCAGGGCCACCGGCCCCTACAAGCACCTGATGACCGGCGTGTCGTTCATGCTGCCGTTCGTTACTGCCGGCGGCCTGCTGATCGCACTGGCGTTCGCGCTCGGCGGCATCTATGCCTTCGACGATGCACACAAGGGCACGCTGGCCTGGTCGCTGTTCCAGATCGGTGCCAAGTCCGGCTTCATGTTGATGGTGCCGGCACTGGCCGGTTACATCGCCTACTCCATCGCTGATCGCCCGGGCATCGCGCCGGGCATGATCGGCGGCCTGGTCGCGGTCAACATGGATGCAGGCTTCATTGGCGGCATCCTGGCCGGTTTCATCGCCGGCTACGGCGTGCATTGGATCAACCGTGCGCTGCGCCTGCCGCGCAGCCTGGAAGGCCTCAAGCCGGTATTGATCCTGCCAGTGCTGGGCACGCTGCTGGTTGGCCTGTTGATGATGTACGTGATCGGCACGCCGGTCGCCGGGCTGCTGGCCTGGCTGACCGACTGGCTGCGCGGCATGCAGGGCAGCAGCGCCATCCTGCTCGGCCTGCTGCTGGGCGGAATGATGGCGGTGGACATGGGCGGGCCGGTCAACAAGGCCTCCTACGCGTTCTCCACCGCACTGATTTCCAGCCAGGTCTACACGCCGATGGCTGCGACGATGATCGGCGGCATGACGCCGCCGCTGGGCATCGCGTTGGCCACATGGCTGTTCAGCAACCGCTTCACCGCCGAGGAGCGCGGCACCGCCGGTGCCGCGGGCGTGCTCGGCCTCAGCTTCGTGACCGAGGGCGCGATCCCCTACGCCGCACGCGATCCGCTGCGCACCATTCCGGCGCTGATCCTCGGCTCGGCCGTGGCCGGTGCGATCTCGATGGCCGCAGGCGTCGAGCTGAAGGTGCCGCACGGTGGCGTGTTCGTGCTGCCGATCCCGAACGCAGTCACGCACCTTGGCGTCTACCTGCTGGCATTGGTGGCCGGCGTGGCCGTCACCGCCGTCGCGCTGCGCGTCCTCAAGAAGCCGGTCACGGCTCCCACCCTGTAAACGGAACCTCGCCCATGACCTCCCCTTCCCGCCGCCTGTTGCCGTTAGCGATCCTGCTGGCCCTGCCGTCCGTGGCCGCAGCCGCCGACGCGAGTGACGTCTTCACGCCCAGGCTGGCATACACCGGCGAGGCAGCCGCCACGCTCGATGGCGGCAAGCGCGGCGGCACGGCGTATGCCGGCCAGCTGATGTTCGGTGCCGACGTGAACCTGGACGCTGCGTTTGGCTGGCGGGGCGCGACGATCAAGGCCTACGGCATCAACCGCCATGGCACCAACCTGGCCAACAGCCGTACCGGCAACAGCACCTCGGTGCAGGAAATCTACGGCGGCCAGGGCACGCGCCTGGCCAACCTGACGCTTGAACAGAAACTGCTGAACGACCGTTTGGTGCTGGAAGCCGGGCGCAGCGTCGCCAACATCCATCACCTCGGTTCGGAGCTGTGCCAGTACTTCCAGGGCAATTCGGCCTGCGGCAACCCGACCTACGTGTTCCGCACCAGCAGTTTCACCTGGTGGCCGGTATCGAGCTGGATGGCCGATGCCACGGCCTGGGTGACGCCCGATGTCTATGTGCGCGTCGGCGCCTACCAGGTCGATCCCAGCCAGGCCGAGGACGGCCAGCACGGCCTGAAATGGAGTACCAGTCAGGCCACCGGCTGGATCGTGCCCTACACGCTCGGTTGGCGCAGCCCTGCTTCGGCACGACTGAAAGCCCGCTACGAACTCGGTGGCTGGCAGGACAACTCGACCTATCTGGATCCGCTGCGCGATGCCAACGGCACCCCGGCGCTGCTTAGTGGCCAGGACTACGCGAACCGCCGTGGTCGCTCCGGGGTGTTCGCCCGCTTCGAGCAGCAACTCACCGGGGATGGTGCCGGGCGCGGCCTGACCCTGTTCGGTGCGGCGCTCAAGGGCACCTCCGGCCAGCTGATCGAGGATCATTTCCTGCAGGCGGGCGTGGTGCAGAAAGGCACGTTCGCCGGCCGGCCGCAGGACAGCATCGCGTTCGTTGTGACCCAGCAGAAGTACAGCGGCATCGCCTTGGAGAACCTGCGCCTTGCCCGCGCCGCGGCAGGCGGTAGCGGCACGCCGCACGGGAGCCAGGTCATGATGGAACTGAGCTATGGCATCCAGCTCACCCCGCAGCTCCGGATCGCACCGAACCTGCACTACATCGTGCATCCGGACCAGTTCAACGAACCCGCCCGCCAGCGCGACCTGCCGAATGCGTTGATCGCCGGCATGCGGGTTGATTGGAGCCTGTAAGCAAAGCCAATGGCGGCCTTCCTGCCGAACTGCGTGGCGCGAAACGATTGGAGCAGAATCCGCTGCATCCAATCCGCGCCCCGGGCCGTAATGAGGATGCCCGCGCATTGCGGGCGCCAATCCGAGGATCTCACCGTGAACGCTCTCCAGCGAATTTCCGCCGCAGTCAGCCTCGCCGTCCTTGTTTCAGCAGCTTCTTCCAGCTTCGCCGCCAACACCGTCATGGTTGGTGGCGCAGCGATGTATCCGACCAAGACCATCGTCGAGAACGCCATCAACTCCAAGGACCACACGACCCTGGTCGCCGCAGTCAAGGCGGCGGGCCTGGTCGACACCCTCAACGGGGCGGGTCCCTTCACCGTCTTCGCCCCTACCAATGCAGCCTTTGACAAGCTGCCTGCCGGGACTGTCGACACCTTGGTTAAACCGGAAAACAAGGCACAACTGACCAAGATTCTTACCTACCACGTGGTGCCAGGCACCTACACTTCCGTGCAGCTCGTTGCAGACGCCAGGAAGCATGGCGGGAAGGCGACGCTGAAGACCGTGCAGGGCGAACCACTTACGATCTCTCTCCACGAAGGCAAGCTGTGGGTTATCGATGCCAAGGGAGGCAAAGCGGGCATCAGCATTGCTGATGTAGGCCAGTCCAATGGCGTGATCCACGTGATCGACACTGTACTGATGCCGAAATGATGCGGCTTTGGGCAGCGGGCATCCGGAACGATGCCCGCTACCAGCATGCTGAGCTGGGGGCCCCGCCAGTGGCGGCGCACCTTCCTGCCCGTGCCACTGAAACCAGCATTAGCGTGACGCGTCACGCGCAAATGAGGTTCAGGTTGCCGCTTTCCACCCTTTCGCCGCCGCGTCCAGTCGCAACGAGGCCAGATAGCGGCAGTACTTGCCAATGAAGAGGCCGGTGAAGCCCCCTGACAGCAGCAGGTAGGCCGCACTGGCGCCGGCATTGGCGATCAATGGCGGCGACACCGCAAATGCGACTTCGAAGCCGTACTTCACCAGGAAGGTGATCAGCAGCAGCGGCAGCAGGCTGAAGTCCGCGTTGCGCCAGAGCTTTCCGGTAGCGCCATCCAGGGTCAGCTTCACGTGGCCCAGCAGCAGCCATCCCAGTGCCGCGCCGGTGCCGATGCCGGCCAGCCACTTGCCCCAGGCGCTCCAGGACACTCCATAGCGATGGCTGATCGACCAGGCGCCCCAGACGGTGAACAGCGCAGGCACGACGGCCAGTTTCTGCAGTGACGTTTCGCCCGGCTTCATCGCGGCAATGCCGCGTGTGACCAGGAACGCCAGGAGAAGCCAGACCCAGGCGGGTGTCTGCGAGACGATCTGCTGGAGCATGTTCACGAGCGGTCCCCTTGTGATGAGTGGTAGCGAGGTGTCCTCGCCATGGCGCTCACTATTGGCAATCACGCGGCCCGCGGCCAGTGACAGCTGTCAGTCTTCGAGTGTTACGGAGCGGCGGTAGTCGGGCGCGCCCAGGACGCTCTCGATCCAGCCCACATAGCGCGATACCCGCACGTTGTGCACCACCTGGCCATAGAAGCCGGCTTCAAGAGCATGCTCGGGAACGGCGCTGATCCACGAGCCCAGCCCCACCAGCTGCCACGCGCCGTGTTCCCCGATGACCAGCGGGCCGCCACTGTCGCCGTTGCCCAATACGCCTTCCAGTGGGAGGCCCTGTGGCGGGGCATCGAACCGATACCAGAGGTAGCGATCATTGCCACCGGTAATGGCGTTGTATGCGCGCCGCAGCGATGTGCGATGCGGCCCGCCCGGCACCAGTCCAATCGCCCCATTGCCAGTGGCGCCCTTTCCGATCAAGGCGGCGACCTGCGTGACCTCGGCACTGCCGCGATAGAGCGACACGGGCTGCACATCGTTCACGGGGGCCGTGAGCCTGATCAGCGCAATGTCATCCGATCCGGCCAGGAACGCATGGATCTTCGCCGGGCTCCCCGTGGCCAGTGCTTCCTTGCCCAAGGCTTCCGGCATTCGCCTGTAGCCCGGATGCACGACCACACGTTCCACGCCGTAGTCCTTGCCGTTGATGGCGATGGTCTGCCCCATACCCTTCATCGGTGCGGCATGCGCTGCGGTCAGCACCCACTGCGGGGCGATCAGAACACCCTGCCCTTCACCCGGCATGTCGGCCAGGGCGGGAAATTCTGATCCCTCGATCCGGTAACGGGCATCGTCCACGTCGTGGCGGATGACCACGGCCCCGGCAGCGAGCGGCAGCGCGGCAAGCGCGAGGAACAGCCAGCGGATCATGAGGGCCTTCATCCTTGCGGTCAGTCGCTGCAGCCTAGCCGAACACGCCGGGCCAAGGGGAGGCATCCGACCAGACTCCCGTGTTCGACGACGAATGCGGGAGAACCGGCCCCGAAGCCGGGGCGGCCACAGGCCGTTAACAGCCCCGCTCTATGCTGGAGCCTCATTGGAGACCCATGAGGTACGCGGCATGACCAGACTGCACACCCTGATGTTGACCGGCTGCCTGCTTGCACTGAGCCCACTGGCCTCGGCCGAAACCGTGAACCTGACCAACAGCGCCGACGGTGCCAATCGCGATGCGGGCATCGCGGCGGTCAAGAAGAAGCTGCAGGACGCGTGCACCGACCGCAAGGGCTCGCCCGATGCGGCTTCCTTCGAGGTGGTCTTCGAGAAGACCAGCGAGAACCCGAACGTACCCAAGCCGTACTACGTGGACGGCAAGATGAAGTGCGAACTGCCGGGCTGAAGGGCCCAGCCACGCGATCATCGATAGAGCATCAAACGCTGGCGGCCGACGTGCGCCGCCGGTACCGCTCTATCCAGCCCAGTGATGGCGCAATGCCACCGAACGGGAAGAAGTGCGGGCTGACCGGGCCATGGGCGTCCGTCAGCCCACTCAGCAGGCGATCCATGAACACCTCCGGCCCTGCCGTTCCCAGCAGCCGGCCGATCGAGATGCCGTACCGCGCCAGCATCGATGCACTGGCACCCACGCCGCACATCGCGGCGTAGCGGGCCAACCGCGCAATGCTGGCCGGCCCCGGCACGCCGACCAGCACCGGAACGGTAATGCCACGGGCCCGCAGCGCATCCAGCCAAGCCAGCACGATGTCCGCATCGAAGCCGAACTGAGTGATGATCAGCGGTGCCATGCCCCGCGCCTCGATGGCCTGGCATTTGCGTTCCAGCACGCGCCAACGGTCCTCGGCGTTCATCACCGGATGCCCTTCCGGATGCCCGCCGATGGCCACAACCTTGATGCCGTAACGCTCAAGAAGGCCAGTCTCGATGATCGAGGTACTGTCGGCATACGGACCTGCGGGCGTGGAAAGATCACCCGCGATAAGCAGGCACGTCTCTACCCCCGCTTCGCTGGCGGCGCGTTCCAGGAACCGCGCAAGCGCCGCACGCGACGCGATGCGGCGGGCAGAGAGATGGGGCATCGGTTCGAAGCCGAGTTCGCGCACCGTGCACGCGGCCGCCAGCCGGGCGTCGTCGTCCTCGCTCGCCAGGTAAGGGATCGAGATCGTCGTTCCCGGAGCGATGCGATCCGCTTCCGCACGCAGTGCCGGCATGGCCTTCGCGCTCACTTCCAGAGAAAACGCGTCGATGAAGGTTTCCGTCCGCTGCGATCCAGGTGCGGGCATCAACGGGCTCCGCCTGCATTGCCGGCGATCGGCGTGCTGTTCCGGGCCAGCTCGACGAAGGCCTGCAGATAGTCGATACCCGTATCGGCCTCACGCGCACCCAGGTAGATCTGCTTGGGAATGCCCTTCGCCCCCAGGCGCACCGGCACCACGTCCATGCGTGCGGCATATTCCTCCACCAGCCAGCGCGGCATCGCGGCCACGCCACGGCCGCTGGCCACCATCTGCATCATGATGTCGGTGGTTTCGATGGTCTTGTGGCGCCGCGGCGTGATGCCGGCCGGCAGCAGGAACTGGTTGTAGATGTCCAGGCGCTCGAACGGCACCGGGTAGCTGATCAGCACTTCCTGGCCGAGCTGGCGCGGCTTTACGTGATCCACCTTGGCCAGGGCGTGATTCCTGGCCACCACCAGCACCTGCTCGTAGTCGAACACGGGCACGAACTTCAGGCCCGGCTTCAGCAGCGGATCGGGCGTGACCAGCAGGTCGATCTCGTAGCCGAACAGCGCGCCAATACCGCCGAACTGGAACTTCTGCTTTACGTCCACATCCACGTCCGGCCAGGCGGCCAGGTACGGCGAGACGATCTTCAGCAGCCACTGGTAGCAGGGATGGCATTCCATGCCGATGCGCAGTGCGCCGCGCTCGCCCTGTGCGAACTGGCCCAGGCGCTCCTCGGCCAGGTCCAGCTGCGGCAGCACGCGGTTGGCCACCGCCAGCAGGTACTGCCCGGCCTGGGTCAAGCGCAGGCTGCGGCCTTCGCGCAGCCAGACATCGGTGCCGAGCTGCTGCTCCAGCTTCTTCATGCTGTGGCTCAGGGCTGACTGAGTCAGGTTGAGCACGCCGGCGGCAGCAGTCAGCGAGCCCTGTTGCTCGACCTGCTGCACGATGCTGAGGTGGATCCGTTCCAACATGACGATGAATACCGCTCATGGATTGGTGAAGTAATACCATTTTACGTCATGGAAGGGCATGAATAGGATCGGGTCATGCCTTCGGTTGCCTGCCAGCCCGGTCACCTCGCCGGCCTGCAGGACTGCGCCCCGCAGATCGCCCGAAGGAGCTCCCTCCCCTGCTGAAAGCGAACAGATGACCCGCCCCCTCCGTATCGTCGCCGTTTCAGGCGGACTGCAGCGCCCCTCCAGGGCTGCAACCCTGGCAGAGTACCTGCTGGACCTGATCGGCGAGGACGTTGCCTGCGAGCCGCACCTGATCGAGCTGGGCGAACTGGCGCCGCAGCTGGCCGGTGCGCTGTGGCGCTCGCAGCTGCCCGAGGCTGTGGAGCGGCAGCTGGTGGCCGTTGAACAGGCAGACGTACTGGTGGTGGCCACGCCGGTCTACCGCGGTTCGTACACCGGCCTGTTCAAGCACTTCTTCGATTTCATCCACCAGGATGCGCTGGTCGACACCCCCATCCTGCTGGCCGCCACCGGCGGCAGCGAGCGCCACGCACTGGTGATCGATCATCAGCTGCGGCCGCTCTTCAGCTTCTTCCAGGCGCGCACCCTGCCCCTCGGCGTCTACGCCACCGACCGCGATTTCGCCGAGGGCCGCGTGCACAACGAGGCCCTGATCCAGCGCGCACGGCTGGCAGTGCAGCGGGCACTGCCCCTGCTTGCCCTGTCCCATCGCGCAGCGCCTGCCACTGCCGAGACCGCTGCAGTGCTTTGAATGCCGAATGCCAGCGACCCGCATTCGGATGTCACCCCCGCAACCCGGAACGCCGCCCATGACGACCGAGAACTTCACCTTCAGCATCACGCGCATCCCTTTCAACGAGGACTACCAGCCCGCTGACGGCACGCGCATCACCACCAACTTCGCCAACCTGGCTCGCGGCGAGTCCCGCCAGGAGAACCTGCGCAACACGATCAGCATGATCAACAACCGCTTCAACGATCTGGCGCACTGGGACAACCCGAGTGCGGACCGCTACGCCGTTGAGCTGGACATCATCTCGGTGGAGATGCACATCGATGGAGCCGACGGCAGCGATCCGTTCCCGCTGATCGAAGTGCTGCGCCCGACCATCGTCGACACGCACACCGGCGCGCGCACCGAGGGCATCGTCGGCAACAACTTCTCGTCCTATGTGCGCGACTACGACTTCAGCGTGGTACTGCCGGCCAGCAACGAGGGAAAGGCCACCTTCGGCATTCCGGAAGGCTTCGGTGATCTTCACGGCAAGCTGTTCCAGCACTTTCTGGAATCGGACGCCTACCGTGCCAACTTCAGCAAGGGGCCGGTAATCTGCATCAGCGTCTCCAGCAGCAAGACCTACCATCGTACCGAGAACCACCATCCCATCCTGGGCGTGGAGTATCGCCAGGGCGAGTTCTCCCCCACCGACCAGTACTTCGACAAGATGGGCCTGCAGGTGCGCTATTTCATGCCGCCGGGCAGCGTCGCGCCGCTGGCGTTCTACTTCCAGGGCGACCTGCTGGGCGACTACTCGAACCTGGAACTGATCGGCACCATCAGCACGATGGAGGCATTCCAGAAGATCTACCGGCCGGAGATCTACAACGCCAATTCGGTGGCCGGCAAGGTCTACCAGCCCAGCCTGAAGCACCAGGACTATTCGTCCACCCGCATCGTCTACGACCGCGAAGAGCGCAGCCAGCTGGCGGTCAAGCAGGGCAAGTTCACCGAAGAGCACTTCATCAAGCCGTACCGCGCCGTGCTTGAGCAGTGGGCTGCCCGCTGATCCACCGATTCCCCATTCGCCCCAGGACACAGAACGCAATGTCGACGAAGAAACTGCTCCCCACCTCCACCGCCGGCAGCCTGCCCAAGCCCTCCTGGCTGGCGGAGCCCGAAAAGCTCTGGTCGCCCTGGAAACTGCAGGATGAAAGCTTGACCGAAGGCAAGCAGGATGCCCTGCGCCTGTCCCTGCAGGAACAGCAGCACGCCGGCATCGATATCGTCAGCGACGGTGAGCAGACCCGGCAGCACTTCGTTACCACGTTCATCGAGCACCTCAACGGCGTCGATTTCGAGAAGCGCGAAACCGTGCGCATCCGCAACCGCTACGACGCCAGCGTGCCGACCGTGGTCGGTGCCGTGAGCCGCCCGAAGCCGGTGTTCGTGGAGGATGCGAAGTTCCTGCGCCGGCAGACCACGCAACCGATCAAGTGGGCCCTGCCCGGCCCAATGACCATGATCGACACCCTGTACGACGCGCACTACAAGAGCCGCGAGAAGCTGGCCTGGGAATTCGCGAAGATTCTCAACGAGGAAGCGAGGGAGCTGGAAGCCGCTGGCGTCGACATCATCCAGTTCGACGAGCCCGCCTTCAACGTGTTCTTCGACGAAGTGAACGACTGGGGCGTGGCCGCATTGGAGCGTGCGATCGAAGGACTGAAGTGCGAGACCGCCGTGCACATCTGCTACGGCTACGGCATCAAGGCCAACACCGACTGGAAGCAGACGCTGGGCTCGGAGTGGCGCCAGTATGAAGAGTCGTTCCCGAAGCTGCAGACCTCCAACCTCGACATCATCTCGCTGGAATGCCACAACTCGCACGTGCCGATCGACCTGATCGAGCTGGTGCGCGGCAAGAAGGTGATGGTGGGCGCCATCGACGTGGCGTCCAGCAAGGTGGAGACGGCCGAGGAAGTGGCCAACACCCTGCGCAAGGCGCTGCAGTTCGTGGACGCCGACAAGCTCTACCCGAGCACCAACTGCGGCATGGCGCCGCTGGCCCGTGACGTGGCACGGGGCAAGCTGCGTGCGCTCAGCGAAGGGGCCAGGATCGTGCGCGAGGAACTTTCGGCGTAGCCCTGGCCGGGAGCGCACTCGCATCCGGCCGTCGGGTTGACGGAGCCTGATCTGGTATCGGCCAGGCTCCACCCCGCCCCGGCACCTCGGGCCTGGCCAGCATCGCCGGGGGCCGCGGCGCCAGCGCCGCCTTGATCCGCCCCATCTCTCCCGCCCCGGCCTCGGCCAGGCGGCGGGCCTGCTGCCGCTGCTCCCGCGTAGGCGCCGGAGGTGATGGAGCACCGGTATCTACCAGCCGCGCCACCGCATCGCGCAACCGCAACTGCGGGCAAAGCCGGGCGGCACACCAGCGCTCGGCGTAGCGCTTGGCCTGGCGAGCATTCACGGCGGCCACGACCTTGGGCTGGGGTGATTTCCGCGCGGCGAGGAACAGGCGGACACCGCGCACGGCATGCGGCACGACGTTGGCCACACAGCGGCCGTTCCACCACAGGTCCCAGCGGTCACCGCTCTGCACCCAGCCGGAGGGCCGGGTAGCGGTCATGAAATCGGGAGGGCTGGAGGGTGAATGCATGGCCCGAAGAATACGGTCGGCCGTCGCACGGGCTGAGATTGCGGAGTTGCGCTGGCGACCTCTCAACGCTTCTGCCGTAGCGAAGCCCTCTCACCACTCTGGGCCGAGCAGCTTCTCCACCTCGGTTTCGAGCTTCTTTGCGGCTTCGGCCTGCGAGGCTACCTTGATGCACAGCCCGGACTGCGCGGGCCCCGGAGTCAACTGGTAGCGGTTGATGGTGCCGCCGCCGTCGCCATCCAGCTCCACCCGGGCCACCAGGGTTCGGCCGTTGGCATTGAAGATCCAGTCCCGGTATTCGGACATCGTTGATTCCATGCGTGACACTTTGAGTGGCCTTCACTCTAAGCGGAGCGACGGTGAAGAGCGCCCGAAGAAAACGTTCGCGGAGCGTGGGTGCCGGGGGCACGCGGCAAGCAGACAAGCATGGGCTGGGCTCCACAGCTCGGGCGCGGCTCACGGAGTATGATGCCGCCTTCCCCGAACTGCCGTGATTGCAGCGGGCGCGTTCCTGCGAGGTACGCGTCGGCGCCGCTGAGACACCCCGCCCGATGCTCGCTTCCTACTCCTCTTTCCTCATCTGGGCGGCCGTGGCCATTGCCACCGTAGGCCTGCTGTTACGGCCATTCCGCATTCCGGAGTACGTGTGGGCACTGGGGGCTGCTCTTCTGCTTCCACTGCTGGGAGCGATGTCGGTCGGCACGACCTTGCACGCGGTGGCCGAGGGCCGCGATGTCTATCTGTTCCTGGTCGGCATGATGGTGCTGGCCGAGCTGGCCCGGCGCGAAGGCCTGTTCGACTGGCTGGCGTTGTACGCGGTCCGCCATGCGGGTGGCTCGGGACGACGCCTGTTCGACCTGGTGTTCCTGGTCGGCACGCTGGTGACCGTGTTCCTTTCCAACGATGCCACGGCGGTGGTGCTGACCCCGGCGGTCTACGCCGCCTGCAAGGCGGCCCGTGCCAACCCCCTGCCCTATCTGTTCGTCTGCGCCTTCATCGCCAATGCGGCCAGCTTCGTGCTGCCCATTTCCAACCCGGCCAACCTGGTGGTGTACGGCCAGCACATGCCACCCTTGATGCAGTGGCTGGCACAGTTCGCGATGCCGTCACTGGCCGCGATCGGTGCCACCTATCTGGTGTTGCGCTGGGTGCATCGGCGCGAGATCGCGCAGCCGCTGGTGGCGGCGCCGGCGCATCGCCCGCTGACCGAAGGCGGCCGGCTGAGCGCGCTGGGCGTGTTGTTCACCGGCACCGTGCTGCTGGTGACCTCCGCACTGAACGGCCCGCTCGGCCTGGCCACGTTCTGCGCAGGCACGCTGAGTGTGGCACTGGTGGCGATGCGCCAACGACGCAGCCCGTTGCCGCTGCTGCGCCATGTGTCATGGGGCGTACTGCCGCTGGTGGCCGGCCTGTTCGTGCTGGTGGAAGCGGTAGCACAGACCGGTGTCATCCAGACGGCGGCCAGCGCGCTGCAGGCCGTGGCGCAGGCATCACCGCACCAGGCCAGCTGGCTGGCCGGTGGCGCGGCGGCGTTGCTGAGCAACGTGGCCAACAATCTGCCGGTCGGCTTGGCCGCTGGCTCGCTGGGCCAGATGGCCGACCTGCCGGCACAGACCCGCGCCGCATTGCTGGTCGGCGTGGACCTGGGCCCCAACCTGTCGGTGACCGGCTCGTTGGCCACGATGCTGTGGCTGGTGGCGCTGCGCCGCGAGGGCGAGCATGTCAGCGCGCTCGACTTCCTGCGCGTCGGCGCGCTGGTGATGCCGCCTGCGCTGATCGGGGCGCTGTTGCTGCTTTAGTCGGGCGCTGCCGGGCGCCCCCCGGACTATGGGGTCTTGCCTGCAGCAATCTTCCCGACCAGGGCATCGATCGCCGCTTCCATGGCATGCGCGGTCTGGTCGCCACTCTGGTTGGTGATCACGAAGATGCCCAGATCGTGCTCGGGCATGATGTAGATGTAGCACTGTGAGCGCGGTACGCCACCGTGGTGGGCATAGAAGACGCCCTTCTGGCGATCGCCGGCGACGATGTTCCAGAAGTAGCCGATGCTGAACTCGTCGTCGAATCTGGCCAGGGCGCGATGCGATTCCTTTACCACCGGCCCATTGGCCAGTTGGAACTGAAGGTACTTCACCATGTCCGGGACGGTTGCTTTGACGTTGCCGGAAGCGCCCCATGGCAACTGTGGCATCGGCGTGGTCGGTACGGGGTTGTCGCTGTGATAGCCGGCCGCCAACCGCGGCGCTTCGGCATCATCCAGCCTGATCCGGAGGCCGGTCATCGCCGCGGAGTCGCTGAAGAAGCCACGCAGCAGTGATGCGTAGTCGGTCTTGTAGGCCACCTCCAGAACATGCGCCGCCAGCTCGGTCCCTGCGCTGGAGTAGGCGTATTCCTTGCCTGGCATCCGCGGGATCTGCACGGCGTGCAGGTCCCGGAGGAAATCCGTCTTGCCGTAGTGCGCGTAGAGCGCATTGAGTTCGCCCGGCGTGCGGTGATCGGTAAAGTCCTCCAGTACCGTGTTCGCGCGCTCCGGCAGCATGTTCGGCAGGCCACTGGTGTGCGACAGCAGGTGGCGGACGCGGATGGGTTGGCCTTGGTACTGCAGGTTGGGATAGTCGCCCTGCAGGTACGTGCGAACGTCATCCTCCAGGCCCACCCTGCCTTCCAGCACCGCATTGGCCATCAAGGTGCCGGCCAGCGTCTTGCTCAGTGAGCCGATCTCATAGAGCGTGGCATCGGTCGGCGCGCCGGCTGTACCGGCTACCATGTCGCCGCGATGGCGGATGAAGGTCCTGCCCTGGTACACCACGCCGATGGAGGCCGAGTGCAGCAAGGGCTGCTCGATCAGGGTCTGCGCAACCTCGTCGATCTCTGCCCCCGGTTCCTTCGATGGCGCCTTCCCGCCCGTGCATCCGGCACCAAGGAGTACGACGGACACGACGAAGGCATGAAACCAACGTCTGTTTCGAACGGTCATCGAAGTGGCTTCCATGCGTTGGCGCTTGAAGGGCGATCAGGAAAGAGCGCTCACGATAGCCGATTGTCGAGACGAACACGCTGGCTGCGGAGCGCCTCCTGGCCCTAAGCATCGCCCCCGAGATCAATCACCCGGTCAGTCGGGCTCACGATGCCCCGCCGATGGGTGATGGCCACCACGGTTACATCGTTCGCCAGTGCGCGGATGTGGTCCATGATCTCGCGTTCAGTGGCCTCATCCAGCGCGGAGCTTGCCTCGTCCAGGAACAGGATCGCCGGCTCGCCATACAGTGCACGGGCAATCGCGATGCGTTGGCGTTCCCCACCGGACAACTTCAGGCCCCGCTCGCCCACCGTGGTTTCCAGCCCCTCGGGCAGCGCCTCGATCAACGGCAGGATCGCAGCCTTGCGTGCGGCATGCCGCAGCCGATCATCATCGCGCGCGCGCCCCAGCAGGATGTTGTCGGCCAGGCTTTCGTTGAGCAGGATGACATCCTGCGGAACCACTGCGACGGCGGCATGCCACGACGCACGGTCGATCCGGGACAGGTCAACACCATCGACCAGGATCCGGCCACGGTGGGGATCGATCGATTTCAGGGCGAGCTTGAACAGCGTCGACTTCCCTGCCCCGGTCGGGCCGATCAGGAAATTGATGCCGCCACGTTCGGCCTCGAAGGACACATCGCTTACCCCGCGACCGTTGCCATAGCGGTGGCTGACCCGCTCGAACGCCAGCCGGCCGCTTTCGCCCGCAAAGCGCTGGGCATCGGCTGTCTGTTGCTCCTCGGGCGCCGCCCACAAGGTGGAAAGCGGAGCCAGCATGCTCCACGAGCGCGCGACGTCATCGATCGAACGGGCGATCATCTCGAACGGCATGTTGAGCTGGAGCAGCAGCAGATTGAACAGGACGATGTCGCCGACGCTCAGGCCGCCGCTCTGGTAGCGCGGCAGCAACAGGTGGAAGGTAACGATGAACTCGACCGCCAGGCCGATGCCCAGCAGCGCAATGAAGCCGATCCGCTGCAGTACGTAGGCGCGCCAGCTGTCGCGCACCTCCTGGGCCTTCTGCTCGAAGCGCTGCACCATCCAGGCGCTGCCGCCGAACTGGCGCAGCGTCTCCATGGCATTCATTGCATTGCCGACGAAGCGCGCGTTCTGCTGGCCGGCCTCGACCGCAGCTTCGCGATGGATGCGTGCGCGCCGGGTAGCGATGGCGGAAAGCGTGACGGCTACCGTGCCGTAGGCCAGCACGATGGCCACCACCTGCAGGTTGATCAACGCACCCAGCGTTATCAGCGTCAGCAGGATCTGCAGCGCACTGGGAATGAAGGCCACCAGCCCCAGCTGCACCACGATCTTCAGCGCGCCACGGCCTTTCTCCCCTGCAACCTGCAGCTCGGCGGCGTTGTACTCCAGGAAGAAGCTGTTGGTCTTCTTCAGCAGACGGGCGAAGTAGCGGGTACTGGTGATGAAGCCAAGATTCTCGCCGCTGAGGAACGACAGGTACTGCACGGTGTTCTGCAGGGCGCTGCCAGCGCCAAGCATGACCGCATACAGCAGGAAGCCGCCCGCGAGAGCGCCGACCCCGTCGATGGGCAGACGGTCGATCAGGCGTGAGAAAAGATAGGGCGCCGCAACATTGGCCAGGCTGGACAGCACGACACTGCCGGCGATGAGCAGCAGCAGCCTGCGGTCAGCCTTCCAGTACGTGCCCAGGATTTCAGCGACGGGCGGCGGAACAGCAGTCTTCTTCATCGGCCTGGTTCCGGCGTGGACTCAACTCCATAATGATATGCTATAACATATCCATTCAGGAGCGACGTAGCCACGTCGCAGGCCACTTTCGGATGGGATCGATGGACCGGGGAATGACGAACGTATCCGCTGCCATGCCACGCGCGCTCATGGCCCTCAGCATTGCCGCTGCACTGTTGGCCAGCGTGCCTGCGATCGCCCAGAACCCCGGCGATGCCCGGCGTTCGCGGGCCGCAGGCGCAGCACCCGAGGCGCCGACCGCCACCCTGGACAAGGTGCTGGTGGTCGGCAGCAACATCCGCGATGCCACTGGCGGAGGCGCCTCGCCGGTGATCGTGATCGACAAGGAGGCCATCGACCGCACCGGCGTGGCCACCGTGCAGCAGCTGTTCGAGAAACTGCCGCAGAACTTCGGCGGTGGCGCCAATGGTGCCAACGTCGCCAACCTTGGCGCCGACCGCGATACCGGCAACAACTTCGGCCAGGGCACCGCCATCAACCTGCGCGGTCTGGGAACCGGCACCACGTTGACCCTGATCAACGGCCACCGCGTGACCTCGTCGAACCGCTACCAGTACGTGGATGTCTCGCTGATACCGCTGAGTGCGGTGGAACGCGTGGAGATCCTCACCGATGGTGCCTCGGCCATCTATGGCACCGATGCGGTCGGCGGTGTAGTCAACATCATCCTGCGCCGCGACTTCACCGGGTATGAGACCGCTGTGCGTTACGGCGCCGTGACCACCGGCGGCATGGAGGAATACCAGGCCTCGCAGTCGGCAGGCTGGTCGTGGGATGGTGGCCATGTGCTGGCCAGCTACGAGTTCCTGAAGCAGAGCAACCTGCCGGCGGTGGACAAGGATTTCTCGAAGAACGTGCGGGTCAAGCCGTACGACCTCTACCCCGGTTCGAAGCGCCACAGCCTGTACGTGGACGGCGTGCAGCAGCTCAGCGATGTGCTGACCCTGAACGTGACCGGCTCGTTCGCCAAGCGCGAGATGGACACCACCATTTCCGGCACGGCCGACGAAACCCGGTTGTTCCCGCACACGCGCCAGTTCGACCTGTTCGCCGGCCTGACACTGGACCTTCCGCGTCAGTGGCAGGCGCGCCTGGATTCGGGGTTCGGCAGGAGCGATGTGTCCTATCAGCGCACCACCATCACCGGCAGTTCGGCCAGTACGGCGCCACCGACCGATACGAACTCCGAATCGCGTTACCTGGACCTGGTCGCCGACGGTGAGCTGTTCAGCCTGCCCGCCGGTGGGGTTCGCGCGGCATTCGGCGCGGGCTATCGCCGCGATGGCTATGAACTGATCGATCACCGCGGCCTGGAAAAGCCGCTCGACCTGCAGCGTACCGTGAGGTCCGCTTTTGCCGAGCTCAACGTTCCGCTGCTGAAGGATCTGCCGGGCGTGCGCAGCCTGTCCCTGACCGCCGCAGCGCGCTATGACGACTACAGCGATTTCGGTTCCACGCTGAACCCCAAGTTTGGCCTGCTGTGGGAGGCGACCCAAGGGCTTTCGTTCCGTACCAGCTACGGCCGCTCCTACCGGGCACCGGTGTACCAGGACATGCAGTTGAACAACACCGTGGTGGTGGCGAACGTGCCCAACCCGAGTGCAGCCAATGGCAACACCATCCTGATGATGCTCTCCAATGGCAATCCCGATCTGGGCCCCGAACGGGCCAAGACCTGGACCGGCGGTTTCTCGTTCGCGCCGCCGTCGCTGCCGGGGCTCAAGATCGATGCGAACTACTACCACATCGAATACGCCGACCGTATCGGCAGCGGCTTCGGCGGCAGCTTCCCGTCGCTGTTCCTGCAGTCCACCGCACCTTACGCAGACATCCTGACCACCAATCCCACGCAGCAGCAGATCCAGCAGGCACGCCAGCTGGGCGTATCGGGGCTGGGCCTGTTCGTCTCGCGCGTGGGGCCGTATGCGTTGCCGCCAGGCATGGACGAAACCAACAGCCAGGTGATCCTCGACAACCGCTTCCGCAACAACGCCTTCACCCGGCAGCGTGGTGTCGACTTCAGCGGATCCTATGGCTTCGATGCCGGCCAGACCCACATCGGGCTGAACCTGGCCGGGCAGTACATCATCGAGTCGAAGCGGCGCGTGACCAGTACGTCGCCCGAGGTGGATGCGGTGAATTCGGTTTACTACCCGGTGGACCTCAAGATGCGCGGTGGCATCGCGCTGAGCCGGCAGCAGGCCGCGGCGGGGATCTTCGTGAACTACGTGGACAGTTATCGCGACCCCGCCAATGTCGCCCGGCCCCACATCAGCTCCTGGACGACCGTAGATCTGAACCTCGCCTACCACTTCGGTGCATCGGCGGACCCGCAGCGTGGCACCTCGCTTGCGTTCAACGTGCAGAACCTGCTCGACCGGGATCCGCCGTTCATCGTCAACAGCATCAACACCGGCTACGACCCCACCAATGCGACAGCGCTGGGCCGCTTCCTGTCCATGTCGCTGACCCACCGCTGGTAAGCCGCCATGCGCGCCGAAGCCCCTGCCTTGTCCCGGTCCGTCATGGCCATCCAGCAGGCGTTTGCTGTTGCGGCAACCCAGCTCACGTTGATGTGGCGCGAGCGGCGCGTGCTGTGGCTCGCCCTTACCCTGTTGCTGATTGCGGGAGCATCGGTGCTCAGTGGTGCTGCACGCCTGACCCTGCAGGCGCAGGAGCGCCAGGCAATGAGCGAGGAAGAGGCGCGGCTCTGGGACAGCCAGGGCACAATCGACCCGCATAGCGCCGCACATGTGGGGCGTGCCATTGCTGCCCCTGTGCGGCCCCTGGCTGCACTGGACCCGGGGCTGACGGACTACCTGGGAACCTCGGTGTTCATCGAGGGCCACGCGCAGAACCCGGCCCGGCACCGTGCCGTGGATGGTGGCACCGCACTCAGCCGTTTCGAGGGTTTCTCTGCGGCGTGGGCGCTGCAGGTGGTGGCGCCGCTGCTGATCATCCTGGCCGGGTTCGCCACACTGTCCGGCGATGTGGCCCGCGAGACGCTGCGCCAGGAACTCGGCACCGGCGCCTCGGCCGGCGTGCTGATCTGTGGACGCTTGATTGCCCTGGCGGCCGCCTCGCTGCTGCTGGTGATGGCCATGCTGCTGATCAGTCTTCCGGGGCTGTCCATCCAGTACGGCGACGCCACGGATCTTGCCGCCCTGCTCGCACTGGCGGCCGCCTACCTGCTCTATCTGCTGGTGTTCTGTGCACTTACCGTGGGGGTGTCGGCACTTGCCGGCTCGGCACGGACGTCACTGGTCGTGCTGCTCGGCTTCTGGGTGGTGTCCACACTGCTGCTGCCGAGGGTGGCGCCTGCGGTTGCCGAATCCCTGTACCCGACCCCTTCGGCACCGGCGTTCAGGACCGGCGTGACCGAAGAAGCGGAGAACGGCGCGGATGGCCATGACCCGGCCGACAAACGCCTTGATGCCCTGCGCACGGCGTTGATGGCGCGCTACCGGGTCGACAGCGTTGACGACCTGCCGCTGAACTTCCGCGGTGTGGCGCTGGAGTTTGCCGAGGCCAACTCGACGCGCGTCTACAACCGCCATTTCGATCGCCTGCATGCCACCTACCAGCAGCAGGACGCCACCCAGCGCCTGTTTGGCCTTGCCTCGCCGACGCTGGCGCTGCAGTCCTGGTCGCGCGCCTTCGCCGGCACGGATTTCCCGGCGCATCTGGCGTTCCTGCGCGGCGTGGAGGACTACCGTTATCGGTTGATCCAGGCACTCAACCAGGAAGTGAAACTGCACAAGGCACCACAAGGCGGGAAGCATGTGGCCGACATCGCCGGCATCACCCGTTCAGTGCACTACCGGCCGCCGCAACAGACCCTGGCCGGTACCGCTACCGCGCAGCGCGGAAATCTCGTCATTCTGCTGGCCTGGCTGATGCTGGGTTGCGTGGTGGTGCTCATCTCCGCTCGGAAGCTGGGGAGATCGCCATGAACGTTGTGTCGATTGCCCGCTATGAGATCCGCCGATTGCTGCGCGATCGAGCGCTGCCGGTGCTGCTTGTCCTGCTGCTCGGGCTGGGTGCCTACGCCGCGTGGAACGGCCGCGCATGGGTGGACCAGCGGGAGGCGGCCATCGCCCTGATCAAGCAGGAAGAACAACAGACGAAGGAACGCAGCCGGGCATTCGTCGGCAAGGCGCCCTCGGTGCTGCCCCGCACTCAGCCGGTGCTTGCGCCTGCCGCCATGGCACCGCTGTCGATCGGCCAGGCAGACGCCTACCCCTACACCGCCGATGTGGTCGCGCTGGGCGATCCGACCCAGCTGCTCAAGCACGTCTGGGCCGACATCGGCAATCCAGCGGCACGGGCTGCGGGACGGTTCGACCTCGCCTTCGTCATCGTCTTCCTGCTGCCGTTGGTCATTCTCGTGGCCACCCACGATCTGTGGTCCCGTGAGCGCGAGCGCGGCATCGCGGCGCTGGTGCTGTCACAGCCGGTGTCGGCAACGCGCCTGCTGATGGTCAAGGTGCTGGCCCGTGGCCTGATGGTGCTGCTGCCCGCACTGGCCATCCTCCTGGCGGTGACGATCGGGGCCGGCGCGCGCAGTCCTGCGGGCCTGGCCATGCTGGCCCTGACCGTCCTCCTGTACGGCGCGTTCTGGCTGGCCCTTGCACTGCTGATCGGCTGCCTTGCCCGGCGCACCACCGAGGCGGCCATCGCCGCCGGCGCGCTGTGGCTGCTGATCGTGGTCATGGCGCCGTCGCTGGCGCTGGCCACGGTGAATCTGATCGCGCCGCCGCCGTCACAGATGCAGTTCGCCACCGAAGTAAAGGCGATGCAGTCCGATATCGCCACGCGCCAGCGGCGCGAGCATGCGAGGTCGGCGCCAGTGAATTCGCCGTCCCCCGTCATCTCCGACACTGTGCGCCAGGCCTACGCCGATCGGGTTGCAGCTGACCGGGAACTGGAACGCCTGATCGCCTCGCATGCGCAGGCCGAGGCCGCATATCGCCAGGTTCTGGACAAGGTGCGGCTGCTGCTGCCGGCCGTCGCGACACAGGACGCGCTCGACCGCATCGCAGGCTCGGATGCCGACCGCGCGCTCGACTTCCAGGGACAGGTCCACTCCTTCTGGCAGGCGCGGCGGCTGTTGCACAAGGCCTATCTGGATCGTGACGCGCCGCAGACCTTCGAAGAGTACGACACCCTGCCCCGCTTCCAGTTCCACGAAACAGCCGGCGTCGCCCAACGTGGTGTCCTGGCCGATCTCGCCGCACTGATCATTGCCACCCTGCTTGTCCTGCTTGCAGCCGGTGCATTGCGCAGCCGGCTGGCAACGCCCTGAGGAGACGTCCACATGCTGTCTGCAAAAAGCCTGGTCATGGAACACGGTGCACATCGGGCGCTGGATGACGTCAGCTTCGAGGTGAAGCCCGGCGAGATCTTCTGCCTGCTGGGCGCCAACGGCGCCGGCAAGTCGACCACCATCAAGCTGTTCCTTGGCTTTCTGAAACCCACCTCCGGTGCGGCCGAAGTGGACGGTCTCAGTGCGCACCAGCAGCCGCAGGAGGTACGCCGGCGGCTGCTGTACATCCCCGAGACCGTGGCGCTGTACGACGAGCTGACCGGCTACGAGAATCTGGACTACTTCGCGCGCCTGGCCGGTGTCGAGGAACGCTCGCCAGCGCGGTTGAAGGACGCACTCAGGTCCGCCGGCCTGGCGACCGACGCATTCGGGCGACGCGTGGGCCTCTATTCCAAGGGCATGCGGCAGAAGGTCGGCATCGCACTGGCCATCGTCAAGGAAGCCAGGGCCCTGTTGCTGGATGAACCCACCTCGGGCCTGGACCCTACGGCGTCAGCCGAGTTCCACGAGCTGATCGTGCGGGAACGCGATCGCGGCACAGCGATCCTGATGGCCACCCACGATCTGTTCCGTGCCCGTGAGGTGGCGACCACGATCGGCCTGATGCGGGCCGGCCGCCTGCGCAGGACGCTTGATGCCAGCACGATCACCGCGAACGATCTTGAGAGCCTGTACCTGGAAGAAATGAGCCGCAGCGCCTAGGCCACGGCGGCCGCCTGCGCGCCACGCTGGCCGGACCAGCGCCGCAGCCACGCTTCGATGTTGATCTGCGGGCCGAAGATGCCGAGCACCTGCGATGAGTGGTCCGGGCCGACCTGCTGGATGCCGGCATCGGCCAGCGCGCTGTCGAGATAGCCGCGCTTGGCCAGCATGCCGTCAACCAGCAGATTCCTGATGAACTGCTTGTGCCCCTGGGTGACCGCCACGGAGTGATCATCCAGATAGGATTTCACCTTCCGCGACAGCAGCGCATCCGGTAATAGTCCCTTCATTGCACGCCGCGCGATGGTGCGGTCTTCCGCGTCCGCGATGAGCAGGTGCAGCGGAATGCGCGCGAACAGTTCAACAAGCGGCTGCGCACTGATCGGCGATACACCATGCCAGTGGCCGGCGCCTTCGAACGGATCAAGGACGCTGGTCGGGAACACCATCCGGCCGATATGGGCCAGCTTGTAGGGTGATACGCGATGGCCCTGCGCCTGCGCATGCCGCAACCAGGCCGGCTGCAGGCCATCCTGTTCGGCGCGGTCCACCCGCACCCATGGGCACGGTTTGCCCCAACGGCCATTGATGCTGCCTGGCCGCTTGAGCAGACCATGGACCATCGCATCCTTCAGCACGCCGTACAGTGAATCGCCGGACTGCGCGGTTTCGAAGGCGACGCGGAAGAAATCCCGGTCGATGCCGCGCCGCCAGGCGTAGTCGATCGCAGCGGCATTGCCCTTGAAACGCAGGAACACCGCATCACCGCCAACACCGGTGAACTGCACGGTGTCACCGTCGAAGGCCACGTCACGGCGGTGGAGAAGATAGCCGGAACAATGCGCCGGCCGGGCTGTACGCGGGAAGGTCATGATCTCTTCCAGCGCGCAGTGAGGTTGCCTTCGGTACTCGATGTATTCGCAACGCCTGCCCGAGGAATCACTGGCCCCTTGCACTGCCATCCGCGCGAACAGCCGTTCGTCGGCGCCGATGCCATCATCGTAGTGGTGAACACACGTCACCTCCGGTGCCGACGGCGCCTGCAACAGGCCGGCCAGGATGATCGAGGAATCCAGACCGCCCGACAGCTGCAGCTGGATGCGCCGGTGCGGGCTGGCCAGTGCACCGATGCAGCCCAGCAGCGTGGAACGCGCCAGCGACACGGCTTGCTGAAGATCTTCGATCGGCGCGTCGCGGGCCAGCCGCACCACATTCCACTGGCACTGCCGGCCCACCGGTTCGCCGTTCCGGATCGAAACCGCCTCACCGGCTTCGACGGCAGTGACTTCCTCAAAGCCGGTCTGCAGGCCATCACGAAACGGATACAGCAGCGAATAGGACAGGAATGACCAGTCGACGTTGAACTCGCGCAGGCCCAGCAGCAGGCAGTCTTCCATGTTGGAGAAGACCACCGTCAACTGGCCCACGGTGGTCATGTAGCACGGGATCTCCGCGGTGGGATCGCGCAGCACGAACCAACTCGCTGTCTCTGGCTGGTAGCCAAACGCCACGTATCGCCCCCAGTACTGCTGGACGATGCTCCGGCCAAGGCTGCTGCAGGCGGTGTCGGCCGAGCCCGCATCGAGGCGCACGCGGCCGGGCACGGTGCCTTCGCTGAAATCCTTGTGGAACAACGCACCGAGTACCACCAGCGCATCCGATCGACTGGATTCGAAATAGCCGGGGTTGTCACTCTGCGCATAGATCGCAGCACCGTTGTCGTTCAACACGCAACCAATGCCAGGCAGCGCGGCCTCGATGCGTTGCACGGCCTGTTGCGCCTGGGCTGTTGCGGCGTCAGAGAGGGTGTTCCAGAGCACGGCGATGTATCGGTACATGCGTCAGGTTTGGTTACAGCACCAGAATGGGAACCATCCGGCGCAGGTTGAAGGGAATGTCGGTCAGCACGTGATCGCCGTGCTGCAACCAGCAGTGCGCGGCGAACGGCTGGGTTCTGACCGCGAACACCCAGCGCGGCACGATGCCGTACTTCGACAGGAACTCGCGCATCGCCAGGCAGTAGAGAAAGCACTCATCAGTTTTCCTGAAGGCCAGGGGTCGTAGCCAGTCGAACACCCGGACCCGCGACGCCAGTTCTTCAATGCTCACATGCGTGCCGTGGTGGTGATCCGCTCGACGGCGCTCGGCAGACACCGTGGCACTGAAAGGAAGGAATGTTCTGCTGCAGGCGGCATGGGCACACGAGACAATGAAACGACGCAGGTCCCGAGCCATGATCGGTGGACGGCCGCGAGGTGCGCCCTCGCGCACCCAGTACCGTGGCAGCGTAATGGCAGGGCTGGCGGCGGATTTGCCCAGCAGCGGGTCCGCGGTGATCAGGCGGCGGTCGATCAAGGCCTGCAGAAGCCTTGGCGTGCTTGCGTCATCGGACTGCAGGGGCCAATCGAGAACGAGCTTGCCAAGGCCCGCGGCGCCGCGCCTTTCAAGGGAAAGATACTTACCCGTGGCCTGGTCCAGAATCACCATCGCATCGCCGGTGACACAGACGTGGGCGTGCTTTGACAGGAAGTACGGGGCGGCTGCCTGCTCCATCATGCGCTCCTGCGCCGGAACCGGAGAAGCGGTGCATGCAGGGCATGCACCGCAGATGCGACGTTGTGCGGAAGATCAGGGCGACGTGGTCGGGAACACGCCATCCCACAACGTGCCGTGGTTGTGCGCCTTCGTTTCCGAAACCACCGAGCCCAGCTCGATCAGTTCGCCTCCCACACCCTGATCCTCAGGGTTCTGCTGTCCTGCCACTACACCCAGCTCAATCAGCTCGTTCATGAACATCTCCTCTAGTCAGTGGATGTATCCATGCGTTGCGTTGGATCGCGTTGCATTGGATACGGAGCAGCCAAGCCACCATCGCCGCCACAGTGCGGGGCGATTGCCGCCAAGGCATCGAAATGTTACGATATAACATATTATTTTGGCGTGACGAACGACGCCAACGGCCCGCTGTCGATGCGACACATGAGAGGCAAGAGGGATGAACACCGAAATCAGTGCTGACGGGCTGGATCCCACGCTTCTGCTGAAGGGGATGTTTCCCCTGCCGAAGCTCATCCGCTTCGTACGGGAGCGTTGCCCCCCGGGACGCTTCGACGAGGCTGCGCTGGTGGAGGAATGGCGGACGGCACGTGCCGAGGTGCTGAGGCTGCAGCAGAAGGAAGCCGGTGAGGCCGACGCCATCAATGTCCATGCGTTGGCGGATGAGATGCTGCCGCTGGCTGAGCAGACGCTGCGACAACCCTCGATGCACCGGATGACGAGTGTTCTGCCACGCAGTTGGCAGATGGTCGAGATCGATCGACTGGTGATCTTCCAGGAGTGCATCAACCTGCGTCACATCGATCAGTTGGCGGCATCCCTGACCGCCTCGCCCACCGCGCAGGAGGTCATGCAGCTTGTCGCGCGCAGCGGCAGCCATGCACATCCGGAAGTGCGCTTCACCCAGTCCGATGGCAGCTACACCTTCGCGTCCACCTCGAACGACCTGCGCTTCCTCGATGTGGCGACCCTCGATCCGGCTGCCATCGCCGACTACGAGCCGTTCGGCGCAGCCAGCCACGCCGTCGTCATCTATCTGGGTTTCAGTGACAACCTGATCAGCGCCACCCGGTTCGGCAGGCGCATGGTGCTGACCAATGGCTCCCATCGCCTGTACCTGCTGCGCCGGCTCGGGTTCAGCCATGCGCCCTGCCTCGTCACCGATGCCTCCGACAGCGACCTCAGCGAGGTTCTGCTGCCGGCAGCGGTCAAGCAGGATCGCGCGTTCTATCTGTCTTCGCCGCGGCCGCCGCTGTTCAAGGATTATGTCGACCCGCGCCTGACCTGCGTGGTACCGGTCACCCGCAAGCACTACGCCCTGCGGGCCAAGCTCGACCTGCAGAGGATCACGGTTCCGGCGCTGTAATCCTGGGCCGAACCCTCCCTTCCCTGGGACCACGTCGACAGAGATGGCCGGATTGGTGAATCACCTGGCGGAACTGTCGAATGACGCCTGCGGGCTTGCCGCATACGCTTCCCATCCTCAACAAGAGAGGATGTCAGCGTGATTGAACAGCCACGGACCACCGAAACCACAGGAAAGGACGCGCCGATCGTCCATGTCCTGATGGGACTGATCTGTATCTGGCACAGGCGCGAAGCGGTGTCGGCACGCGATGACGAGTAAGCGCCGCCGTACTGCCCGGCGTAGTTCTGGGTCGTAGGTCCGGCGTGGAGATTTCGATTGCGGGGCTGAGCGAGGTTGGGCCCGACTATCCGGACCGTGTCGATCTTCCGGTGATGGTGCTTGGGCTGGACCCCATTCCAGATGCCTGGCAGATGCCCTTCCATGCGCACCGGAAGGCACAGCTGCTGGTTGCCACGCGCGGCTTGATCATGCTGGAGACCGCAGCCGGCCTGTGGGTGGTTCCCCCACAGGGTGCGATCTGGATTCCCGGTGGCCTGTCCCATCGGGCCAGCAGCAGTGGGCGGCCGCACGGGTTCGTGGTGTTCGTGGAACCCGGTGTCGTGCCGGGGCTGCCGACGCACTGCGCTGCAATGGCGATCACCCCGTTCATGCAGGCCCTGCTGGAGCGGGCGTCCGCCCTTCCCGGGCACTACGAGCCCGGCAGCGCGCAGGACCGCCTGATGGCCGTGTTCCTGGATGAGCTGATCGCCGCGCCACCGGAGTGGCTCCATCTGCCCATGCCATCCGATGCAAGGTTGCGCCGGCTTGCCAACGCAATGCTGGACACGCCAGCCGAACGGGCAACGCTTGAAGTCTGGGCGAGCCGGATTGGAATGAGCGAGCGCAACATGTCACGCCTGTTCTCTGGAGAAACCGGTTTAAGCGTAAGGCGCTGGCGCAGGCAGCTGCATGTGGTGGTCGCGCTGCCGCTGCTGGCCAAAGGCAGGACAGTACAGGCCGTTGCGGACCACCTGGGATACGACAGTGCCGGAGCGTTCGTGACCATGTTCCGCAAGACCGTGGGTGCACCACCCAAGCGCTTCCTCGCGGAACGAGGCACTCGGCAGCGGGCATCGGACGCCGACGATCAGCGGCCGCAGGAGCCACGTTGACGGATGCGGGAGCGCGTGGCTCCCGCACCGGCAAGGATTGTCCTTCCCCTCAGCGCTGGTAGTCCTTCAGGAACAACCAGGTGATCAGCGTGGCATCCGGTCCCTTCGGGTCGGTGAACGGCAGGCCGGACTGGCTGCCGCTCCAGGCATGCCCCATGCCCTGCACCACGTAGTGCTGCACCAGCGTCCTGCCACCATAGGCATAGGTGTCCACGGTGTAAGCGCGCCCACCCGGCACCTGGCCGTGATAGGTGCTGGTCGGCACGTACTTCACCGAGTCGTTGTCCAGACCGTCGTCGGCCAGATCATTGGTCTGCAGGAACTGGCGCACGGCCTGCTGGCCGTTCACCGGATTGACGGTGAGATCGGCGCTGCCATGGAACACCAGCACCGGCAGCGGTCGCGGCGACGGCGATCCCGAGCACTGCCAGGCCAGACGGCCATTGCTGTCCGGCGAATAGATGCTGCCGGCCAGCAACGCATAGGCGCTACCGGAAATCGTGGTCGCACCCTTGAACATGCCACCGGAATGGATGGCGCCGGCAGCGAACACATCCGAATAGCAGGCCAGCATGATCGAGGTCATCGCGCCGCCCGCGGAAATGCCGGTGACATACACCCGGTGCGGATCCACGCTGTAGCCCGCTTTCACCTTGTCCACGATGCCGGCCAGGATCGAGGCTTCGCCGCTGTCGCGGGCCTGGTTGATCGGCAGCTGCCAGTTCCAGCAGCGGGCCGGATTGGAGGTGACGTTCTGCCGGGGGTAGACCACGATGAACCCCTCCGTGTCGGCCACATCATTGAAGCCTGACGCCTCGCCCATCAGGTTCGGCCCGGTCACACAGCCATGCAGCACCAGCAGCAGCGGCAGCGGCTGGCTGTCGTCATAGCCGGCCGGCACCCATACCTGGTACTCGCGGGCGCCGAACAGATTGCCGTAAAGGCCGATATCCCAATGACCGGCCGGGCCAGCGGCAACCGCGCTGCCCGCCATCGCCAGCCAGCTGCACAACACCAGCAGTACCGCCTTGATCGAATCGATTCCGGATTTCATGACCAGATCCTCGTGCGTGAGTCGTGGATGAAGGAGTACCGGGGACCGCTTCCGGCTGGGGGCGCGCCCAGTATCCGCATCCACGGGCCGCTGCCGACTGGACCTAGGTCCACTCGCTGCTGGCCGATGACACCGCTAGCCTTGGCTGCAGGGGTGGCAATGGGCCATCCGCACGCTCATGCCTGGGGGAGGACCGAATGAAACGGAATTGTTTGAGTCTCATGATCGGCGCGCTGCTGGCCACGGGGCCGGTACTGGCACAGGAATCACCGACGGCAGGCAGATCCGCTTCGCCGACCAACCTGGACAGCATCAAGGTCACCGCGCGCAAGCGTGAGGAAACCCTGCAGGAGGTGCCGGTTGCCGTCACCGCATTTACCTCCGAGGCGCTGGACAAGATGAATGTCCAGGACATCAGCGACCTCGATGCGCAGGTGCCCAACCTGACCATCTACGCGGCGCGCGGCGCCAGCAGCACGGTCACTGCCTACATCCGTGGCATCGGCCAGTCCGACCCCACCTGGGGCGCGGACCCGGGCGTCGGCATCTACCTGGATGACGTCTACATCGCACGTCCGCAGGGTGCGCTGCTGGATGTGTTCGATGTCTCGCGCATCGAGGTACTGCGCGGCCCGCAGGGCACGCTCTACGGCAAGAACACCATCGGCGGCGCGATCAAGTACATCTCGCGCGGCCTGCCCACCCAGACCGAGGGCTTCGCCCAGATCACCGTGGGCAACTACAGCCAGCTGGATGCGAAGGCGGCCATCGGCGGCCCGATTGGCGGCGCCGACAGTGGCCTGCGCGCCCGCGTGGCGGTGGCCAGCATGAACCACGACGGGTTTGGCGAGAACACCTTCAACGGCCAGCCGGTCAGCGACAAGCAGATCAATGCCGCCCGACTGAACGTCGGCGCGTACGCGGGCGATGACTTCGACGTGCAGTTCGCACTGGACTGGATCGATGACCAGTCCGGCATGCGCGGTTCGAAGATGCTGGCGCCCAATCCGTTCCTGCGCGCATACCCGCCGATGGACAGCCGCTATGACATCCGCTCGGGCATGCGCAACCTCAACAACGTGGAGAGCAAGGGTGCCTCGGCTACGGTGAACTGGCGGCCGAACGAGGACATTGCGCTGAAGTACGTGGTCGCCAAGCGTGAATCGGACAGCGAGGCCAACATCGACTTCGATACCGCGCCGGTCAAGCTGGCCGACGTGGGTGGCACCTATCACGACGACCAGGTCAGCAACGAAGTGCAATTGAACTACGATGCCGGCGGCCGGGTGCGCGGTGTGGTCGGCCTGTACCAGTTCAGTGGCGAGGCGGGCGGCCAGATCCAGAACAACTACTTCAGTGCGCAGTTCGCCGACAACCAGGGCAAGGTGTTGACCGACAGCATCGCGCTGTACGCGGACTGGACCTTCGACCTGACCAGCAAACTCAAGCTGGATGTAGGCGCCCGTTACACCGACGAGGACAAGCGCGCGATCGTGCTGAACCGCCTGTACGCCGACCCGGGTTTCAGCCGGCCGGTGGCGGTGACCGCGGACTTCGACAAGAAGACCAACTTCAAGAACGTCTCGCCCAAGGTCTCGCTGGACTACCAGATCACTCCGGACATCATGGTCTACGGCCTGGCCACGCGTGGCTTCAAGTCCGGTGGCTACAACATCCGCGCCAACGCTGTGGCCGTGCCACGCTCGGCCGAGCCGTTCGACGACGAGACCGTGGACAGCTACGAGGTCGGCAGCAAGATGGCCTTCCTCGACCAGCGCCTGTTCCTCAATCTGTCGGCCTTCTACAACAAGTACAAGGACATCCAGTTGTCGGTGTTCACCGGCCTGGATACCAATGGCGATGGCGTCGATGACTCCTTCTTCGGTGATTTCACCAATGCCGGCGCAGGTACGGTCAAAGGCCTGGAAGTCGAGTACCAGTACCTGCCCAGCCAGCACTGGCTGATTTCCGGCAACCTGGCGTGGCTGGATACCAAGTACGACGAGTACATGGATCGTGGCGTCAACGTGGCCAGGCAGATGAAGTTCACCAACGCGCCGGAGTTCTCGGGCGCGTTCAACGTGGAGTACCGCACCGAGCTGGCCAATGGCAGCAACCTGTCGGCACGGGTGAGCTACAGCTACCAGAGCGAGGTGTGGCCGACCACCGACCTGAGCCCGGTGATCCGCCAGCAGGGCTACGGGCTGGTCAATGCCGGCGTCATCTGGCGCCTGGATGATGCGTGGACCTTCTCGCTGCAGGGCACCAACCTGGCCGACAAGGAATACCGCACCACCGGCTACAACATCCCGGCGGTCGGCACGCTGATTGGCTTCTATGGTCCGCCACGCCAATATAGCCTCAGCGTCCGTTACGATTTCTAGCGCATCCGTTACGATCTCCAGGAAGCTTCTGCATGACGCAGTCTTACGACGACCTTTACTGGAACAGCAATGATGGGTTGCGCCTGCACGCGCGCGACCATGCACCCGATGCGGGGCGGGCAGCGCGTGGCACGGTGGTCTGCATTCCCGGGCTGACCCGCAATGGCGCCGATTTCGATGCGCTTGCCGATGTGCTCACCGCCGAGGGCTGGCGCGTGATCGCGGTCGACCTGCGCGGTCGCGCAGGCTCGGAACGCGCATATGACCCGTCCAGCTACAACCCGCGTGCCTATGCGGATGACATGGTTGCGCTGCTGCGCTCGCAGAACATCGCCAAGGCGGTATTCGTCGGCACCTCGCTGGGCGTGCTGGTGACCATCACCCTCGCCTCGCGCGCGCCCGAGCGGATCGCGGGCGCAGTGCTCAACGATGCCGGCCCCAAGGTGCCGCGTGAGGCGCTGGCACGGATCGGCAAGTACGCCGGCAAGCCGGTGCCGCCGATGGACCTGGTGCAGGCCACCGCTTACGTGGAATCCATCGGCAAGGCCGCGTTCCCTCGCTTCAGTACCGACGACTGGCGGCAGATGGCGGTGCGCACCTTCCGCCCGCGCAGCGATGGACTGCTGGAGCTGGATTACGATCCGGCCGTGATCCGAACGACACGTCCGTGGCTGCTGTGGTTGCTGCGGCCGGTGCTGTGGCGTGCGGTTCGTGGGCTGACCGCACGGGTGCCGGTACTGGTGGTGCGCGGTGCGCTGTCCGACATCCTGCCGGCCGATGTCGCGCGGCAGATGGCGGCCACCTCGGAAAGTGCCCGCCTGGTGGAAGTGCCGGATGTGGGACACGCTCCGATGCTGTCCGAGCCAGAGGCACGTGACGCGATCCTGGCCTTGCTGGAGCGTGTGGCGTGAGTGCGGAGAGCAATCTGCCTCCCGCGCTGCAGGCGTTGCAGCAGTGGGCGGCCAGCGAGCGGGTGAGTGGCGTGACCCACGTGGACCAGGCGCGCATCGATGCCTTTGCCGACGCCACCGGCGACCACAACTGGATCCACGTCGATCCAGGCCGCGCGCAGACGCAGCTGCCGGGCGGGCAGACCATCGCGCACGGTTTCCTGCTGCTCTCGCTCACCGTGCAGGACGATGTGGTCGCCCTCACCGGCTTCCCCGGCATCGCCCATGTGCTCAACTACGGCCTCAACAAGGTCCGCTTCCTGGCGCCGGTACCCAGCGGGTCCGGGGTGCGGGTGCGCTCGCAGCTGGTGTCACTGGACGCGCGCCAGCCGGGCCAGTGGCTGCTGACCCAGCGCAAGGCCGTCGAGCGGGTTGCCGATGGCGAGCTGGCACTGGTCGCTGAGCAGCTGTCACTGATCGTGGTCGTCCCCTAGCACCACCCTGCCCGGTTCTCTCCCTACACTGGAGCGATGTTGACGCCCTCCATCGTCCTCTTCGCCTGCATTGCATGGACCGCACTGCTGTTTGGCGTGGCGCTGTGGGGTGAGCGCCGGGGGCACCGGCTTTCGAAGGCATGGCCGCTCATCTACGCGCTGTCGCTGGCCGTGCACTGCACCGCGTGGACCTACTACGGCGCGGCCTCGCAGGGACTGCAATGGGGCTTCCCCATTCCACCCACCCTGGCCGGCATGGCGTTGATCTTTGCCTTCGGCCTGCCGTTCCTGCTCCGCCTGGGGCGGCTGGCCAAGCAGCACAACAGTGCCACCATCGCTGATCTGGTCGTCGCACGACTGCGTGCCGATCGCGGCCTCGGCTTCACCATCACCCTGGTGGCACTGTTCGGCATCATTCCCTACATCGCCCTGCAGCTGAAAGCCGTCAGTCAGGGCCTGGGCGCGCTGCTGGGCGATCGTTTCGCGCCTGCTGCCGCGCAGCTGGACATGTCGTTCTGGTTCGCCCTGACGATGGCGGCGTTCACCCTGCTGTTCGGTGCACGCAAGGCATCGGCCACCGAGCCCAATCGTGGCATCGTGGTCGCACTGGGGCTGGAGTCGGTATTGAAGCTGGTGGCGCTGCTCGCCATTGGCCTCTATGCGGCGCTGTCGGTGCGCCAGGCGGGCACGCCGCTGCTGGAAAAGATGGCGCAGCTGCCGCCACCGGCCATCATGCCGGACTATCTGACCATGGTCGCGCTGGGGGCGATCTCCGCGTTTACCCTGCCGCACCAGTTCCATGTCGGCGTGGTCGAACTGCGCCAGACCTCGGACCTGAGGACGGCACGCTGGTTGTTCCCGGTCTACCTGCTGCTGATCGGGTTGCCGTCGGTGCCGATGGCGCTGGCCGGTGCCGCGCAGCTGCCCGCATCGGTGTCGCCTGACCTGTACGTGCTGGCGCTGCCGCAGGCCGGTGGCCACCACCTGCTGGCGCTGCTGGCCTATCTGGGCAGCCTGAGCGCCGCCACCGGCATGATGATCCTGTCCGGGCTGACCCTGTCGATCATGCTCGGCAACCATGGCTTCGGCTCACGGTTGCTGGACGGTATTGCCGGCGGTGCCGCGGCGGCCGACCTGCGTCCACGCGTGCTGGCCTTCCGCCGTGCCGGCATCCTCGCCGTGTTCCTGATGTCGTGGCTGTACAGCCGGGCGATGAGCGACACCGAGGCACTCAGCGATTTCGGCCTGATGTCCTTCACCGCCCTCTCGCAGCTGGCGCCGGCGGTCCTGCTGGCGGTGTATCGCCCGCGCACGCCCTCTCCGGCCATCATCGCCGGCATCGTGCTGGGGTCGTTGGCCTGGCTGTGGCTGGTGCTGCTGCCGATGGTGATCCCTGCCTCGCCCCCCGCCTCGGGGCCCGATGACCTGCACTGGCTGTCCGTGGTCTCGCTGCGCCTGCAGTCGGGCCATATCGCCATCAGCATGGGCGCCAGTCTGGCGGTCAACCTGCTGACGGTTGCGCTGGTGTCGCGCGCGGTGCGTCCCTCGTTGCCGCGACGACGGGATGCGGTGGCAGCAGCCTCGCTGCGCAGGACGGCCGGACGCTTCCTCGGCCAGGAGCGGGCCCGGCAACTGATGGATGGGCATGCCGGGCAGCTGCTGGACGACGACCGGGTCATCACCATCGAACGCGAACTGAGCGCCGTGGTCGGCGCGGGCATGGCGCGCCTGCTGGTGGAGGCCGCTCGCGATGGCGGTGCCGCGCCCTTGGATGCGGTGACCCGTGCTGTGGGCGAAGCCACCCAGGCGCTGCGCTTCAACCAGCGCCTGCTGGAAGCGGCGTTGGAAAACATGAGCCAGGGCATCAGCGTGGTCGACGCGCAGCTGCAGCTGGTGGCCTGGAACAGCCGCTACGCCGCGTTGTTCAAGTTTCCGCCCGAGTTGCTGCAGGTCGGGCAGCCGGTGGTCAATCTGACAGCGTGGGCGCTGGCCGAGCTGAAGATCGGTGACGGCCCCGGTGACACTCGCGACAAGGCTTTGCAGCGTCGCGTCGCACACATGCGGCGTGGCACGCCGCATCTGTCCGAACGGATCTTCCCCGACAACACCATCGTCGAGATCCGTGGCAATCCGATGCCCGGCGGTGGCTACGTGGCCACCTTCACCGACGTCACCGCCTTCCGCCGCGCCGAGGAAGCGCTCAAGCGCAGCAATGAAACCCTGGAGCGCCGCGTACAGGACCGCACCGCACGGCTGGAACAGGCAGTGCACGAAGCCGAGCGCGCGAACGTTGCCAAGACACGCTTCCTGACGGCGGTCGGCCACGACCTGATCCAGCCACTGCATGCGGCGCAGCTGCTGACCGATGCGATGTCGCAGCACATCGAATCGGAGTTCCTCGACAGTTTCCTGCGCCAGATCCGTGGTGCGCTGGACTCCACCGACGACCTGCTGTCCGGGCTGCTGGATATCTCCCGGCTTGAGGCGGGTGGACTGGTCGCCGATCCGCGCCCCTTCGCGCTGTCGACCGTCCTGGATCCGCTCGCGCAGGAGTTCGCGGTACTGGCGGCGGCGCGCGGCCTGCAGTTCCGTTACGTGCGGACCCAGGCATGGGTGCACAGTGACCCGCTGCTGCTGCGCCGTGTGCTGCAGAACTTCCTGGCCAATGCCATTCGTTACACCCGCCATGGCGGTGTGTTGCTCGGTGTGCGCCGCCAGGGACAGGCACTGCTGATCGGTGTGCATGACACCGGCCCCGGCATTGCTCCGGAGCAGCAGGCGGTGGTGTTCGAGGAGTTCCACCGGGTCGATCGCAGCAACGGCCAGGGACTGGGCCTGGGCTTGACCATCGCGCACCGCATCGCCGACCTGCTGCACGCACCCCTGCACCTGCGCAGCGTGCCCGAGCACGGCTCGGCCTTCTCGATCAGCGTGCAACGCGCAGCACCCCCTGCGACCCCGCGCAGCTCACCGCCAGCGGCGGGCAGCAGCGCGCTCAAGGGAGTCCGCGTGCTGGTGGTCGACAACGACCCGGACGCACTGGAGGCGATGCGGCAGCTGCTGCTTTCCTGGGGTTGCGATGTCGTCGCGGCAGGCCAAGCCGATGACATCGGACCGTCAGCGCACGAGGCGGCGCTGTGGCTGTTCGACTATCACCTGGATGATGGCGATACCGGTGTTGCGCTGTGGAAGCGGCTGGTAGGCATGCATGGGCCGCGTCCGACAGTGATCCTCAGTGCGGATGCCGGCAGCGATACGCGCGAGGCGGTGCGCGGCGTTGGGCTGTCCCTGCTCAACAAGCCGTTCAAACCGTTGGCGCTGCGCTGGGCGATCAACCACCTGCTGGCGGCCAGCACCACGCCCTGACCGGTCAGGGCTCAGGCAGTTCTTCGATCTGCCGGGACGGATCGGCCAATCCCATTTCGTGCAGCACGCGGATGGCCTGCGCGCGGTTGCGCACGCCCAGCCGCTCCATGATGCGTGTCATGTGTGCCTTGACCGTGCGCAGCTGTACGCCCAGCCGGTCGGCAATCTGCTTGTTGAGCAGGCCCTCGGCCACCAGCCCCAGTACCTTGTACTGATGTGCCGACAGGCTGGCCAGGCGCGCGGCCAGGTCGGCATCCCTGCTGAACGTCGCCACCCGGGCCACCGGTTCGCGCAGCAGCGCCGGGATCCAGCGCTCGCCCACCAGCACGGACTGCAGCGCGGACTGCAGCTCGTTCAAACCCGAGCTCTTGGGCAGATAGCCCGCGGCGCCAAGGTCGATGGCACGCCGGATGACCTGCGGCTCCTCGTTAGCGGAGACGATGATGATCGCCAGGCCCGGCTGCAACGCACGGATCGTGGCCAGCCCGGCCAGTCCGTGGTTGCCCGGCATGTGCAGGTCCAGCAGCATCAGATCGATCGACTGGTTCTCGATCACCTCCAGCACGCTGTCCAGCGAATCAGCTTCGCTGATCTGCAGATCGGCGACCGCCTCTTCCGCCGCGCGATGCAGTGCCGCGCGGAACAAAGGGTGATCGTCGGCGATGAGCAGGGTGGGCATGTCCTGGCGAGATTATCAAATCGGGTGCGCGCGGGAACAGGTACCTAGGTACGCTGGTGCAGCAGGAAGGGCTTGCTAGTGTGGTGCGGAGAAGGCCGGCGACCGCAACGCCGCCCACGAGGAAATGCCATGTCATCCGCTCCCACTCCCGATGCCCATGCCTATCCACTGCTGATCAAGCAGCTGCTGCTGATGCCGCTGGCGGTGAGCCCTGAACAGGAAATCGTCTACGGCGACCAGGTCCGATTCGACTACCGCACCCTGCAGGCGCGCATCGGCCAGCTGGCCGGCCTGTTGACCTCGCTGGGAGTCGGCCACGGCGACACGGTGGCGGTGATGGACTGGGACAGCAACCGCTACCTGGAGGCCTACTTCGCCGTGCCGATGATCGGTGCGGTGCTGATGATGGTGAACGTGCGCCTGGCCCCAGAGCAGATCGCCTACACGCTGAACCACGGCGGGGCGCGGGTGATCCTGGCCAACCGCGAGTTCCTGCCGCTGCTGGACGCCATCGACGAGCAGCTGCCGGACCTGCGCACGCGCATCCTGCTGGACGATGCAGGCGGTCCGCTGCCGCCAGGCTTCGCCACCGAGTACGAAGCGGGGTTGCGCGATGCCACGCCGATCGTCCGCTTCCCGGACTTCGACGAGAACGCCCGTGCCACGGTGTTCTACACCACTGGAACCACCGGGCTGCCCAAGGGCGTGTATTTCAGCCACCGGCAGCTGGTGTTGCATTCGCTGGCGGCGATGGCCGCGCTTGGCGGTGCACCCCGTCAAGGCCGCCTGCATCGCGACGATGTCTACATGCCCATCACCCCGATGTTCCATGTGCACGCGTGGGGCCTGCCCTACGTGGCTACGGCGATGGGCATCAGGCAGGTCTATCCGGGGCGCTACCTGCCTGCGACGCTGCTGGCATTGATCGCCCGTGAGAAGGTGACCTTCTCGCACTGCGTGCCAACCATCCTGCACATGCTGCTGGAGCATCCGGACGCGGCGCAGACCGACCTGGAAGGCTGGAAGGTGATCATCGGCGGTGCCGCCCTGCCGCGTGCGCTGGCGCAGCGTGCGCTGGCGCGGGGCATCGACATCTTCGGCGGCTATGGCATGTCCGAGACCTGCCCTCTGCTCACCATCGCCCAGATCGACGTGGACAGCGTGACCGATGCCGATGAGGTGCTGTCGCTGCGCACCAAGGCCGGCATACCGGTACCACTGGTGGACCTGCGCATCGTCGACCCGGACATGAAGGATGTCGCCCACGATGGCATCGCCACCGGAGAGGTCGTCGTGCGCGCACCCTGGCTCACCCAGGGCTACCTGCACGATCCGGATGCATCTGCAGCACTGTGGGCAGGAGGCTATCTGCATACCGGGGACATCGGCAACATCGATGAATGCGGCTACCTGAGGGTGACCGACCGTATCAAGGATGTGATCAAGACCGGCGGTGAGTGGATCTCCTCGCTCGCCCTGGAGGACATCATCGCCCTGCATCCGGCGGTCAGCGAAGTCGCGGTGATCGGCATCGCCGACACGAAATGGGGCGAGCGGCCGTTGCCGCTGGTGGTCAGGCAGCCTGGCAGTGAGGTGACCGAAGCGGAGATCATCGAACTGGTCGCTGCGCGAAGCCGCTCAGGGGACATCTCACGGTATGCGATTCCGGAACGGGTCAGTTTCGTGGAATCGATCGAGCGGACCAGCGTGGGCAAGATCAACAAGAAGAAGCTGCGTGGGTTGCATGACCCAGCGACTGGCTCGGGCCGTGGGTGATCTCCGCCCGATCGCCGAGGTCAGTGTTCGCACGGCGAGGTATGGAGCGGCACCCCGGAACCATGATCTCCCGAGGTACCACTGTACTGCAGCAGACCTGGTTCAGTTCTGCCAGGACCGGTCACCCTCAGTCGATGCAGGGTCCCTTCGCAGCGATCTCCGTGCCGGATCCCTTCGCACCGATGCTGGCGGGGCCCTGGCATGCGTCAAAGCTGTACTTGATCAGCTTCCACGCCCCACTCGACCACCGGTATGTCCACGACTCGGAAGCACCGCTCGGCAAGGTATTGGAGATCGAGATGACCTCTCCCTCCACACCACGTGCAGGCAATGGAACAGGCGGGCCCGCCGCACCGGCCGGCTTCAGGCTGCCAGCAGACTGATAGCTGTGCGAGATGGCCAGTTCGCCCGTCTGCAACGCCGGCGCGTAGGCGGGCGAATTCCGTTTGATCCAATCGACGATGTAGCCGGCTTCCAGCGAATCCGGCGCGTACGTGGCCTTCGTAACTACAGTGGCGGTCGCGGTGCCCGCGATCGGTCCTGCATTGACGCCCCCACCGGGGACTCCACTCAGTGCCAGCACCAATGGCAGCGCCGCGCCCAACAGCGAGAACTTCATACCCTGCTCCTTGTGTGTATGCAGCTTTCTCAACGGGCCGTCTATGACCCGCGGGCAGTGTAGGCATTGCGGACAGGCTGGGCATCGGCGCAGTCATGCCCATTTCTCATATCCATCAGGCTTCGAGCGCGAGCTGTCCTGCTGAAGGTCGCAGCGCCGATTGTGTTGAACGCGGCGCTCAGATCCGCGTCGTTGCCATGAACCGTTCGCGGTCCTGCTGCGTACGGCGGCGGATCTCCTCCAGCGCCTGGCTTTCGGTCGCCTGCAGCATGGCTTCGAACAGGCGCTGGAAGTGATGGCGCATCGCATTGCGCGCGGCCACTGGATCACGCGCGCGCAGGGCTTCGAAGATCGCCATGTGCTCGTCCGCACGGCTGGCGCCATCATCATGGCAGACCCGGGCATAGACCTCGGTCACCCGCGGCAGTTCGCTGCGCATGCGCCAGATCTGCTGCACGAAGAATTCCACCACCGGGTTGCCGGAAAGCCGTGCGATGGCCAGGTGGAAGCGGCGGTCGTACTCGCCGGCTTCCGCGTCACTCAGGTCGCGACGGCACAGCGCTTCGGCCAACGCCTGCAGCTCGGCAATGCCGGCATCATCCAGATTGCTGGCAGCCAGAGCGGCGGCCTCGGCCTCGAATACCGCGCGGGCGGCGGTGAGGTCGAAGGCGCTGACATCCGGCAGACCGCCGGACGCCTGCGTCGGGCGCGGTTTCACATGCACGCCCGAGCCGATGCGGATGGCGATCCAGCCCTGCGCTTCCAGTGCGATCTCGGCTTCGCGGATGGTGACCCGGCTGACACCGAACCGTTCGGCCAGCTCACGCTCGCCCGGCAGCCGCGAGCCCGGCGGAAATTCGCCATCCTCGATCAGCTTGCGGAGCTTGGCAGCGATGGTCTGGTAAAGGCGGTTGGCGGACATGCGGCTGACCCTTGGCGATTCCTTCCGGGTCCCTGCCCTGCCACCGCGGCCGGCAAGGGTCCGGTTGGAGCGACGGCGCGACCACTGGCCGCGCCGCCCTGTTCAGAACTTGTATCGTACACCGAAATACGCACGCCGCCCGTAGGTCACCACTTCGCGGAAGTTCCCATAAAGCGGCTGGTAGGCCACGCGCGGCTCGTTGGTCAGGTTCATCAGCTCCAGCGACAGCGACAACTGCTTGTTCACCCGGTAGCGCAGGCGCAGGTCCACGCTGGTGTTGTCATCGTAGTAGCGGTTCTGCTGCGCGGTGTTGCCGGTGAAGTCCTGGTAGTAGTGCGAGCGGAACTTGCCGATGGCCTGGATGTTGAAGCGCCCGACGTCCCAGTAGATCGAGCCGGACAGCACGTGCCGCGAGAAACCACTCAGGCCAGCCGGTGGCACGATGGCCGGAATGATCGTGCCATCGCTGGCCAGCTGCTCGCCCAGTCGCGAGTCCTGGGTCCGGTAGTCGGCATCGGCGTAGTTGTAGCTCAGCTTGAAACCCAGCCCGTCGAACGGCTTGGGCAGGTACGACAGTCGATGGGTAGCGGTCAGCTCGAAGCCGGTCAGCGTGCTGTTCTCGTCGGTGGTTACCTGCTGCCGCACCGGCACGGTCACGCTCTGGCCGTCGATGGTGTAGGTCTCCGGCACCAGCGCAGTGGCGGTGCCGCCGTTGAACTGCTTCCAGTACACCGCGCCGGCCAGCATCGTGTCCGGGTTCGGGTACCACTCCAGGGAAAGGTCGCCGTTCCAGGACATCAGCGGCTGCGCGGCCGGGTTGCCGCTGGCGCTGATGTCATCCAGCGCGTCGGCCAGGTTGCCGTAGGTGGCATCACTGCTCACGTTGATGGTGCGCCCGGCACCCAGCGCGGCAATGTCCGGCCGTGACATTGCGCGATATGCACCGACCCGCAGCAACACGTCCGGGCGCAGCTCGAAGGCCGCGTTGAGGCTGGGCAGCAGCTTGTCGTTGCCCGCCTTGAACACCTGCGTGCTGTACTCGCCGGTGGGTTGCAGGCGGATCGTCCCGTCACCGTTGTCCTCGATGCGCAGCCCGGTACGCACGCCTTCAGAACGAACATCGGTCTTGACCCAGCGCAGGCCGAGGTTGCCGGTCACCGGCAAGCCGAACAGGGTGCTGCTGAACTCACCCATCAGATAGAGCGCGCGTGTCTTCTCGGTGATATCGACATTGTTCGGATCCTGGAAACCCGGATCCAGCCCGCTGTCGAGGCTGCCGCGGAACGACTGGTACAGGCAGTTCGGATCGAAGTACGCCCACGAGGAGATCGTGTTGCCGCTGGCGGCATCCATGAAGTCATCCTGCGGGAAGGGTGCACGGCAGGCCTGGTTGGCGGCGATGATCTTCGCTTTGTCGGCCGCCACGCGCTGGTCGTAGTCGGTTACCAAGGTGTTGTCGCGCAGGCGGTAGTCGGCCTGGCTGGCGCGCACGCCGCCTTTGATGCGGGTGAAGAAACCGGACTCCGGCATGAAGCTGGCATCGAAGCGGTCGGCCTTGATCCTGTGGTCATTCTCGGTGGCGCTGGAGGTCACCCGCGCCGCGCCGGTGTAGGCGTCCCAGTTGTTGGGGTCGAAGTTCGGCGCGAGGGCAACACTGGGCACTTCGCCGTGCCAGTCCCAGTCATAGTCCACGTAGCCGGTGGCACCACTGCTGATACCGGGCACGACGGCATTGTTGACGTCGCGCTGGTTGGCGCGCAGGCGGGTCATGCGCTCGCTGTCGAGGCGATTGGTGTGCGAGTAGGAAAGATCGGTAGACAGCTCCCAGGCCGGGGTCGGGCGCAGGATCAGGTTCAGGCCACCCCCGGTGTATTCCTCGCCACGCCAGTAGCGGTTGGAGGTGGAATCAATCGAGGTGCTGCCGTGCAGGTGGCGCACGATACCGTCTTCGTCAACCTCGCGCTGGGTGATGCCGCGTCGTGCGTTGGACAGGCTCAGATCGCTGCGGTTCTCATACCAGTTGCGCTCGGTGTGCTCGAAGTCGACATTCAGCTCGACCACGTCATTGGGCCGCCACTGCAGCGCGGCGAACTCGCTCTGCCGGTCGTTGCGCTCCTGCTTGAGCCGGTAGATGCGGCTGCTCGGCACCAGGTAGTACGGCGCGCCGTTGGCGATGGCCTGCGCGGACACTTCGTTGCAGTTGGCATTGCCCACGTTCTGCGTGCCATCGCAGGCATACCAGGTGGAACCGCTGGTAATGCTCTCTTCCGGATCGGTGCCGTCCAGGCGCTGGAAGCCCAGCGAGATGCCCAGCTTCTGCCCGTTGCCGAACTCGAACTGATCGATGTAGCTGGCGGTGCCGCGATAGCCGATGCCGTCCTTGTCACGGTACTTGCTGTCGTACTCCGCCCAGCTGCCGCGCAGGTCCAGCTGCGCTGCACGCTTGCCGTACTCCAGTGGGCGCACTGTTTCCAGGCCGATGGTACCGGCCACGCCGCCTTCGATGATGTCGGCGCGCTGGGTCTTGTAGATGGCCACCGTATTGATCAGCTCGGCCGGGAACATGTTGAAGTTCACCGAGCGGTCGCCGCTGCCGTTGGTGATCTCGCGGCCATTGAAGTTGGTGCTGCTGAGGAAGGCGCCCAGGCCCCGGATGGAGATCTCCGAGGCGCCGGTCTTGTCGCGGGTCGAGGCGGCGCCGGTCAAGGTCTCGATCGCATCGGCCAGCGACGGTGCCGGCAGGTCGCCGATGTCATCGGCCGAGAGCACGTCGGCGATGACCGTGTCGTCACGCTTCTTGTTGATCGAACTCTGCATTGATTCGCGGATGCCGGTGACCTGCACCTGGTCCAGCGTGGTGGGATCCTGCCCTGACGCGTCCTTGCTGGACTGCGCCTGGGCCGCGGGCATGCCCGCCAGCACGGCAAGCAGCGCCAGGATCAGGGGTGTGGGGGACAACGAGATGCTGTGCACTGCTCCGGCGGGTCGCCGCATGGTTTCCTCCTCCCAAAGGATCGCCTGCATGCCAGGCGTGGGACGCAGCTTCGGCACGGCGACATGAAAATGTCAACCAATTGGTATGCGAATGTTCAAATGCCTTTGATCCATACCAGTTGAATGCAATTTAATGTGCTCATGCAGCATGACTTTGCGCGAAAGCTGGCTTACAACGGACCGGGAAGTGGTATGCAGACCAACCCTGAAACGACGGCCCGGCCGTCTCTGGAAGGATTTCATGCGCATTCGTCCGCTTGCTCGATATCCGCTCAACAATCCATCACTGTTTTGCCTGACCACTGGTCTGGCAATGTGCCTGACCACTTCAGCGGCAAGTGCAGCCAGCTGGCTCGTCCACGATGTCGCTGAGTTCACTACCGCCGCCTCGGCGCTGCAGCCCGGCGATGAGATCGTGTTGGCTGACGGCACCTGGACCGACGCGCGGTTGCTGCTGAAAGGCCAGGGCACGGCAGCCACGCCGATCGTGTTGCGCGCGCAGACCGCCGGCAAGGTCGTCCTCAGCGGACGTTCGGACCTGCGCCTGGCGGGCAGCTACCTGCAGGTGTCCAACCTGGTGTTCCGCAACGGCTATACGCCGGGTGATGCGGTGGTGGCGTTCCGCGAATCCAGCAAGGCGGTGGCCCGCCACAGCCGCGTGACCGGCCTGGTGATCGATGACTACACCAACCCCGATGCCAGCGACCAGGACTACTGGGTATCGCTGTATGGCAGCAACAACCGGTTGGATCACAGCCAGCTGCGCGGCAAGACCAACGCCGGGCCCACGGTAGTGGTGGTGCGCGATGCCACCCAGGGCCTGGACAACCAGCACCGCATCGACCACAACTGGTTCGGACCGCGCCCGGCGCTGGGCGTCAACGGCGGCGAAACCCTCCGCGTCGGCACCAGCGACACTTCGTTGAGCGATTCCAACAGTACGGTGGAGAACAACTGGTTCGAAGGCTGCGACGGCGAGACCGAGATCATCAGCAACAAGTCCGGCGGCAATACCTACCGCGGCAACGTGTTCTACCGTTCGGCCGGCGCGCTCACGCTACGCCATGGCAACGGCAACCGGGTGATCGACAACGTGTTCCTTGGCGACGACAAGGCCGGCACCGGCGGCGTGCGCATCATCAATGCCGACCAGACCGTCAGCAACAATTACTTCGAACGATTGGCCGGCTCCAGCAACCGTTCCGCGCTGGCGGTGATGGACGCGCAGGCCGATCCGCCGCTGTCCGGCTATGCGCCGGTGGTGAATGCCACGATCAACCGCAATACCTTCGTGGACGTGGCGAAGATCAGTTTCGGCGTCGGCCATGATGAAGCCAAGGGCATCGTGGTCGCCGCCAGCAACAGCCGCTTCAGCGCCAACCTGATCGTCAACCGCACCAGCAGGAACCCGCCGAATGCCGCCAGTTCGCTGGCCGGCATCGACTTCAGTGGCAACGTGCAGTCACCGGCAGCCAGCACCGTATTCCCGGGCGGCGTAGAGGGGCGTGGCGTCAGCCTGCAGCAGGCTGCCAGCGGATTGTGGGTGGCCGCGCCCGCCCTGCCCGCCGTGGGCGCCGATCCTGCCCTGGCGATGACCGCGCGCGAGGCGACCGGCGTCGACTGGTATCCCAAGGTGGGCGAAGTTGCCCTGTCACGCACCCGCAATGGAGTTGATCGATGAGGTTGCAGCCGCTGTTCGTCTCCCTGGCCCTGGCCACCCCCTTTGCCCTGCTGCCGGCCGCGCCGCTGTTCGCAGCCCCCGCTGCCGCAGCGAGGCAGGCCGACACCGCGCCGGTGCTGGTGACCGCAGCGCAGTGGCAGCGGATGGCCAGCGAAGGCGGCCGCTACCCGTGGTTCGCCAAGGAACAGGCGCGCACGGAAAAATCGCTGAAGAAGATGATGAAGGCCGGCATCGACGTGCCGGTACCGAAGGACAAGGGCGGCGGCCGCACCCATGAACAGCACAAGCGCAACTACCAGGCCCTGATGGCGGCCGGCACCCTGTACCGGCTGACCGGCGACAAGGTTTATGTCGACTACGCGCGCGACATGCTGCTGCAGTACGCCAGGCTCTACCCCACCCTGGGCCCGCACCCCGAAGGCCGCGGACAGATTCCAGGCCGCGTGTTCTGGCAGGTGCTCAACGATTCGGTGTGGCTGGTCAACGCCATCCAGGGCTACGACGCGATCCGCGACGCGCTGTCCGCCGAGGACCGCGACACCATCGAATCGAAGGTGTTCCGGCCGATGGCTGAGTTCCTCGTCAGCGAGCCGAAGAACTACGACCAGATCCACAACCACGCCACCTGGGCGGTGGCCGCCACTGGCATGACCGGCTACGTGCTGCGCGACCCTGAGCTGGTGGAGAAATCGTTGCGCGGCAGCCAGAAGAACGATCAGTTCGGCTTCCTTCGCCAGATCGACCTGCTGTTCTCGCCCGATGGCTATTACGAGGAAGGCCCGTACTACCAGCGCTACGCACTGGCACCGTTCCTGCTGTTCGCCAACGCCATCGAACGCAACGAGCCGCAGCGCAGGATCTTCGCGCGCCGCGACGGCGTGCTGCTGAAGGCCGTGGATGTGCTGGTGCAGTCCAGCTATGACGGCCTGTTCTTCCCGATCAACGATGCCATCCTGGACAAGGGCATCGATACCGAGGAACTGGTGGCCGGTATCGGCATTGCCTATGCGCGCACCGGTGACGACCGCCTGTTGTCGGTGGCCCAGCAGCAGAAACGCCTGCTGTTGTCCCCCGAGGGACTACAGGTGGCGCAAGCACTGGCCGCCAACAAGGCCAAGCCCTTCGATTACCGTCCGATGCTGCTGCGCGATGGCCCGGACGGCGACCGCGGTGGCCTGGCGATCCTGCGCATGAACGGCGAACGCGGCCAGGCGCTGGTGCAGAAGGACACGATGCAGGGCATGGGCCATGGCCACTTCGACAAACTCAACTGGCTGTTCTACGACAACGGCAATCCGGTGGTGACTGACTACGGCGCTGCCCGCTTCCTCAACGTGGAAGCCAAACGGGGTGGCATCTACCTGGCCGAGAACCGCAGCTGGGCCAAACAGACCGTGGCCCACAACACCCTGGTGGTGGACGAACAGAGCCACTTCAAGGGCGACTGGAAGCGCGGCGAGGAGCATGCCCCGCAGGTGCGCTTCTTCCAGGCCGATGCCGATACCCAGGTTGCCTCGGCGACCATGCGCGATGCCTACCCCGGCGTGGTGTTCACCCGCACCCAGGCGCTGCTGCGCCACCCCGACCTGGGCCTGCCGGTGGTGCTGGACCTGCTGCAGGTGCACGGCGACAAGGCCGCGCGCTACGACCTGCCGCTGCACTTCAACGGCCATATCGTCACCACCGGCTTCGAGGCAGAACACTTCCCCACCCAGCGCCCGGTGCTGGGCAAGGACAACGGCTACCAGCACCTGTGGCTGGATGCACGCAGCACGCCCGGCAGCGAATCGCGCTCGCTGGCGTGGCTGCTGGATGGGCGCTTCTACACCTACCGCTTCGGCAGCAGTGCGCCGGCACAGGCGCTGCTGGTGGAAAGTGGTGCCAACGATCCCGAGTTCAACCTGCGCCGTGAACCGGCCCTGCTGCAGCGCGTGGAAGGCCAGAAGGACGTGACCTTCTTCAGCGTGCTGGAGCCGCATGGCGAGTACAACGGCACCGCCGAGTACGTGCACGGCGCGGACAGCCGCATCAAGGACATCGTGCGCAGCCGGGGCAGCGATGCAGAGGTGATCGAACTGCGCCTGGCCAGCGGTGCACGCATCGCCCTCGGCGTGGCCGACGACAGCAGCGCCAAGGGCGAGCACAGCGTGACCGTGGACGGCCATGCCTACCGCTGGAGCGGCAGCCATGCGCGCATGGACCGCAGCAAGGGTGACGGAGAATGAACGGCCCTGCCGTGGTGGCCAACCTGCGCAAGGTGCCGGTGCGTTCAGCAGTGCGCTGGTTGATCGTGGGCCTGATCGCCGTCGCTACGGTCATCAACTACATCGACCGCAATGCACTGGCGGTGATGTGGCCGGAGATCGCCAGGGAAGTGGGTGCGACCAAGGACGACTATGCCCTGCTGGTAACGGTGTTCATGCTGTTCTACGCCACCGGCCAGTTCCTGTTCGGGCGCCTGTTCGACATGATCGGCACGCGCCTGGGGTTCGCCCTGTCGATCAGCGTGTGGTCGATCTCGATCGCGCTGCACTCGATCACCCATTCGATGCTCTCCTTCAGCCTGGTAAGGGCGATGCTCGGCATCAGCGAAGCGGGTGCGTGGCCCGGCGCGGTCAAGGCCAATGCCGAGTGGTTCCCTGCGCGCGAACGCGCGTTGGCGCAGGGCGTGTTCAACGCGGGGGCGTCGATCGGCGCGATCGTCTCCGCACCCGCCATCGCCGGCCTCTATCTGTGGCTAGGCTGGCGCGGCACCTTCGTGCTGGTCGGTGCGATCGGCTTCCTGTGGCTGCTGCCGTGGCTGTTTGTCTACCGCGCCGGGCCGGACAAGCATCCGTGGGTGAGCGATGCCGAGCGCCGGCTGATCCAGCAAGACCAGGCCGGGCAGCAGACAGAGGCGGCGCCCAAAGCCAGCGTGCGCGAGCTGCTGGCCCATCGCCAGAGCTGGGGCATGCTCGCCTGCCGCTTCCTGCTGGATCCTATCTGGTGGCTGTTCGTGTCCTGGCTGCCGATCTATCTCGCTGAAACCTTCGGCTTCGACATCAAGCAGATCGGCCTTTTCGCCTGGGTACCCTTCGTCGGCGCGATGCTGGGCAGCCTCAGTGGCGGCTGGCTGTCGGGTCGCATGATCCGCGCCGGACACAGCGTGGACCGCGCCCGCAAGCTGGCCATCACCCTGGGGTGCGTGATCATGGCCCCTGCCCTGCTGGGTGCTGTGCTGGCCAACCAGCCGCTGCTGGCAGTGCTGGCGATCGCTGCGGTGCTGTTCGGCTTCCAGGTAGCCATCGGCAACATCCAGACCCTGCCCGGCGACCTGTTCGACGGCCGTTCGGTGGGCACGCTGGCAGGCCTGGGTGGCCTGGCGGCGGTCGCCGGCACCTTGATCACCACCTGGCTGGTGCCGGTGCTGACCCGCCATTCCTACGCCCCGATCTTCATCCTCGTTGCCGCGCTGGTGCCGCTGTCGCTGGCTGCGCTGTGGTGGTGGACCGGACCTATCCAGAAGCTCGACCGTCGCGGCGGCTGAGCCTGGGTCTCCTTCTTTTCCAAGTACATCCATTCCCCCGCAAACCAAGGAGTTTTCCGCATGTCGTTCCAGGACAAGGTGGCCATTGTCACCGGTGGTGGCCGCGATATCGGCCGCGCCGTTTCGATCAAACTGGCTGCCGCCGGTGCACGCGTCTGCATCAACTACGCCCATGATGAAGCCAGTGCCCAGGAAACGCTGGCACAGATCCAGGCGGCCGGTGGCCAGGCCATCGTGCATCGCGCCGACGTCACCGATGCCGCCGCCGTGGCCGGCCTGGTCGCTGCGGTACAGGCCGCGTTCGGCGAGCGTATCGACCTGCTGGTGAACGTGGCCGGTGGCATGGTGCAGCGTCGGCCGCTGGCCGACATCGACCCGGCGTTCTTCCACGCCGTGATGGACCTGAATCTGACCTCGACCTACCTGACCACGCACGCGGTGGTGCCGCACATGCGTGACGGCGCGGCCATCGTCAACTTCGCCTCGCAGGCAGGTCGTGATGGCGGCGGCCCGGGGGCATCGATCTACGCCACCGCCAAGGCGGCAGTGATGACCTTCACCCGTGCCATGGCCAAGGAGCTGGGGCCGAAGGGCATCCGCGTGAATGCACTGTGCTGCGGCATGATCGCCACCCGCTTCCATGATGAGTTCACCAAGCCGGAAGTGCGCACGGCGGTTGCCGGCGCTACCCCGCTGCGCCGCCAAGGGGCACCGGACGAAGCCGCCGACGCTGCTGTATTCCTGGCCTCGGATGCGGCGGCGTTCATCACCGGCACGAATCTGGACGTCAACGGCGGCACCTACTTCTCCTGACACCTGACCGGACTCCTGCCCATGCAGCGCTGGACACTTCTGTTTTCATTGACGCTCTGCTCCGCCATGACGGCGCCCGCTGTGTGGGCCGCACCCGTGTGGGTCACTGCCTGGACGGCCGCGCCCGCGCCCGACCGCAAGGACGGAACGTCCGATGCGCCGGTACAGTTCGCCGCACAGACCGTGCGCCAGGACATGCGTATCGGCAGCCGTGGCGATGCGCTGCGGCTGCGCATCAGCAACGAGCTCGGCACGGCGCCCTTGCGGGTCGAGGACCTGCGTGTGGGAGTGAAGAACGGCAAGGCCGCACCGCTGCCGGCAACGGTGGATGGCCGCGCGGTCATCGAGGTGCCGGTGGGTGCCGCGCTGCTGAGCGACCCGGTACCGATGCCGGTGGCGGCGCTGCAGGAGATCAGCGTAACGGCCTACTTCCCGCAGCCTACCCATCCCGCCGTGCGCCGCACCGAAGTGCGGGTAGCGGACGGCAGGCAGACATCGGTTGCCGACAGCGTGCGGCTGAGCTACCAGCAGAACGTGTTCTCGGCAGTGATGGTGCAGCGTGATGATCGTCCCCAGGTAATCGTGGCGCTGGGCGATTCCATCACGGAAGGCGCCACCGCACGTCGCAGCACCTTCAACCAGTGGCCGGAGCGGTTGGCGCAGCGCCTGCAGCAGGCCTGCCCGAACCGGTTCGTGGTACTCAACCAGGGCATCAGCGGCAACAAGCTGCTTGACCATGGCCGCAGCCACAGTGCGCTGTCACGATTGGATCGCGATGTGATCGCGGTGGCCGATGCCGATCAGGTGATCCTGTTCGAAGGCATCAATGACATCCGCCACGGCGGTGGCGCGCAGCCGCTGCCTGGACGCAATGCGGCGGACATGCTGCTGGGCTATCAACAGGTTGCGGCGCGGCTGCATGCGCACGGCATCCGCGCCTGGCTGGGTACGTTGACCCCGTTCGGCGGTTCCGAGCGCTACGAGCCCGTGTCCGCCGCCACCCGCACCACGATCAACCAGTGGGCACGCGGCGGCAACAGCGGCTTCGATGGCATCATCGATTTCGATGCCGCACTGCGTGACCCGAAGGCAGCCGAATCGTTGCCCAACGAGATCACCCGCGACCATCTGCATCCCAACGACGAAGGCTACCGGCGCATGGCCGATGCCATCGATCTGCGCATGCTGGGCTGCACCACCCCCGAGTGAGAGAGAACCGATGAGCCGCGTCGTTTGTTTCGGTGAGTTGCTGCTGCGCCTGGGCGCACCCGGTCGTGAACTACTGCTGCAGACGCCGCAGCTGCAGGTTCATGTGGGAGGCGCCGAGGCCAATGTGGCGGTCTCGCTGGCCAGCCTGGGCCACGATGTGCAGATGGTCAGCACAGTACCCGGTAACGCGCTGGGCCGGCATGCCGTGGCCGAGCTGCGGCGGCATGGCGTGGGCGTGGCCGGCGTGCGTGAAGTGGAGGGTGACCGCATGGGCCTGTACTTCCTGGCGACCGGTGCGGTGCAGCGCGCCAGTGAAGTGGTGTATGACCGGGCCGGTTCTGCATTCGCAAACAGCAGCGCCGAGGATCATGCGTGGCCCGCCCTGCTGTCCGGCGCGCACCTGCTGCATGTCTCGGGCGTCAGCCCGGCGCTGGGCGCCAACGTGGCCGAGTCGGTGCTGGGTGCCGTGCGTGCGGCTCGCGCGGCCGGTGTGCAGGTGTCTTTCGACGGCAATTACCGTCCCTCACTGTGGCGACGCTGGGATGGCGACGCAGCGGCGATCCTGCGCGAGCTGTTCGCCGAGGCCGACATTGCCTTTGCCGATCATCGGGACATCGAACTGGTGCTGGGGCTGCACTTCGCGCAGGACGACGCGGTCGCCCGAACCGAAGCCGCTGCCGCCGCTGCCTTTGCCGCGTTCCCGCACCTGCGGTGGCTGGCCTGCACCCAGCGCGAGGTGATCAGCGCCGACCATCACGTGCTCGGTGCGCTGCTGCTGGGACGCGATGGAACCCGCGCGCAGGCCCCTCCGAGGCCGCTGCCCGGCATCGTTGATCGCATCGGCGGTGGCGATGCCTTTGCCGCCGGCGTCCTGCACGGATTGCTGTCCGGTCTGGACGCAGAAAGCACCGTCCGCTTCGGACTGGCCGCGGGCGCGTTGAAGCACGCTGTTCCCGGCGACTTCAGCCCTGCCCGCGAAGCTGAAGTCCGGGCACTGATGGAGAGCCACCCGTTCGACGTTCGTCGCTGATCTCCCCCCGGGAGAATCCCGCTAGAATCCAACGGGCGCCGGAATCGCGCAGGGATCGCCCATGGATTACACCGGATACACGCGCAAGTTTCCCAACAACCGCCCACTGAATGCGTTTGATCGCGAGCACCGCCTGCTGCAGAAGAAGCGGCTGGATGTCGTGCCGCTGGCACAGCTGTGCGTGGTGAAAATGAATTCGAACGGCCTGGTTTCGGTGGATCGCTGGTTCGCCGCGCGTGGCTTTGCAGCCCTGCTGGGCGCGATCGGCATTGCCTTCGGGCTGGGCGGCGTGCTGATGCTGCTCTGGTTGCTGATCGTGAACAGGCTACCCAACGAAAATGGCCTGTGGGAGGCGATATTCATCGGCATGGCGATGCTGGCCGCCTTCACTGCAGCGAGCATCTGGGTGGCTTGCCTCGAGCTGTTCCGCTGGACCTACTATCCGATCGCGCTCGATCGCAAGCACCGGCAGATACACGTGTTCCGGCTGGATGGCACCACCCTCAGCGTGCCCTGGGACCAGGTCTATTTCACGCTTGGCCGCGGAACCGGAACCTTCGGATGGTACAACTGGGATGTCCGCGGACTGATCCTGGACGCGGATGGCGTCACAGTACGGGAGACGTTCGCGTTCTGCATCGCGACCTCTCGCATCGAGAACGCACATGCCCACTGGGAGTTCCTGCGGCGCTACATGGAAGAAGGACCGGCAGCCGTCGTGGACGCGGTGCACTGCTGCATGCCGCTGGACGGCAAGCGCGAGAGCTTCGCGTCCGGCAAGGAGCGAATCTTCGCCGAAGACGCGCAGCTCCCGGGTTTCATGTGGCTCACGATGCTGCCACTCAACTACCTGCACACGATCATGCGCTGGGTGGTGATGCAGACCAGCAGGATTCCGCAGTTTCCACCGGACATCGAGGCGCGCCTGACACCGGACGCCGGTGATCCCTGTGTCCGCGACGCTTCGATGAATCCACCGGGCCTGCGCTGACCCAGCGTTGCGTCCGGCAACAGCACGTGGGAATCCCGCGTCATGGGCAGGTGCGTCCTCACAGCGCCAGCAGCCACGCTTCCAGTGCGCGTGTGTCCCGCATGTCGCCGTCAAAGCGACGATCCGGAACATGCGGTTCATTGGAACCGCGCACCCGGCCTCGGAAAACCTTCATCGGTACGGAAATCCTGGCCAGGCCGCTCGGCAGCCGCTCCGGCCTGACATCCATGTAGAGGCTGTCGGCCGAAGTCTCGACGCCGACCTGCATCGCGCCCAGCCGTTTCCACAGATCCAGTGCATCGAGGCAGGCCGAGCCGCAGGAGGCATCGGCCACGATCACCACCCTGCCCCTGCGCAGCGGAGCGGCCGGGCCTGCGGTTGCAGCTGTATCTGCCCTGGCCTCGGATGGCTCGCGCCACACTGCCTCACCCCGGCCGCGTGCCCGTGCCATGCCCGTCGTCACCGATTCCAGCATGCGACGCAGCTCTGGCGACGCGTCAGGCGCCTGCACCAGCTTCTGCAGGAAGCCGCGCAACTGGGCGATGTTGGCCTCGGAGGTCCGCCACTCCACCCAGCTGGGATCGGACAGCGCGTCCACGGCGGCACGGCCCCAGATCAATCGCGCCAGTTCGATGCTCCATTGCGAAGCACCGCCACTGTTGCCACGCACATCCAGCACGACCGACGGTGCCTGCTGCAGTGCTGCGGCTTCTGGAGCAAGCTGCTCGAGCAGCGCGGTCAGTTCCTTGAAGTTCTGCTCCGTAGGGTCGGCATTGAAGCTGCTGGTGGTGATCCAATAGCCACCGCCTGGCATCGTGTGCCAGCCATTGGCCGGGCGGAAGCTGCGCCGGGTATCGGCCAGGCGCGCCTTGCGCTGTGCCGCCTGCAGTGGCTGCCACTGCAGCGCGTAGGGCTTCTCGCGTCCATCCACCTGAAAAACGCAGCTGCGCAGCGTGGACACGAACGGATTGCCCTGCTCCAGCAGCACTTCGCCGCCACCCTGGATGCGGCTGGCCTGCAGGTTCCAGCGCCCGCTGAAGTCACCCACCCGGCGCGCAGCCAGTGTCTGCGCATCGATGCCGTCACAGGACAGCAATCGAGCCCCCAGCGGCGGATGGCCCGGACCACCGTCCACGGTCATGACCACCTGCGCATCACCGTCGAAACCGGTCAGGAACCCCGGCCACTGCGTTGGAAGATCGGGAGCGTCGGCAAGCGCGTTGAGGCTGACGTGACCGTCATTGAAGGAGGCTGCGTAACCCTTCATCGCCCACCAGTAGCCTGCGAAGCTGTCGACATTGGCCGCGCGCGAGCGGGCAAGCGCCGAGGCGGCGTCCAGCTGCGGAACGAAACCCGGATTCCGCAGATCCACGGCGCCCGGATGGCTGCCGCGCATGGCGGCGTCGGCAGCGTCCAGATCCTTCAACAGCGTGTCCGACCAGTCGATCGGCGCGCCTTCCGCGGTGGGCGCCGCAAGCACCGCACCGAGCAGCAGCCCTGCAATGACCATGGATTCATCCCTTTGCCGGAACAACGCCAGTCTCGCAGTTTTCCAGCCTGGCGTACCGCGCCCGCCGCAACGAGCGCGGCCTTCCATCAATGCAACGGCACCTTCAACACTGATGGCGCATTGGCCGGCGAACTGAAAGTCACCGTGCCACCCAGCTGGCTGATGCCCGCGTAGCGCAGGTCCACGGTGTCCACCACCAGGGTCAGGCGGCTGCCGGCCGGAAGGTTCCAGCTGCTGGCTTCCAACCGCAGGTCGATGGTCTTCGCCTGCCCCGGCGTGGCACCACGCAGCGTATAGGGCTTGTGGCTGATCAGCTGGCCGTTGCCCAGCACATCCTCGGCGTACAGGTAGGCGTACAGCGTGGTGTTGGCGCGGCTGAGCGTGACGGTCAAGCGTACCTCCGGCGTTCCATCCAGGCGCTGCGCACTCCACTGGATCGGCCCCTGCCAGACACCTGCGGCGTTGCGGCCCACGAAGGGCACATAGGCACCCGGCGGCAGGTTGATCATCTGCAATGCACCGGAGGCCATCGCCACGCCGGAATTGGCGGCGGTCAGCAGCCCGCTGCCGATCCGGTAACTCCAGCCGGTGCTGCTGCCGCTCGCGACCAGGCCGCCCGTGGGCAGCAGAAGTCCTTTGGGTGCGCTCAGCGCATAGCTGACAGCGCCGGCATTGGTCGCCTGCCAGTTCGGATAGGTACTCCAGCTGCCCTTCTGCGATTTCAGCTGTACTGCAGGCTGGCGGTCGATGCCATTGGCTTCACCCTTGAGGTAATGGTCGAACCAGTCGCCCACCGAATCGTAGACCTCGTTGGGAACACCCAGAGCGCCAAAGGCTTCGTTGAGCGCATGATCGCCATGGCGCAGCTGCAACTGCTTGGGGCCTTTCAACCGGGTGAAGAAATCGACCAGCTGGCCTGGCGGGAACAGGCTGTCGTTGAAGGCGTTGGCGAGGAACACCGCTGGCTGGTTGGCGTTGATCTCATCGATGCTGGACCCGGGGCTGCGCTGCGCCGCCACCGGCAACAGCGAATCCACCGCGCCCTGGTAGTTGCCGACCAGTACATTGCGATTGATGGTCGTCAGTTCCGGTCCCGGGCGGCCGGTGGCCAGGCCGGCTGCCACCAGCAAGGCGATGCCCTGCGCGCTGGGGGTGTCGTTGCTGTACAGCGAGGCCTGCAGATCGGCCCAGCCACTCAGCGCCGCCACGGCCTTGATGCGTGGATCGCGCGCCGCCGCCAGCAGGCTGGTGCCTGCGCCGTAGGAGATGCCCGAAACGCCGATCCGGGCGGGATCGGCCCGGGTGTTGTCCAGCGCCCAATCAATCAGGGCGCTGACATCTTCGACCGTGGCTGGCCCTGCGATGTCGATGCTGCCGCCGGACTCCCAGAAACCCCGCGAACTGTAGCTGATCACCACATAGCCGCGCCGCGCCAGCGACTGCGCCACCCCCACATACTCCACGCTCGGTACCGCCCAGCTGCTGGGCATCACCAGCAGTGGATAGCGCCCGCTGCCCGCGTCCTGCGGTTCGATGACGAAGGCCCCGAGAGGCGTTCCATCCCAGCTGGGAATGGTCCGGTGGGTGGTCTTGACCGTGGCGGCCCAGGCGGTGGGCGCCAGTCCGGTCAGCAGGATCAACAGCAGCAATACCTTGCGCATCGTCGTCTGTCCCCGTCGGTGGTGGTGCAACGGGTTGGACCGTACCAGTGCGAATGGTGGGTGGCACCTTGCGACGCAGCATGACGAATCGCGGCTTCACGCGGATCGAGACTGTGACGCTCCTTCTCACTTAAGGATGGATGGACGTCAACATGCCTCATTCCCCATCAGTGGCGGTGAGACACGGCGGCGCAACGGCGACTTTCAACAGGCCCTTCCAGTTGAGTGGACGAAGCGAATGCCAACATCAGAAGACAGAGCAATTGACCTTGTGTTCCACCGCTGAAGTTTCCAGACCGGACGCATCCTTGAGCGAGCTCTGCAGGATGGCGGTAATGGGTGGGCTATCCCACCAGAGTCCTTCGATGAGCGCACAGGACCAGGCGTACACAAATGGCGTCTGGGTCTTCTCAGGGAAGTCGAAGGACCACGTTCCGCATGGCTGCGACGGAAGGCAGTTGACAGAGGTGATGGAGAGCGTCAGCGGAAACTTGGGTTTACCCCGAAAGTCGATCTCCACGGGAATGTTCGATGCATAGCGCCCTGACACTTCGTCGATTTTCTCGATATCGAACGATTCGGTGAGTACGGTCAGACCCAGGGACGAGATGCGCTCGATGGGCATGTAGAACAGATCATTCCTGTAAGCCGTTCCCGTGTCGCCGCGCCCGTGGATGATGCCGACCGCTGCGTTCCCTACGAACACCGGGCCACCGCTGTCGCCTCCTACTGACATCGCATCACCTGTCGTGCTAGTGGCGCGGATGTAATTGCCGATCGCATTATTATGGTTCGAGTGCGAATTCTTGTCGATGATCGTGCCGCACATGTAGCTGCCGGCATATCCGCTCTTGCAGACTGACGCGCCCACTGGAAGAAAAGTGGATGGCAGGGTGCTGGTAATGTCCAGTGTCGGAGTCGGCCCGGCAACCAGCTCGATCTGATTCTTCTGAGCATGGCGTGCGCCCGAACTCGGCTCTTTGTGCCACTGTACATCGTAGTCCCCTTGATTGTTCTCGGACTGGAATACAAGTGGTGAAGAAAGGCCAACGTAGGTTGCCACGTTGTCGCAGTGACCGGCAGTTGTAATGCCAAGATCGTTATCGGCATCAAAGACGTTGAAGCCAGTGGTGCAGCGTTGGGAAGACCCATTGATCCGGTGCCCTCCGGAAATAGTGGTGGTCTCCACAAAACCGGTGGTGGGCAATAGCTCGACGAAGTCAACTGCGCGTAGTAGACGCCACATTGCACGGGTTGCTCTGTCAACATCCTTGACGTGGAATGTGACCATGGATCGCTTGATGTCGATGCCCGACATAAACTCGATGCCTGCGGAGCGCAACTGTGCGTCTCCTTCGTCTTGCACCGCGTGCATCATCTCCATTGATTGAGGGGCGATCACAGCTGTATAGCGTGAATCCGTCGTGAAACTTCGCAGGGTCTGTACCGGCGTGGAAGTGAGTTTCACCACTACGCGGAAGTCAGGCACATGCTCGATGTAAAGACCCGCAAACGTCTCAGGATGCAGGGCCTGTAACTGTCTTTCGAGCTGCCCCGCCCTCATCGTAGCCGTTTGTCGCTGGGCCGCTTCCCTTTCTGTCACGCCATAGGCGCGCGAATAGGAGTAGATCGTTGGATCGATATCGCCGGATTTGGCAGACACCGAAAAGCCCAGTGTCGTCAGAAGCAATCCCACCAGCCCACGCATCTTCCTCCAGCGTTGCTTGTGCATCGTCCGCTCCTCTTTTCTCGAAACGTGGAACATCATCATCGCGCCCGTGCTGTTGGGCCGAACTTCACGCAATGAAGGTGATTGGATATGTCAACGCGGCTCGTCGACCAACACGATGCGGATGAGTGCATTTGCACTCATGGACATTTGCGAAGATAGGGTTTCGCAGGTTGTCCAATGAGCGGATTCGCATCGTCGACAGAGGCTCAATGGAGCTCGACCCGACGATGTTATCGGCCGGATGGGACCGAGCACTCGGCCTGATGCCGCCCTTGGGTGAGAGACGCTGAAGGGGGTCAGGCCAAAGCCACCCAAGATGGCGGCCACCGACGCTGCGTACGACGCGGCCTTCGAACTGCGCATATGTCCAAGCTCCTTCCCTGTATGCACCTGGCCCGCTTTGCGCGGCCCATCGGTGCTGGCAGCCCGACTTCCCCAGCCGCAGCTTAGCCTGACCACCTGAATAGAAATGCGACATCAATCCCAGATTGGTGATGGCTCAAATCCGGCGGGGGAAGGGGACAGCCTGCACGTTGCGAGGCGCGTCTGCAGTAGCATGCGCTCGTTTCAGTCTCCGCTTCCTGATCTGACACATCTCCAGTGCTTGCGGGCGGTCACAGCTTCGCCTTTTCGTCATTGACCGAAAGCCGACAGCTTGTGACGCTTACGACACCGCAGGGCCTGCACGGCCCCACCCATGCGGTCAGGCCCTACCGCAATCCGCAGCACCCGACTCCGCAACGTCTCCACATGACCTCGCCCCGGCATGGTCGTGGCGGACGGCTGCGCCCTGAACTTCTGCTGGAGAACCGCAATGCGCCTTGCAAGCTTCTTCTTCGCGTTCGTCCTCAGCGCCTTCGCTGGCGCTGCCCAGGCCCAGGTCGTTACCCTCAACAAGGGCGGCTTCGTGCTGACCTACGACTGCAGCATCCACAGTGCCACCCGCTACGAGTACACGCTCACCGCCGACACCGGCTCCGCCGCGCGCCCGTCCAGCTTCTACAAAGACCCGGACCTGCCGGCCGGCTGCCTCGGCCAGAACAGCACCGCGTCGTATGCCAGCATCCGCAGCGGCTATGACCGCGGCCATCTGGTGACCTCCAACCACATGGACTACAACGCGACCTACATCCGTCGCGCCAACTACATGACCAACATCGTTCCGCAGGTGTCCAGCTTCAACCAGGGCATCTGGGTGAAGGCCGAAAGCGTGGCCGAGTGCTACCGCGACATCGCGCCGGTGGATGTCTACGGCGGCGTAGTCTATGGCGATGCCTCCAACGATTACTTCCTGGCCAGCCACGGTATTCCCACGCCGGAGTTCTTCTGGAAAACGATCATCACCCGAGACCCCAATACCGGCACCGCCAAGGCAATCAGCTGGATCATCCCCAATGAAGCCAACCTCGGCAGCCTGGACAACTATCTGGTGACCATCGCCGACCTGGAAGAGCTGCTCGGTACCAGCTACGTGGCGATCAACGCACCGGCTTCGCTCAAGAACATGCTGGCGGCCACCACGTGGCCGCAGCCGGCTGGCTGCGATCTCGGCTGAGCATCCTGATACAGGGGTGCGGGGCGCCCGGCATGGCCACGGGTGCCCCGCTTGCGCGGCTGTGGGAAAATGACGGGTGATTGCCCCGCTGCATTGCCCCAGGAGCTGTAGATGTCCCGTTTCCCCTTCGATGCCGTGCTGTTCGACTGCGATGGCGTACTCGTTGATTCCGAGCCGCTGGTCGCCCGCGTGCTTTCGGAAATGCTGACCGAGCGCGGCTGGCCGCTGACCCCGGCGCAGGCCGGTGAGGTGTTCCTGGGCCAGTCCGTGGCCCATCTGGCCGGCCTGATCGAAGAACGCACCGGCAAGCCGTTCACCGAGGAATGGCTGGAAGAGTTCCGCCAGCAGCGCAACCGCGCGCTGGAACGTGACCTGGTTGCCATCCAGGGTGCGCCCGAGGCGGTGCGTGCGATCGCGGTGCTCACCGACGGCCGGATTGCATGCGCGTCCGGCGCCGATCTGCACAAGGTGAAGCTGCAGCTGGGCAAGGTCGGCATCCTTGATGCCTTCGGGGCCCACGTGTTCAGCGGCCAGGACATGCCGCACACCAAGCCGCATCCGGATGTCTATCTGGCCGCCGCCGCTGCGCTGGGCGTGGACCCGAAGCGTTGCGCGGTGATCGAGGACACTGTTACCGGTGCAACGGCCGGTGTGGCCGCTGGCGCAACCGTGTTCGGCTTCAGTGAAGGCGGTCCGCACCACAGTACGCCGGAGGCCCTGCGTGCGGCGGGTGCACAGGTGATCTTCCAGCGCATGGAAGACCTGCCCGCCCTGCTTGCCGCCCATGCGGTCGACGCGGTCGCCTGACCTCGCCTCAGCCCGCAGCGCCCAGTGCGGCGCTGCGGCGCTTTCCGGCGTAGTGCAGCGCGAACAGGTACAGGCCGGTGAACAGTTGCAGGAACAGCGGCGGCAGCGGCGAATAGGTGATCCACGCTGCAGGTTCGCCCTGCCCCAGCCCGCGAACGGCGAAGTTGGCGATCACCGCCAGGGTGAACACGATCGAGGTCCAACGGTGCACCGGCCGTGCCCAGCCACCGCGGCTCATTGCCGGCGCCTCGTCTCGGAGCGGGCTTCGATCATCTTCCAGCCATTGCCTGATGGATCGCGGAATCCGGCGTCCACGGCGCCATAGCGCTCGATCGGCTCCTGGGTGAATTCCACGCCCAGCGCCAGCCATTGCGTGTAGCGCGCCTGGCAGTCATCCACGGCCAGCACCAGCGGCGGCATTGCGCCCTTGGCCACCAGCTGCTGCAGCGAAAGCGCGGTGGCCGCATCGTGGGTGGGCGGGCCAGGCACGAACAGGCCCAGCTGGAAACCGTCCTGGCCCGGGCTGCGTACCGTCAGCCAGCGGTAGCTGCCGTTGCGTACATCGGTATGCACTTCGAAGCCGAGCTTGCCGACATAGAACGCGAGCGCCTCATCCTGGTCGCGCACATACAGGCCGACCGTGTTCACAGTGTTCGTCATGGGACCTCCCTCAGGTGGGGTCCACGTTAGCAACCGCCTCGCGGCGACGCTTCTCCAAAACTGCGATCTTCAGGTTCGGTCGCTGTGCGGCACGTGCGTGGCATTCCGGCACGCTGGCCGACGCCGCCTGGCCTGCACGCTCACGCTCACGCACATTGCCCGGGCTGTCACCGGTGATGTCACGGAAGATGCGGCCAAAGGTGCCCAGGCTGCTCCACCCGGTCTGCAGGGCGATTTCGGTGACCGGCAGGTCGGTGTCACGCAACATCGCCACGGCCCGTTCGATGCGCCGGCTGAGAAGATACCGGTGCGGCGGCAGCCCGAATGCCTGCTTGAACGAGCGGGCGAAGTGCGCCGGCGACACCGCACTGACCTCGGCCAGGCGTGTGACTGGCCATTCCTCATGGCTGGCCCGGTCCATCCGGTCCTTGGCACGCAGCAGGCGTCGCAGCAGTTCGGGGCTCTGGTTCACGGCGTCACCGCTTGGGCCAGATGATGGCGTGCTGCGTGCCGTGCCTCGGCGGCCTGTTCGACCACCCAGTCACGGAATGCGATGACCTTGGCGCTCCCACTCCGCGCCGAGGGCGCCACGAACCAGAAGCTGCGACCGTCGCTGGCGACACCCGGATGCGCCTGCACCAGGCGCCCGCTCTCCAGTTCGGCCTGGAACAGGATCGGCGAACCGATGGCGATGCCCTGCCCTGCGATCGCGGCACCGACATCCAGATGCTCGACGGCGAAGGGCGTGACCAGACTCCCTGGTGCCGGCGGTGGAAGGTGCCCGTGCGCGGCGAACCACAGGGCCCACCAGTCCGGCCGACCGAGCAGGGGAATCTCCAGCGTGGTGCTGCCCAGCCCACGGGCCGACGGCAGCAGCGCCGGCGCACACAACGGCATGAAAACGCTGGGGAACAAGGGCGTGGCCTGCAGCCCAGGCCACTCGCCATGCCCGTTGCGGATGGCGGCATCGAAGTGGCCGGCGGCAAGATCCTGCGGCTCTGCCGACAGATCCAGTTCCAGCAGGAGCTGCCGATGGCGGGCGCGGAACGTACCCAGCCGCGGCGTCAACCAACTGGTGCCCAGCGTTGGCAGTACGGACAGGCGCAGTCGCGCCGCATCCATGCCAGCGGCGCGCATGAAGCTGGCGCGTAGTGCGTCGAATGCCCGGGTGGCTTCCTGCGCGACGCTGGCACCCGCAACCGTCAGTTCCACGTGCTGTGCGTGGCGCAGGAACAGGCAGGTACCGGTCTGGGCCTCCAGCCGCCGCACGTGATAGCTCACCGATGCCGCAGTGGTGTCGAGCTCCTCGGCGGCACGCGCGAAGCTGCCCAGCCGCGCCGCCGCCTCGAAGGCGCGGATGGCGGCAAGCGATGGCAGCTGGCGTTGGGTGACCATAAGTGTGACTTAGCCTGAGCCCCGATATCTGCGTGGTCAATCCCCTTCGAACCCGCAACGATGGGGGCACCTTCGGTAGGGGATCACGCATATGGATCGACGGCAGTTCCTGGTCACCCTGGCCGCCACGGCCGCGTCCACCGCCCTGCCCTCCGGATGGGCCCTGGCCAGTCACAGCGAAGACTGGAAATGGTTGCAGGGCAACTGGCTGGTCCGGCACCAACGCCTGAAGGAGCGGCTGGTGGGCGATACCCGCTGGGAGTCCTTCACGGGCGCCAGCGCGGTCTGGCTCACCCTGGGCGGGCTCGGCACCATCGATGACAACGTCATGGCACTGCCTTCGGGTCCCTACAGGGGCCTGGGCGTGCGTGCCTTTGATCCGGTGTCTTCCACGTGGTCGATCTGGTGGATCGATGGCCGCAATCCTGCCCATATCGAAGCCCCCGTACGCGGCGGTTTCAAGGGCGATGCCGGCAGCTTCCGCGGCACCGACCGGATCGACGGACGCCCCATCGACGTGTGGTTCCGGTGGCACGCCATCCATGGCGAGGAGCCGTGGTGGGAACAGGCATTCTCCGACGACGCCGGTGCGCACTGGGAGGTGAACTGGCGCAACTGGTTCCGCCGCACGGCTGCGGCCCCCTCTCCGCTTCCGACGCTGCCGGATGCACCGGGCGATTTTGATTTCCTGGTGGGCCATTGGAACGTGCGCCATCGTCGCCTGCGCGCCCGGCTGGCAGGCAGCGATGCGTGGGACGCGTTCAACGGCACCCTGCACAACTGGCCGGTACTGGGAGGATTCGGCAACGTAGGTGACAATCTGATGGACGTGCCAGGAGCGCCGCTGCGCGGCATGGGCATCCGCGCCTGGAATGCGGCTGAGCGGCACTGGCTGAGCTGGTGGCTGGATGGCCGGGAACCGACCCGGATCGGCGCGCCGCTGCGCGGTGGTTTCCAGGCCGGTGTCGGCCGCTTCTTCGGCGAAGACCAGCACGACGGTCGAACAATCCAGACCCGGGTGATCTGGTCACGCATCACCCCGCGTTCGGCGCGCTGGGAACAGGCGGCCTCGACCGATGGTGGACGCAGTTGGGAAACCAACTGGGTCAGCGACTTCGAGCGACAGGCATGAAGGCGCTGCTGGCCGTGATGCTGCTGGTGTCTGCGTCGCCTTGCGCGTCTCCATCCAGGGTGCTGCAGATCGTCGGCCCGGCCGAGCGCTTTGCTCCGGGCATTGCATCCACGCAGTACGACGAGATCCGACTGACTTTGAGCCCGGACGGAAAGACCGCACTGTGGTTCAGCCGCAACCGGCCCGGCGGTCCGGGCGGGTATGACATATGGGTTTCGCGCCACAACGGGCAGCGCTGGCGGCCGGCGACGCCGGTGCCGTTCAACACGCCGGGACGTGACTTCGATCCCGCCTTTTCCGCCGATGGCCGCGCGGTGTATTTCTGCTCGGATCGAGCAGGCGGCCAGGGTGGTGACGATCTGTATCGGGTCAGCGTGGGGAGCGACGGCCGATTCGGGGAGCCGGTCAATCTTGGCCCCGCAGTGAACAGCGCGGCCGATGAGTTTGCGCCGATGCTCTCGCCAGACGCAGCCACGCTGCTGTTCTCCAGCAATCGTGCAGGCGGTGCGGGTGGCCATGACCTCTACGTCGTAGCGATGGTCCGTGGTGAGGCGCAGCCCGCGCGGCCACTGCCCGGAGACCTCAATACCTCGGCGCAGGAGTTCGATGCCACCTTCCTCGGGGATGGCCGTACTGTGGTCTTTGCCCGCGCTCTCGACTTCGGCAGCGCACCGGTGCGCCAGTTCATTGCCTACGAACGTGGAGGCCGTTATGACGCGGGCCATGCATTGCCCTCGCCCTTGAACGAAACCTCCGGCGACAGCTACGGCGCGATGCTGGATGGCTCGCACCCCGGCATGTTGACCTATTCGGCGCGGCGTGCGGACGGTGCAGGGTTGGACCTGTACCGCATCCGCTACTGGATGAAGCGCCCTTGAAGGCGGATGTTGTCGATTCCCGGCGCCCCGGTTCGTCGAGAGGATGAATACCCCAGGAGAAAATGCAGATGCCCTCCCATCAGTCCCTTGCCTGCGCCTGCGGCCAGGTCCGCCTGACCGCCACGGGCCAACCCATTGCCACCGTCGAATGCTGCTGCGACAGCTGCCGCAAGGCCGGCGCCATGCTGCAGTCGCTGCACCGAGCACCCGAAGTACTGGGCCCGCATGGCCAGACGCTTTTCGTAATGCACCGCAAGGATCGCGTCAGCATCGATGCCGGACATTCCATGCTGCGTGCGTTGCGCTTGTCCAGCAGGGGCGGCAGCCGCCGCGTCCTGGCGGGCTGCTGCAATACGCCGCTGTTCCTGGAGTTCAGTGGCGGCCATTGGCTGAGCCTGTATGGCCTGTTGTGGCCCGCATCGGAAAGACCCGTCGTGGAGATGCGGACGATGGTCAGTGATCTTCCTGATGCGTCTGTCCTTCCGGACGATGTGCCCAACCTGCAGACCCGGTCGCTGCGGTTCCATGCACGGTTGATGAAGGCGTGGATCGCCATGGGCTTCCGCAGCCCTCGCATCGAAGTCGCGGGAGATAGCCATGTCTGAGCCCGAGCGGATCGAGATCGAGATCGAGATCGAGAGCATCACCACGCCCGGGCACATCCAGCGCGTGGATCGTGCCAAGTATCTCGCCATGCGCCATGCCTTGCTGCAGACCCTGCCTGCGCAACCGCCAGGGTTGACCGTTGCGCAGGCCAAGCAGGCGCTGCTGCCGCACCTGCCCACCGCCCTGTTCCCGGCAGGCGCCACCGCCGGCTGGTGGTTGAAGGCCGTGCAGCTGGACCTGGAAGCCAAGGGCGTGATCGAGCGCGTCACGGGCAAGCCGTTGCGCCTGTTCAAGCACCTGGCGGCCGGCTGATCAGCGCTGCGCAGGCAGCTCCAACCGGTGCTTGCGGCACAGGCGATACACCGTCACCCGCGAGATCTGCATCTGCCGCGCGCACTCGGAAACGTTGTAGCCGGTCTGGCGCAGGGTCTGCAGCAGCACATCGCGCTCGGCCTGCCCCCGCGCATCGTGCAGCATCGCCCCAGGCAGGACCGCCACCGATGCGCCCAGCTCCAGGTCACGCTCGCTGATCAGCTCGCCCTCGGCCATGATCGCTGCACGCTGCACACGGTTCAGCAGTTCGCGTACGTTGCCGGGCCATTCGAAACGCCGCATGGCCTGCAGTGCGGCCGGCGCAAAGCCGCGTGCACGCACGCTGTGGCGCTGCCGGAAACAGCGCAGGAAGTGTTCGGCCAGCAGCTGCACATCGGCACCGCGCTCACGCAATGGTGGCATGAGCAGGCGCAGCACGTTCAGACGGTAGTAGAGATCGCTGCGGAACCGGCCCTGCGCCACCGCGTGTTCCAGCTCCACGTGGGTGGCAGCCAGCACTCTCACATCCGCCCGCAACGGCTGGCTGCTGCCGACGCGCTCGAAGGTGCCTTCCTGCAGTACACGCAACAGGCTGGTCTGTGCCTCCGACGGCAGGTCACCGACTTCGTCCAGAAACACCGTGCCGCCGTGCGCGGATTCGAACACGCCGATCTGCCGCTTGTCGGCACCGGTGAACGAGCCACGTTCGTGGCCGAACAGCTCCGACTGCACCAGGTTGGCCGGAATCGCACCACAGTTCACCGCAATGAAAGGCCTGCCAGCACGCCCCGACAACGCATGCAGCGCATGTGCGGCCAGTTCCTTGCCTGTACCGGTTTCGCCGGTGACCAGCACCGGCAGCTCCACCGGCGCGAACTTGTGCAGCACCGTGCGCACCGCATGCAGCGCAGCGCTTTCGCCAATCAATGCGTGCGGTCCCTGCCCGCTGGAGGTTGCGTCGACAGGCGGATCATCTGCGTCGAACTGCTGGCGCATTGCGCAGACCAGATCCTGCAGGCCGAACGGCAGCGTGAAGCGGGCACGGCATCGCTGCAGCAACGGCAGCCAGGCCGCTGAAGCAGGTCCGCCACCCGGTGGTAGTACCGCCAGCCAGGGTAGATGCTGGTGCTGCTCGATCCACGGTACCAGCAGCTGCAGCGCGACCGCATCGAGGTGGCGCAGATCGAGCACGGCGAGCAAGCGATCGCGCCCGCGCAGGCCAATCGCCATGGCGGGATCGGGACGGATGCTGCGCACATACCAGCCTGCTGCCGCCAGCGCACTGCGCTCGTTCGCCAACGGCTCGCCAAACCAGAGCACGCAACGTGACGTTGAAGCCTCCGGGACCGCTGCCATGCTTCCCCCAGCATCCGGACACCGTCGGCGGACTGTCAGGCAATCACCGGCGTGCCGCCCCCCGCCGGGACCTCTACGGCCACCGGGGCGGCCTTTGTTGGGCGGATCCTAGCGCTTCCCTAAACGGCGGCGCAATGAGCAGTGCGTCAAGAAATTCCTGGCTGAAGCGGCACCGTTGCAGACCGCGACGCCACCTGTAACACGGATGCGACAGTCGCCCGCCGCCCTTGCCCTGCGGTGCCTGGGGCTTCGAAATCCCAACAATTCCACGACGTGCCTGTAACAGCGTGGCAGCAGCCCGGTCAGGTGCGGCACGGTGCCGACATTGGCCGGTGGGCACTTCGGAGTTGGCACGGTTGATGCGTGGTTCCGCCGCACCCATCGCGGGAGATCGGCATGGACGGCTCCACCCTGATTCGCGGCCTGGCCGCAGCACTGGCAGTGGCCCTGCTGTCGGTTGGCGCGGGCGCATCCGCATCCGGCGCCCGTCAAGGCGTGAAGGCACAACCGGGCGAGATCGTCCTGCTGCGGGATGTATCCGCGCGCCCGGCATATCGCATGGCACCGCCGGGCATGGCGCTGATTGCCGACCCGAAGCCGCAGCGCGAGATCGCCACCGCATTGGGTGCCGGCGGCACAACAACCGGCATGGACGAGTTGAGCGATGAGGACTATGCCGGCATGGGCGCCGGCCAGGCTGCGTCCATCGGGGCTCCGGGTGGCACCACCGTTGAACGGGTCACCCAGCAGGCCCTGGGCGGCACGCTGGGCCGCAGTGGCGACGGCATGGTCGGCAGCAATCTGGGGGGTGCCATGAGTGGGCCGCTCGGTGCGGTCGGCAGCAGCACCCGCGGTATCGCCGATACCGTGCGCGGCGCACTGGCCCAGTTCCCGCTGCAGGGCACGGCCCCGGCAGGTGGAAAATGAAGCCGCTGCACGGGTTGCTTCTGCTGCTCGCTGCCGCGCCCTGGGCGACCCGGGCCGATGACTACAGCGGCATGCTCGCCTATCTCGACGTGGCCCGCATCGACGGCCACGCACTTGCCGGAACAAATGGCGCCATCGCCGTGAACCAGGCCGCCGGCGACCTCAACGTGCAGGCCAACCTACGGGGTATCGCCAAGGGTGATCGCGCCGACGTCGCGATCAATGCGCGGCAACTGCAGCAGGGCAACCGCGTGCTGTCCGGGCCGCTGCAGGCCACTGCATTCATTGGCGGTGACGCACTGGCCGGTGCCAGTGGCATCGCATCCATCAACCAGGCCAGCGGCATCGCCAACACGACGCTCAACGTCGTCAGCGCGACGCTGGCCCGACAGGGCATACGCGAAACCGACGATACGGCCTTGGCCGCCGAGGGTTCCGCGTTGGCAGGGGGGCGGGACGACACCGGTCACGGCGTCGCGACGGGCACCCGCAGCGCAGGTGTAGCCAGCACCGCACTGCGGGGATTCGACGGGGTCCTGCAACTCAATCAGATCGCGGGCAACGGCAACGACACGGCCAACGTATTGGGCCTGGTCGTGCAGGACCGCCCGTGACAACCACCCAACCGATGCACCACCTGATGAGAGAGAGGGCACCATGAAAGCGACCGTCAAACAGACCATGCTCGCCATGGCGATTGCCACTGCCTCGACCGCCGCTGCGGCCAATGGCTGGGACAACCAGAACGCCAACGCGAACATCAATCACAACCACACCGTCAGCGAAACCCGTAACGACACGCACAACCACACCGACAACGACGTACGCAACCGCACCGTCAATGTCAATGTGCAGAAACACAGCAACATCCAGGCCGACGAACGCAAGGAAAAGAACAACCACGGCGTCGACGTGAACCTGGAGAAGGACCTGCGGCTGAGCACCGACATCAATTTCTCCGGTGACCCGAACATCACCGGCGACATCGACCTCGACTCGGCGGCCATTGCCGTGATCGACAACCGCCAGTCGATCAGCAACAACGTCACCAGCAACAGCCTGGTCACCAACAGTGCTTCCATCGGTGACAGCGTGGGTGCCGGCGCCTCGGGCAATCTCGGCTTCAACGTGGTGTCCGGCGACAACAACGCGCAGGACAATGCCGCGTCGCTGTCCGCTGCCGACGCGTCCTTCAGCTTCGGCATGGCCGACGCCGAGGTGTTCGTCAACCAGGCCGGCTTCGGCAACGCCACCATGAACTCCGGGGTCACCAACGCCGCAGGTCTCGGCGGCAACGCCTTCGGTGGTGCTTCGGGCAACATCGGCGTGAACATCGCCTCGGGCAACAACAACGAGCAGAAGAACGCGCTTGCGGCCTCGGTAGCGACCACCGCAGTGGCGCAGTCGAGCATCAGCTCCAACCAGGTCTCCACCGGCAACACGGTCAGCAATGCCGGCTTCGTGCAGTCCTACACGGATACCGTGCAGGTCGGCATGCGTGGCGGCGTCAGCGGCCTGACGCTGGCCTATGGCGCGGGCACCTACCGCGGTACCGGCAACGCCTACCAGATGGCCAACTACTACCTGGATACGTGGAGTGGCGAGCTGCCACACCCGGGTGGCAACAGCACCGGCCACATCGACCTGGACAACCAGATCCAGAACGCCACGATGAACCCCAACCGGCCGGGAGTGGGCGGCCTGGGCTTCGATACGCGTGAGAGTGGCACCAGCCAGTTCGTCGAACTGGGCGTGGCCGATCTGTACGCCAGCCTCAGCGGCACGGTCAGCACCACGCGCTGGGTGAACGTCAACGCCACCAACACCTCGGCGTTGTCCGGCAGTGCCTTCTCCGGCGCCTCCGGCAACATCGGCGTGAACGTTGCTGCGGGCACCGGCAACCTGCAGGCCAACAGCCTGGCCCTGGCCGTCGCCCAGCCCAGCACCGGCGGCGGTGGCGGCAGCGGCGAGTAAGCGCAACACCCCGGCCGTCCGCCAATGGCCGGGTCCCGGGAGCCCCTGTTCCTCCTCCCCCTTGGGACAGGGGCTCCCCCCTGCTGCCGGAGAACGTGATGATCCGTTGCCGCCTCTCGATGCGCCTGCTGGCGATGCTGTTGCTGCTGGGTACCGCCTCCGCGTGGGCGGGCGAGGTGCGCTTCAGCGGCGTACTGCCCAATGGCGCGTTGCTGCAGCAGAAGGTGGAGAGCATGCAGGAGCGGCGCTACCGCAACGTGGTGCGGCAGCACACCGATTACAGCTGCGGGGCCGCCGCGCTGGCCACCATCCTGCGCCACGCCTACCACCTTGATACCGACGAGGCGACGGTGATCGAGGGGATGATGGGGGTCTCCGATCCCGCTCTGGTAGCCGAGCGCGGCTTCTCGCTGCTCGACATCAAGCGCTACGTGGAATCGCTGGGCATGCGCGGCCGGGGCTACCGCATCGATGAAACACGACTGCGCACCCTTCGCGTGCCAGGACTGGTGTTGATGGACGTGCGCGGTTTCCGCCATTTCGTGGTGCTCAAGCAGGTGCGCAACGGCATCGTGGACGTGGCCGACCCGATCCTGGGCAACCGCAGCCTGGCCCTTCCGGAGTTCCTGGCCGCCTGGCCATCGCGCGCGGTCTTCGTGGTGATCGGCAGCGACTTCGATCGCAACACCGCTCTTCTGCAACCCAGCGAACGGCCAAGCGCCCGCGCGCTCTACGCGCGGCAAGGGCCGATCACCGATGCCGAACTGGTCGACTTCGGCTTCAGCCACGCCGACCTGTTCTGAAGGAGGTTCGACCATGTTCCGCCAACCGATGATGATGGCTCTGCTGCTGGCCTTCCCTTCCCTGCCCCTGCAGGCGGCAGAGGGCGCTCCCGGTCGCGGCCTGAAGGAAATTCCGGACCCGGAACTGAGCCTGATGCGGGGGCGCTACACCGTGGGTGGCAACAACGTTGCCTGGTTCGGGGTCACCATGGTGTCGCAGTGGCAGGCCAGCAACGGCGCGACGCTGCAGGGCAGCCTCACCCTGGGCATGGACTTCCGTGGTGGTGGCGCGCCGAAGCTGAGTTTCCAGCCCAGCGTGCATGTCACGGCAGCCGATGCGCCGATGCCCGATACCCACGGACGCAGCATCGACAGCAGCGGTCTGGCCAACGCCAGCGGCCTGGTGCAGAGCGTGCAGGTGGCCGGCGATGGCAATGTCGCGCGCAACGTCACCACGCTGACCGTCCGCGAGGGTGGCGTGCCAGCCGTTCTCTCTGATGGCGCAGGCAACGTCACCGCGCAGCAGGCCGGCGCCAGCGCGACCGCCATGCTGGAAGGCAACCAGGCACGCCTGCTGCTGCAGGTGGATGGCCAGGGGCTGGTGCAGCAGTGGATCCGCAATGGCAGCGTCGGCCAGGGTATCGCCCTCGCCGGTGACGGCCAGATCGCCAGTAACCAGCTGCGGCTGGAGCTGGTGCGCAACGCCGTGGGCAGCAACCTGCCGTTGAGCCAGAACGTGGCCCAGGCGATTGCGTTGAACCGCGGCATGGGGCCAGGCCAGTGACAGGGCCAGGCATTGGGGGAAACGCTCCACAACGCAGGACACGAACATGCACACCCTGATGAGGATCACCCCGTTGGCGCTGGCGGCGCTGGCGGGCACCGGCCTTGCCGCACCGCCGATGTCCGACGATGGCGCTGACGTGCAGGCCCTGGCCAACCAGCTGGAACAACTGAAGGCCAACTACGCACAGGAAGTGCGGCGGTTACGCGAACTGGACATGCAGGTCCAGGCCATGCAGGCGCGCTTGAGCGGGCGGGTTGGCCCGGTCACAGCCCCACCGGCCGCGCCATTGGCGCAGGCGGCCGCCGCCGCAGTCCCTCCGAGCAGCGAGGGCTACGCCAGTACCGCCGCCGAGGCGCAACAGGCCAAGCAGGAGTCGCGGCGCAGCGTGGACGACGTGAAGCAACAGCAATCGGCCCTGTTCTCCCGCCGCTTCACCATCGAGAACAGCCTCACCTACGCCCGCTACGACCGCAAGCAGCTCACCCTCAACGGCTTCCTCGCGCTGGACGCCATTTTCCTCGGCAATATCGCCATCGAGAACGTGGAGTCCGACTCGCTGACCTACAACGTGGCGGCCCGCTGGGGTGTCAGTCCGAACCTGACGCTCAACCTGGACGTGCCTTACCTGGCCCGGCGCACCGTATACCAGAAGGGCGGCGCCGGCGGAGCAGCGGCCGCCATTGCACAGGAAGAGACCAACGGCAACGGTCTGGGTGATATCGGGCTCAGTGCGAACTACCGGTTGTTCGGCGAACGCGGCTGGCGCCCTGAGACCGTGCTTACCGCCGGCGTCACCGCCCCCACCGGGCGCGCACCCTACGGCCTGGACTGGAAGGTGATCGAGCGCGATGACGACGACTACATCCGCTTCGCCGTGCCGCGCGAGCAACCCACTGGCAATGGCGTATGGCAGGCCAACCTGGGCCTGTCGATGGTGAAGACCGCCGACCCGGCCATCCTGTTTGCCAACATCGGCTACGTGCACTCCATCCCGCGCGGGTTCAACGACATCGACAGTAATCCGGACACGGTGAACCCGGGCGATGTGAAGCTGGGCGGCTCGGTGTACTTCGGCGCAGGCGTGGCCTTCGCATTCAACGAGCGGACCAGCCTGAGCTTGTCCTTCAGTGACCGCATCAGCGCACGCGCTTCCACCCGCTTCCAGGGCGGCAAGTGGATGAAGGTAATCGGCAGCGATGCCAATGCGGCATCACTTAACCTGGGCGTGACCTATGCGTTGAACCAGCACACCACGCTGGTGACGCTGCTGGGTATCGGGTTGACCCCGGATGCGCCGGACTTCACGTTGGCGTTCAAGATTCCGTACATGTTGTAGCTGCATCTGCCATGCGACCTCATCAACGTCCTTCGTGGCTACTGACCGAAATGACAACCACAGGGAATCTTCTTTTTCGGGAAAAGCGCGCAACCAGCCAATTCCAGACCAGGTGGTAGGGCGTTGAACATGCATGGGCCGTGTTGAAGCGCCCGGCATCTTCTCCCTTGTTCAGCAGATGGCTTGGCATAGCGTACTTGTTGCAAGCCAGGATCAGCTGATGACAAAGATCACTCCAATCTGGCGGTAAGGCGGTGAATGCAAGTTTGAAATCATTCCTGCCTGCGATCCGGGATGCGTCAAACGTGAAATCCGCACCCACCTCTCTTCCGCAAGCCAGAGAGCCCGTGCGTACCAGAGCTTCGAGCAACGTCCCAAGCGATTGGTCGCACGGCTCACCCTGTTTGGCAGCGCTTGCTACCCAGTGAGGACTGAAAGGACGCTTCGGATCAGAAGAAGCACCGATGTACCACGCGTGCGGCGGTGCTTGCTTGGATTGAACGTAACTGCCGGCACCAATTTGGTAGCCGTTCTGTAGCGCCGCATTCGACCCTGCAGCGAAGTAGAGGTCGAATGCGGGCCACTCTGAAAGCAGAGCAAGCTCTTTCAATGTCGAGTCGTTCTTCTTGCTAGGAAGCGACACGACAGGTGTCACCAGCTTTTTTCCTTTTGCGTTTCCTACCACCTTGGCCTGCAGGATCAAGCCACGTGCAGCCCTCACGAAGCAGGTGCCAGAGTGGATCTGAAGCCGGTCGATGAAGAAGACCGCCGCATCGCCAATCTCAACCCGCTCGGTTATCTCCTGGCCCCTATGGTCCTTCACAACATTGGTGAATCCGGCCATGGGGATTTTGTCAATGTAACCGAGGCTGACTTCGACCGTCCTTTTCATGCCATTGCTGCTGGAGAAACTACTATCGCTGCGGATCAGCGCCTCGAACGGTTTCCAGAATCCGGGCGAGAACAACGCCGCAAGCTGTTGAAGTTCCCCCCTTCTGCCTCGCTTCTTGTGTACCCGGGAGACAAGACCGTCGATGTTCTTGGCCGTGAAGGCTGCACCGGAACTCATGTCATTCCATCCTTGAAGATTAGCTGAGATTCCCGCCGGACTGTAGCGGATTCCGCCAGACGAGTGCTTGCCGGTGCTTGACGCCCCGTTGGCGGGATGACCGCGCCAACACAGTCCCTGATTCACCCACCGGCACCACAGCCGCCCCCGGCCACTGCTATATTCAGTCCAGCTCGGCAGGCATGGTGCCTGCCCTCGAATCACAGGGAGTTGGTCATGGGTCTGGTACAGGCGGTGAAGGGTGCGGTCGGCGGTGTGCTGGCCGACCAGTGGAAGGACTTCTACACCGTGCCGGCGGGCCTGCCGTCCACGGCGGCCCTGTTCGCGGCGGTGCCGCAGGGCACCAACGCCGGCCGCGGTTCCAACACCAGCGGCTCGTCCAACATCATCACCAACGGCTCGAAGATCATCGTGCCGGAGGGCTACGGTCTGCTGCTGTTCCAGGACGGCGCGATCACCGCGTTCGTCGCCGAACCGGGCGGCTACGAGTGGCGTTCGGACGACCTGAACTCGCAGTCGATCTTCGCCGGCGACGGCCTGGTCAGCACCTTCATCAAGCAGAGCTGGGAGCGCTTCAAGTTCGGCGGCCAGCCGGGCTCGCAGCAGGCGGCCTACTTCGTCTCGCTGAAGGAACTGCCGGACAACCGCTTCGGCACCCAATCGGAAATCTACTGGGACGACGGCTTCCTCAATACCCAGGTCGGCGCGGTCACGCGTGGTTCGTACACGCTGAAGATCGTCGACCCGATCCTGTTCGTGAAGAACTTCGTACCGGCCAGCTACCTGCAGCCGGGACAGGTGTTCGACTTCACCGATCTGGACAACGCCGCGGCCAGCCAGCTGTTCAATGAAGTGGTCGGTTCGCTGGCGCCGGCCTTCAGCCTGTATACCAACGACCCGAGCAAGGGCAACCGCATCACCAAGCTGCAGCAGGACTCACTGGGCTTCGCGCAGAGCCTGTCGGCTGCGGTCGAACAGGGTTACCAGTGGAAGTCCGACCGTGGCCTGGCCATCGTCAAGACCGCCATTGTCTCGATCGAGTACGACGCCAATACCCGCGAACTGCTGAAGACCGTGCAGCGCGCCGATGCGTTGTCCGGTTCGCGCGGCAATTCCAACCTGCAGGCCAGTGTCGCCCAGGGCATCCAGTCTGCCGGCGAGAATGGCGGCGCTGCAGGCCTGGTCGGCGTCGGCATGGCCTCGGGCATGTTCGGTGTGGGTGGCATGCAGCAGCCGGTCACTCCGGCCGCGGATGACCCGGTCGCCAAGCTGAAGAAGGCCAAGGAAATGCTGGACCTGGGCCTGATCACCCAGGGCGACTATGACGCCCTGAAAGCCAAGGCACTGGGCCTGTAACAGCAGGACGCACAACGAACATGTCCGATCCCCGAAACGGCCAACTGCCGCTGCCCGGATCCGCGCCCGCGACGCCGCCGCCCTTGCCGGTGGCGTCGTTGGACGGGCCCGGTTCGCCGCAGGACGTCCCTCCCCTGCCCGGCAGCTTCCCGCTGGACACCTCGAAGCTGCCGCAGGCGATCCGCGATGAAGTGGAAGCGCCCGATCCTGTGGCCATCGATACTTCGGCCAGCGAGCTGAAGGACGGCCTCAACCGCTGCCCCAAATGCGGCGCCACCGACATCCGGCCCAAGGCCGGTACCGACATCCTCGTCTGCCTGTACTGCCGTCACGAATGGCATGGCGCACGCGTCGAGGAGGAGTTCGGGCTGGGCGAGGCCATCGACCAGCTGCGCGGCACCGTCATCGCCTCCGGCGCACGCGACATCGATGCCGACACCTCGGCGTTGATGACCTTCAAGTGCACGGGCTGTGGCGCAGAAGTCACGGTCAACACCGAAAGCACGATGACGGCGCGGTGCCACTGGTGCCGCCACGTCTTCGGCGTCAACGAGCAGATTGCCAATGGCGCGGTACCCGATGCGGTGCTGCCCTTCCACATCAAGAAGGACGATGCGGTCGCGCGCATCCGCCAGTTCGTCGACAAGCGCCGGATGTTCGCGCTGAAGGCGTTCAAGGACCAGTTCACCCCTGAAAACGTGGTGGGCGTGTTCCTGCCCTACATGATCGTCGACAGCAATGTCAGCGCTGCGGTGGCCGGCAAAGGCGAGATCAAGACCCGTGAGTACACGGTCGGCAGCGAGAAGAACAAGCGCACCCTCTACGACGCCGATGTCTACCAGGTCGAACGCCAGGTCGATTTCACCGTCGACGATCTTCCGCTGGAATCCTCGGCCGAGCGCGGCAACCTGGATACCCGCGCCAACACCAACAACATCATCAACACCATCCTGCCGTTCGATACCAAGAACGCGGTGAAATGGAACGCCTCCTACCTGGCCGGCTTCACTTCGGAGAAGCGCAACCTGGATGTGGAAAAGCTGCGGCCGCGGCTGGAAGACCAGCTGCTGTCGATTGCCCGCGCACAGGTGGAAGGCTCGGTGAAGCGCTACAACCGCGGCGTGCGCTGGGAGCAGGAACAGCTGGAGGTGCATGGCACCCGCTGGGTGTCGATGTACCTGCCGGTCTGGCTGTACTCGTACCATCAGCCTGGCAAGAACGGCGGCATGCTGCACTACATCGCGGTGAACGGCCGTACCGGCGAAACCATGGGCAGCGTGCCCGTGCAGCAATGGAAGATGCTGCTGGCGGCCCTTGCCACCGGCACCGTCATTGAAGCCCTCGCAATTGCCTTCCTGGTGGCATCGACATGAGCGACGACAGTGGCCTCTGGCTGTTGGCGGCAGGTCCGGCCGGCGCAACCGCGCTGTACTGGGCGTTGTACCGCTATTACCGCAACACCGACAAATCGCATTCCTTCGAGCACGAGACCGAGATCGAGGCGCAGCCCGTGACCGGTTCAGACCAGCAGGTGGGCCGGGTCACCGGCACCGAGGAAAAGCGCATACGCGGTGACAACGTGTACGAGTACCGGAAACGGGTGGCAAGGGTGAAACCCGACCAGTAGAGCCAGGCCATGCCTGGCTGATCGACAACGTCGCAACGACGACGGTGAACAGCTTCAGCCGGGCAGATGTGTACGCGCCTGCGACTGTGGCCTGCTTCGCAGATCAGCTCTGTTTGCCATGCCTATACTACCGCCGCTTCCACCCCTGCCATCGTTGCACCTGCCGGTGGAAGCGGCGGGGCTGGATGTCCCCGTCGGGCCGGCCGCCACGCTGCCGCCGGTCCTGCCAGTGATTTGTAACCCAACGCGGTTCAACCAATCACCAGGGGGAAGGCTATGCGCTACACACGTCGTGATTTTCTTGCCACCACCGCCAGCGCTTCATTGGCGTCACTGGTAGCACCCGGGGCCTGGGCCAGCGGTGCTGAGCCGGCCGGCAAGGCCGCACAGGCACGCTACCACCGCTACAACGTCACCAGCCCCGAAGGCCAGCGCATGCTGGCCAGCTATGCACGCGGCATCAAGGCCATGCTGGCATTGCCGGCAGACGATCCACGCAACTGGTTCCGCAACGCCTTCGTGCACCTGATGGACTGCCCGCACGGCAACTGGTGGTTCTACGTCTGGCACCGTGGCTATGTCGGCTACTTCGAACAGACCATCCGCACGCTCAGCGGTGATCCGCAGTTCGCCATGCCCTACTGGGACTGGACCGAGCTGCCACGGATTCCCCCGGCGATGTTCGACGGCGTATTGACGCCCACTGACAGCGCCTACGCGCCGTATACGCGCAACCTGGCGGTCTTCACCCGGTTCATGCGCCCGGCGTTGCAGCGCTACTGGGACACCCTGGATGCAGGCCAACGCGGCCAGCTCAAGTTCCGCGGCTACCTCACTGCAGACGATGTCTGGAACGATGTGACCGGCTACAGCGTCGCGGAAAAGACCGGCATCTCGGGCAATGCGGCCTATGCGATCACCTGCGGCGCCCGCTACCTCTGGCGCGAGAATCCCGGCTTCGATGCAAAGACCGCTTCGGCCGTGTCTCCCGACACCATCCACGCGGGGCTGTCGCCGGTCGAGTTCTACAACGACGATGTCAGCCGCAGCTTCACCAGCTCGCGTACGGCCTCGCACGTGGTGCAGCCTGACGGCGCCACGAAATTCTCGGTACTGGAAGGATTCCCGCACAACAAGGTGCACAACTGCATCGGTGGCGTCGGCGCGGTCGATCCCGGCCCCTACGGCAACATGACCAACTTCCTGTCACCACTCGATCCGATCTTCTACCTGCACCACGCCAACATGGACCGCCTGTGGGATGTCTGGAACCAGCTGCAGCAGTCCCGCGGCAAGCCGATCATGCCCGTCAATGTCGACCAGCGGCGCCAGTTCATGAACGAACCGTTCCGCTTCTTCGTCGATGCACAGGGCAAGCCCGTTGGCGAGCGTCCGGCCAGTGCGTTCTTCTCCACCACGGCCTTCGACTACGACTACGTCTACGCGCGCCGCAACGACATGCTGGAGGCGGTCACGCTGCCAGCAGCTGCCGGCGCGGTGCGGCTGGTGCGCGGCACACGCTCCGATGGCGCCGTCCGCGTGGCTGTCCCCAATGAGGCGGTGCGCGCGCACCTGACCACATCGGGCCCGCGCCAGTTGATTGCCGAAGTGACCCTGGAGCGACCACGCGGCTTGAACAATACGCGCGAGTTCGACGTGCTGATCAACGCACCGGCGGGCACCGCCTCCGTGGCGGCCGACAGTCCGTACTACGCCGGCACCGTATCGTTCTTCGGGCCGACCATGGCCGGGATGGATCACAGCCACCCAACCACGTTCGCGGTGCCGCTGCCGCAGAAACTGGGGGCCCTGCAGGCACTGAATGCCGCCGATGGGGGAACGACCACGCTGGAGATCCGCCTGGTCGCATCGTCCGGCCAGGCACCGCAGACATTCCCGGTACTGGATGCCGCCATCCTGGTAGCGCCGCCGCAGCCGTGATGACGCACGGCAGGTGCCGGGCTGTCCGGCACCTGCCTTCAGCCTGGCAGTCTTCAGCCAGCCTGCCCCAGCCGTACCTTCAACTGCTGGATCTCCTGCTCGCTCACTCCGATCGACTTCAGGTACCCTTCCGCACCACCATACTGGCTGTGCAACGCCGCCAGGAACTGCTCCATGTTGTCCGGTGCGGTACCGGACATGCCAGCCATCTTGCGGGCGATCTCGGGGTTCTGCTTGATCAGCGCCATGATCTGCGCGTTCATCGCACTGTCCTTCGGCTGCCCTTCCAGATAGTGCGCGGAGATCGCGTAGTTGTGCACGATCTCTGCCTTCGGCACACCCGCCAGGTCCAGCAGCAGGCCAGCGATGATGCCGGTGCGGTCCTTGCCGGCCGTGCAATGGAACAGCACGGCACCGTCCTGCTGCGCGGCAATGCGCTGGAACACCTGCTTGAACTGCGGCTGGCTGTGCCCCAGCCATTGCACATAGGCCTCGCCCAGCGTATCCGGGAAGCTGGTCATCATCTTCTGCAGGTCCATCTTCTCGGTGCCCATCAGCGAAATGCGCTGGTAGGCAAAGCGATCATCCTTGGCCAGCAGGTCCGGCGACTGCGCCTCTTCATCGGCGGTACGCAGGTCGATATCCAGCTTCACGCCGGCCGCGGCCAGGTCATCACGGTCGGCATCGGTGAGGCGGCCGAGGTCTGCGGTGCGCACGAACGCATCGGCCGGAATCGGACCGTGGCGGCCCTGCAGGCCGGCGAAGGTACGCACGTTCCAGGCGCCCTGCAGCGGGATCACGCGCTGCGCATCGGCAGCGACGGGCTTCACGTTCGCAACGGCCGTCGGCTTCGCGGCGGCGGCCTGCGGCGCATCAGCGGCAACAGCCGTCGCGGCCATCGGCAGGCTGAGCATCACGGCCAGGACAAGTTCGGTAGAGCGGTGCTTCATGGAATTCTCCGTTCGAATCAGAAGTTGACGGCCATTTCCAGGCCGAAGGTACGCGGATCGTTGAAGATGCCGCTCTGGCCCAGCGCCGCGCTGTTGATCTTGTAGAACAGGTGCTGCTCATCCAGCAGGTTGCGTGCCCACAACGAGAACGACATGGTGGTGCCAGTGCTGTTGACCGGCACATCCACCAGCGCCACCCGTGCGTTCACCACGAACGAGCTGTCGGTCAGCATCTGGTCGTACTCGCTGGTGTAGTAGCCATCGGACCAGTTGCCGTCCACATGGAACTTCAGTGCCGAGAAGTTCGCGAACGGCACCAGGTAGTCGACCGACAGGCTGCCGGCGTTCTTCGGCGCCAGCAGCGGCTGGACCGTTACCTGCACCCCTGCACCGAACGGGTCCGACGCGGTCTGCGCGTCGATCTTCGTATAGGCGTAGTTGAGGCCGAGGGTGAGGTTGTCTACCGGCATCACGTTGAACTCCAGCTCCGCGCCGCGCGACTTGCCATCGCTCAATGCATTCGTCGTGACCATGGTGGTGCGGGTTTCGCCGCTGTTCGGGTCGAACGGCAGCGAGAAGTCCATCTGCTTGTGCGCGATGGTCGAATCGAACACCGCCAGGTTCAGGCGCGCGCGGTTGTCCCAGAACTGCGATTTGAAGCCCAGCTCATAGGCCGTCACTTCTTCAGGACCGAACGCGCTGTAGTTGGTCGAGCGCGAGTTGGCACCGCCGGCCTTGAAGCCGGTGCTGTACTTGGCATAGACCATCGCGTGCTCGCCGAGGTCGTAGGCGATATTGACCATCGGGTCGAAACGGCTCCAGCGATCCTTGAACGCAAGGTTGGTCGCCGCACCATTGACGATGTACAGGCTGCCCTTCTTGTCATCGCGGGTATAGCGGCCACCCGCTGTCAGGTGCAGCCGCTGCATCGCTTCCGGGGTCCACGTGGCCTGGCCGAAGACGCCCAGGCTGTCGGTCCAGGCCTTGCTGGCGCGATCGATGCGTACCCGCGAGAGATCCAGCGGGTTGGTCGCCGGATTCACGGTGTAGCTGTTGCCACCCGGCCCCCAGACCAGCATGTTCGGGGTCTGCGCATTGTCACCAGCGGTCTCGTGGTAGTAGAACGCGCCACCGAGGAACTGCACCTGCGAGGTGTTGCCGATGAGCTGGAATTCCTGGCTGTACTGGTGCTGGTAGACCTGGGCCAGGCTGTAACGCCCGAAGGGCGTACCGGCGCCACCATAGGCCGAAATCGCATCGACCAGGCCCATGTCGAACTGGCCCTGGGTGAGTTCACGGTAGGAACTGATCGACTTCAACTCCAGGTTGTCGTTCAGCGTCCACGACAGGTTCAACAGATGGCCACTGGTCCGTCCGATGTTGTCTTCCTGCGGCCCGCCCAGGATGGCGCTGTCGCGGCGATCCTGGCTGGCGCCGGCCTTCTGCAGGGGGCTGAGGTAGGCGCCTGGCACCAGCACCTGAGTGTGATATGGCGTGGTGGCATCATAGGAGCGATCGAACGCGTACAACAAAGAGAAGTCATCGCTCGGCTGCCACAGCGCACTCAGGCGGGCGCCGCGCTTGTCGTAACTGTTGAAGTCACGCTCGCCGCGCATCGGATTGTCTGTGGTGCCGCCACGCTTGGCCTGCACGGCGTCGATCTTGAAGCTGACATCGCCCACCTTGGGCAGATCCAGGTGCAGCGCACTGTTGTAGCCGCTGAAGTTGGACACGCCCGCGCTGACGTTGCCGCCAAACTCGCCGGTCGGCGCCTTGGTGACGATGCTCACCGCGCCGCCTTCGGTATTGCGGCCGAACAGCGTGCCCTGCGGCCCCTTCAGCACTTCGATGCGCTCCACGTCGTAGAGCATGCTGCCCAGGCCCTGCGCGCGGCCCATGAACACCCCGTCGACGTAGATGCCGACGCCGGCATCGCGGGCCGGTTGGTTGGCGTCGCCGGAGGCACCGATGCCACGGATGCCGATGTTCAGCGCAGAACTACGGGTAGCGAACGGCGTGACCCGCAGTGATGGGATGGAGCCATCGGACAAGTTGCCCAGCGAAATCGCGCTGCGGTCCTTCAGCGCTTCGGCATCGACCACGGATACCGAGATCGGGGTCTCCTGCAGGTTGGTGGCGCGTTTCTGCGCAGTCACCATCACCTGGTCAAGGGCGACCACGGTGCGCGCGGCATCGGCGGATGCCTCGGCGTCGGCGCTGGGACTGTCTTCGGCATGGGCCAGCGCCGGCAGTGCGGCGGCAATGGCGAGGGTGAGCAGCGGGCGGTGCAGCAGGGCGTGGCGCATCGGACTCATTCGCGGAAGGAGAAGGCCGGCGCAGTCTGGGAGGCGGGAATTACAAATGAATGACCGTTCATTCACACCTTTTGTGACGTACTATCCCGCCTCTGGACGCCCCTCCCTCTCGCAATGACGCCGAAAACCGCCGCAGCCGTATCCGCCAACGACCCTGCCGCCGCCCATGCCGAAGCCCAGCGCCGGCGCATCCTCGATGCTGCCCAGAAGTGCTTCATCACCCGCGGTTTCCATGCCGGTTCGATCGGCGATATCGCTGCCGAGGCCGAGATCAGCCAGGGGCTGATGTACCGCTATTTCGCCAACAAGCGCGCCCTGATCCTGGCCCTGATCGAGCGCCAGCTGCGCCACGACCAGGCCTCGATCAGCGAAATGCCGGCGGCGTCCGATCTGATTGATGGGCTGCTGGAGTGCTACCAGCAATGGGCACGCGGCGAGGTGCTGCCGATCCACGGCAATGCCATTGCCAGCGTGGCGCTGTATGCGGAAATCAACGCCGAGGCACACCGCGACCCCGTCCTGGCCGAGGTGCTGCGTACCCATGACAAGCAGACCAGCGCCGCGATCCATGCATGGCTGCGCCAGCGTGACGTCAATCTGGGCCGCGCCGTGGACGAAGAGCGGATTGCCAGCCGAACCCTGCTGCTGCGGCTGCTGGTGGAAGGGCTGGCGATGCGTGCCGTGCGCGATCCGGACCTGCCGCCGGAACGGGTGCGGGCGCTGCTGGCCGATGCGATTGGTCGTGTGATGGCGGATTGAACGGTAGTGGCGGGCACCCCGGGCAAAAACGGTGGTATCAGATGAAGAAACGGGCAGGCAGAGCCTTATGCACGGCCTTCGCGCGCTCGCCGAAGTACCAGGTCGCCAGCGCGAGGAACCCGATGACGATCAGCAGCCCGTATCCAGGGCGTCCCCAGCTTGCGATCGGGACTGCGCTTGCCGCTACGAAAAATTTGCCACCCGCAGCGAGCAGGAGGGTGTTGGAGATCCGCGCGACGCTGGCGCAGAGCAACAGACTGAGGAGGGCGGACCAGGAAAATTTGTGATTCATCGAAGTCTCTTCAGGTTACGGAGAATAGTCAACGTCGCTTCGAACACGGTTGGCCACGAGGACTGACCCCAGCGTAGGGCCTGGCGTCTGCATTCCTGCCTCCTAACCGGCTTGATCGCAGCGGCAGTTGGGCGCCTGCCCGGCCCCGGCACATCGGACACGTGCACATCTCGGGGACATGCCCGTCCGCAAGATCAGGCATCCACCTGCCCTCCCCCTTGCCTTGATGTCTGCCCCCACCGGTTCCCGTCTGGTCATCTACGCCGCCCTCGCGGGCAACCTGGCCATTGCCATCGCAAAGTTCATTGCTGCCGGCATCTCCGGCAGCTCGGCCATGCTCAGCGAGGGCGTGCATTCACTGGTCGACACCCTCAATGAGGTACTGCTGCTGTACGGCCTGCGTCGTGCAGGCAAGGCCCCTGACCCGGTACATCCCTTCGGCTATGGCCGCGAGCTGTACTTCTGGAGCTTCATCGTCGCCCTGCTGGTGTTCGCGGCTGGTGCCGGCGTCTCGGCCTACGAGGGCATCCAGCACATCCGTCGGCCGGAACCGGCCAGCAACCACGCGCTGAGCTACAGCGTGCTGGGCATTTCCATCCTGTTCGAGGGTGCTTCCTGGTGGGTAGCGCTGAGAGAATTCCGGCGTACCAAGGGCAAACTCGGCTACTTCGAAGCATTCCGCCGCAGCAAGGACCCGTCCACCTTCACCGTGTTGCTGGAGGACAGTGCCGCCCTTCTGGGCCTGGGCTTCGCGCTGATCGGGCTGCTGGCCGCCCAGCTGCTGGAAATGCCGGTGATTGATGGCGTTGCATCACTGTGCATCGCCGGCGTGCTGGCCGCAACCGCCTTCCTTCTGGCGCGTGAGACCAAGGGCCTGCTGGTCGGAGAACCTGCCCACCCCGCGGTGGCCGAGCGAATCATGGCGGTGGCCGAAACCGATCCGGACCTGCGTCGCGCGAACGGCGTGACCACCATGCAGATGGGGCCGGAACAGGTCGTGGCGATGCTCAGTGCCGAGTTCGAGGACGATCGGCGGACCCCGCAGATTGAAGCCTGCATCACCCGCATCGAAACGGCGGTGAAGCGGGAGTATCCGGAACTGGTTGCACTGTTCATCAAGCCGCAGACGCCCGAAGTCTATGCCGCGCGGCGCGCGGCACTGGCCGCGCCGCCTGCGCCGGAATGATGCTGCGTCTGCGCCCGTTTCACCTGACCGATGCCACAGTGCCACCGTCTTTCACCCGAGCCTGCCACTACCGTGCCGGACTGGTTGCCCGCTTCACTGCAGATCCTTCCGCGCCGCTTCTACCAGCGCCCTTCGACCGACGTTGCGCCCGAGCTGCTCAACAAGCTGCTGGTACGCAACGATGGTCGCGCGGCGCGCATCGTCGAGGTCGAGGCCTATGCCGGCAGCATCGATCCGGCCGCGCACTCCTATCGCGGGCAGACGCCACGCACCGCCAGCATGTTCGGTGAGGCCGGCCATCTGTATGTCTACTTCACCTACGGCATGCACTGGGGCAGCAACGTGGTCTGCGGCGAAATCGGCGAGGGCGTCGCCGTCCTGCTGCGGGCCGCCGAGCCGATGGCGGGGCTGGAACGAATGCGCGAACTGCGCCCGGCGGCCCGACGTGACCATGATCTGGCCAGCGGCCCCGGCAAGCTCTCGCAGGCCTTCGGGCTGGACCGCGGCTTCGATGGCGCAGACCTGGTGACCGGCAGCCACGGCATTGTCATTGCCTGCGATGGCGTGCCTCCCCCCGAGGATCCGGTGGTCGGGCCCCGCATCGGCATCACCCGTGCGGTGGACTTTCCCTGGCGTTGGCATGTTCGCGACCACCGTCACGTTTCGGTGCGCCCCTCGCGCGGGCCCCGCAAGCCCTGACCGGGACGCGTCACGTCGGCGTCACCCCGTCGTGGCGATACATAACGCGCTACGCACTAGCGTGGTGCATGACAGCCGCCGAAGCCGCCCTCGCCCCCCAGCCTTGAAACGCGCCATGGACGAAGCCGAACGACTGCTTGAACTCGACCGCCTGCATCTGCTCGATACACCGCCAGAGCCCGTTTTCGATGCGATCGTCGCCGCCGCGCGTGCCGCTACCGGCATGACCATGGCTCTGATTTCAGTTGTTGCCGACGAGCGCCAGTGGTTCAAGGCCAACATCGGGCTGGAAGGTGTCAGCGAGACCGCACGCGAGATTTCTTTCTGCACGCATGCGATCCAACAGGATGAGCTGTTCGAAGTTCCGGACGCGCGCCAGGATCCGCGATTCTCCACCAACCCGCTGGTGACCGGCGGCCCGCGCATCCGCCACTACGCCGGCATCTCGCTGGGCTCGGCGCACGGCGCTCGCATTGGAACGTTGTGCCTGCTCGACCCGATGCCGGGCGTTCTGTCTCCCTCGCAGCGCGAATTGATGGTGCATCTGGCCCGGGTCACCACCCAGGTGCTGGAGCAGCGCAGCACGCTGATGGCCCAGGTCGGCCAGGCCAAGGCCCTGCATCGTGAGCTGAAGCGCAGCGAGGACTTCCTGGAGCGCACGAACCGCGCGGCCCGGGTGGGTGGCTGGGAAATGGACCTGGTCAGCAACGAGGTCCGCTGGACCCGCGAAACCAAGCAGATCCACGGCGTGCGCAGCAACTTCGAACCGACGCTCGAAACTGCGCTCTCGTTCTATCGCGAGGACAGCCGAAACATCATCCGCACGGCGGTGCAGCGTTGCATCGATGAAGGCACGTCGTGGGAGGTGCAGCTGCCGATGACCACCGCCGACGGACGAGCCATCTGGACCCGCGTGGTTGGAGGCCGGCAGCAGGTCGATGGCCGGCCGCGGCTGGTCGGGGCCATACAGGACATCACCGAGGAGCGCGCCGCGCTGGATGCACTGGAAGCAAGCGAAACCCGCTACCGGCGGTTGTTCCACTACAGCCTTGGCCTGATCTGCACCCACACGCTGGAGGGCGTGCTGACCTCGGTGAACCCAGCGGCCGTGCAGTCACTGGGCTTCGATGAGAGCTACATGATCGGGCGCAGCTTGTGCGACCTGATGCCGCCGGAGAAGCGGGCCGCGTTCAAGGCGTATCTGGAACGCATCGCAGTCAACCACACCGATGCCGGCGTCATCGAGCTGATCGCCGCCGATGGTACCCGGCATTTCTGGGCGTATCACAACGTGCTCGACAACGAGGCCACCCCACCCTACGTGCTCGGCCATGCGCAGGACGTCACCGCACTGCGGATGCAGGAACAGCAGTTGCGCGAGATGTCCTTCAAGGATCCCCTCACCCAGAGCTACAACCGCCGCTTCCTGCCCCGCCTGGACGAACTGATCGACCAGCCTTGGGCTTGCCTGATGTTCGATCTGGATCATTTCAAGCAGATCAACGACACCCAGGGCCATGCACGGGGTGACACGGTGCTGGTCGAGTTCGCCGCCTTCCTGCGCGCTCCACTGGGGTCAATGGAAAGCGTAGTGCGTATGGGTGGCGACGAGTTCATGGTGGTGCTGACTGCACCGGAACCGGGACGGCTGGCCACGCTGGAGCAGTGGTATGCGCAGCATGCCGGGCAGTCACCCACACCCTTCTCGCTGGGCGCGACCCACCACGCACCCGGCGAGACGGTGGCCGACACCCTGCAGCGCGCCGACAGCCGTCTGTATCGCGAGCGTGCACGCGTGCGCACGCATCCGCGCCCCTCATCCTGAGGCTGCTCCTGTGGAGCCAAAGGCAACGGCTCCTGCCGTTGCCTTCGGCTCCACAAATGCCTGCACCGGGCCTGCGCCTACTCCGCTGCCAGCGCCTGGATCGGGTCCAGTTGTGCCGCGCTGCGCGCCGGGAAGTAGCCGAAGCCAAGCCCGATCGCAGACGAGCACGCCAGCGCGGCGAGCACCGGCCCCGCCGTGAACAGGAACGGCACACCCAGCGACAGCAGGCTGGACAGCGCACCGACCCCGAACGCGAACAGCACGCCCAGCACGCCACCGAACAGGCAGATCAGCACGGCCTCGATCAGGAACTGGCGCAGGATGTCGCCCTGCCGCGCGCCCACCGCCAGGCGCACACCGATCTCGCGCACGCGCTCCTTCACCGAGACCAACATGATGTTCATCACCCCCACCCCGCCAACCACCAGCGCCACGGCGGCAATGGCGGAGACCAGCGCGGCCATGGTCTGGCTGGACTTCATCACCGCCTTGCGGATCTGGTCGGCGTTGTAGATGAAGAAGTCACGACGGCCATGCAACCGCTCCAGCTCGGCACCCAGCGAGGCTTCGGCGGCGTTGGTGGGCACGTTGTCGCGCACACGCACCGTGATGCTCTCCAGGCGCTCGCTGCCCAGCAGCCGCGAGGCCGCCGAGGTATACGGCACGTAGACCGTCGGGGTTGCACCGCCCGCGAACGCATTGGCCCCGACCACACCGATCACCTCCACCGGCATGCCGCCCAGCAGCACCGTGCTGCCGATCGGGCTGCCGCTGAACAGCGCTTTGGCCGCCTTCTGGTCAACCACGCCCACGGCACGGTGCGCATCCACTTCGGCGTCGGTGAAGAAGCGGCCGGCCTTCAGCCGCAGCCCACGCACGCGCGGCATGTCGGCGCCTACGCCCAGCACCTGGGTGTTGGCACGCCGATTGCCTTGCAGCGCCGCCACCGATCCGCTCAGGTTCGGGCTCACGCTGTCCACGTAACTCAAGGCCGCAAGATGGTCCGCATCGCCCACCACCAGTGTCTCGATCTCCGCCGAGCGCGGGTCACCGAAATCGGCGCCCGGGAAGATCTCCAGCGTACTGGCGCCCAGTTCGTTGATCTGTGATTCGACCTGCGCCTGTGCACCCTTGCCCAGCGCAACCACGGTCACCACGGCCGCTACGCCGATGATGATGCCGAGCATGGTCAGCAGCGTGCGCAGGCGATGGGCCAGCATCGAGCGCACGGCCATGCGCGCGGCTTCGCGAACTGCGTCCATGCGTGCGCGGCGCTCGGTGACCGGCGACGCGTCGCGTTCGGTCCCGGAAGTTTCAGCCGCAGCACGCGATCCCCGCTCGCCGCGGTCGGCCACCACCCGGCCGTCAGCGATCTCGATCACCCGCGCCGCGTTGGCGGCGATCGCTGCATCGTGCGTCACCAGGATCACCGTGTGGCCCTGTGCATGCAGGCGCTTCAGCTCGGCCATCACCTGCTGGCCACTGGCGTGATCGAGCGCGCCGGTGGGTTCATCGGCCAGCACGATCGCGCCGCCGTTCATCAGCGAACGGGCAATGGACACGCGCTGCTGCTGACCACCGGACAGCTGGCTCGGGCGGTTCGCGGTGCGTTCGCCCAACCCCAGTGTTTCCAGCAGCGTGCGTGCACGGGCATTGCGCACGTCCGCCTCCACGCCGGCATAGACTGCCGGCAGCGCCACGTTCTCGGTGGCACTCAGGTTCTCCATCAGGTTGTAGCGCTGGAAGATGAAGCCGAAATGCTCGCGGCGCAGGCGTGCCAGCGCGTCCGGCGCCATCTGCTCGGTGGCCTCGCCGTTCACCCGATAGCTCCCCTCGGTCGGCCGGTCCAGGCAGCCAAGGATGTTCATCAGCGTGGACTTGCCCGAGCCCGAGGGGCCGATGATGGCGATGAACTCGCCGGCATCGATGCGCAGCGAAACGTCCTTCAGCACCACCACCTCGCCGGCGGCCGAGCGATAGGCGCGCGATACGCCATGCAGTTCCAGAAGTGCGTCGGCCATGCTCACATCCCCAGCAGGCTGGTCGGTTCGGATTCGCCGCCGCTGGGCGCCTGGCCGACCACCACGTTCTCGCCCTCGCGCAGGCCGGACAGGATCTGCACGGCGGTGGCGGTGCGCAGGCCGGTCGTCACCGCACGTTCCTGGGGGCGGCCCTTGGCATCGACCACGCGCACGGTTCCACGGCTGCCGTCCTTGCCATCCGAATCGGCCAGCGCCGTCAATGGCACCTGCAGCGCGTTGGCGACCCGCGCCAGCTGCAGGGTCACTTTCACCGTCATCGAGGGCTTCAGCTTCAGGCCGGGATTGGCCACGTCGAACAGGCCGGCGTAGTACACCGCCTTCGGCGTCTGCGCAGAGCCACCCGCATTGCCGGTGGCGACGTCGGCAATCGAGGATGGCGCCGGCTCCAGCTGCTGCAGATGGGATTCATAGCGGCGGCCGCTTGGCCCCAGTGTCGAGAACCACAACGGTTGCCCCGGTGCCACCAGCTCGACGTCGGCCTCGGCGATCTCGGCGCGCACGGTCATCGTATCCATCTGCGCCAGCATCACGATGGTCGGCGTGGTCTGCATCGAGTTCAACGTCTGCCCGGCCTTGGTGACGATGGCCACGATGTAACCGTCGCTGGGCGAAACAATGCGGGTATAGCCGAGGTTGATCCGTGCGGTTTCGACCTGGGTCACTGCCTGGTCGATCTGCGCCTGCAGCGCGGCCACCTCCGAACGTGCCGCATCGCGTGCCACGCGTGCGGCTTCGAAACCTTCCTGTGACACCAGGCGCGAAGCCACCAGCTGCGACTGCCGCTGGTAAGCACGACTGGCCTGCGCATAGCGGGCCTGGCTGGCAGCATGCTGGGCGCGCAACGTGTTGGTGGCCGCCTCGGCACTGCGCAGCGCGATACGCTGCGGCTGCGAATCGACCTCGGCGATCAGGTCACCGGCCTGTACGCGCTGGCCCAGCACCACATGCAGGCGCTTGACCTGGCCGGACACCTGCGCACCCACCGCCACCAGCTCCTTGGGATGGACCCGGCCGACCGCCTGTACGGTCTTCTCCAGATCCGCCACCCTTGCCGGTGCGGTGATCAGCGCGGCATCATCGCCGCCGGCAAACGCCCACCATCCAGCACCGGCGGCCAATGTGGCCACCGTAGCGGCAATGATCCAGGTCCTGCGGTTGCTCATCGAAACGCCCGGCTGCGTGCAGTCGCCCAGTGCGACCGCCGAAACCGCAGTCTGGAAGCCGCGGATGGACGTTTCTTGGAGCCACTGTGGAGATTGCATGGAGGCGCGGCAACCGTTCAGGCACCAGCCCCGCGCCTGAATGCTGCGGCCTGCGTCCACGCAATCTCGACACAATCTCGACCGAGTCTCCATCAACGGTCGCTAGCCTCGTCGGCCTCGCCGACTGCCCGCCTGCCGTGTCCCTTTCCCATCCAGACCTGCCACCCATCGATGTGCGCCGCGCCTACCTGGCGTGGTGTGCGCCTTCGCCGTGGTTGATCGCCGTCGTGTTGGCATCGACCACCAGCTGGATGCTGGCAGCGCCGGATCCGTTACCCCCGCTGCTGGCGGGCTTCGGGGCGGCCGCCCTGGTGGGGTTCCGCAGCGATGGGCCCGGTGGCACTGGCCGTTCCGGCGCACTCGCGTCGCTGGCGCTGATTGGTCTGGCGGTCTGGGCGGCAACGCACCCGGTCGCCGACGCCACCCTGCATCTACTGGTCGCCCTAGCCACTCTCGTGGTCGTCGCCCTGCTGGCACTGCGCCTGCGCGCCATCCTGGGCATGGCCTTGCGGCTGCAGGCCCGGGTAGATGCCACTCCCATGGCATCGCGCTGGAGCAAGCTGCCGGCGGCGGTGTCCACCCTGATGCTGCAGCAGCTGCGTGGCGCAGGTGCAGTGGAACCGAGTCTGCGGCGCACGCTGGTGCTGGCCACCCTGGCCTGGGCTGCCAACGAAGAGGCGCAGGACATGCAGTGCCGACGATGACCCTGCCCCAGATCCCGCCCTTGCCCACCCTTGCCCCGAACCCGCAGCACGCAATGAAACACGATCTCCGTACCCGACAGGCACCGTTGGTGCTGATTGCCGAAGATGAGGGCGAAATCGCCGACATCCTCAGTGCCTACCTGGCCCGTTCCGGCCTGCGCAGCGCCCGCGCCGCAGACGGTGAGGCGGCACTCGCCAGCCACCGCCAACTGCGCCCGGACCTGGTGCTGCTGGATGTGCAGATGCCAAAACTGGATGGCTGGCAGGTGCTGAGCGAACTGCGACGGATCGGCAACACCCCGGTCATCATGCTCACTGCGCTCGACCAGGACGTGGACAAGCTGACCGGCCTGCGCGTAGGCGCCGACGACTACGTGGCCAAGCCATTCAATCCGGCCGAGATCGTCGCCCGCATCCAGGCCGTGCTGCGCCGGAGTTCCCGGACCGTGGTCGAAGCGCCCAACGGGCTCATCCGCCAAGGGCCGTTCGAGATCGACCTGCGCAGCCACGAGGTGACCGTGCGCCATGGCGAGCAGGTGCACGAGCTGAACTTCACCCTCACCGAGTTCCGGCTGCTGGTACACATGGCGCGTGCGCCACGGCAGGTGCATGCGCGGGCCGATCTCCTGCATGCCTGCCTGCCCGAGGGCGACGCGCAGGAACGCACCGTCGACAGCCATGTCAGCAAACTGCGGCGCAAGCTGGAGGATGTCGGCGTGATCGGCATTCCCGCCACCATCCGCGGCGTCGGCTACCGCTTCCTGGACTGAATGATGAACCCCAAAGGCAAGAGCATCGGACGCCAGATCACGCTGTCCATCACGGTGGCCTCGCTGTGTTCGACGGTGCTGTCGATCAGCGGCTTCTACCTGTTCTATTACCTCATGGAGGTGTTCTATCCGCGCTGGTACGACGAGCCGGAAACGATCATGCCGTCCGGGCTGGAATGGCTGTGGATCGGATTGACCGCCACCGTGGTCGTCATCTTCGCCACGCTGGTCGCCTCGCGCCTGACCCGGCGCATCATCACGCCGTTGAACTCGGTGGCCGAAAGCCTGCGCCGGGTCGCCAGTGGCGATCTGGAAGCGCGTGCACGCGGTGGTGATACCACGATGGCCGAAGCGGCCACGCTGGTCAGCGATTTCAACTCCATGGCAGAACGGCTGAGCCGGATGTCCGAGAACCGGGTGTTCTGGAACGCGGCGATCGCGCATGAACTGCGCACGCCGATGACCATCCTGCGCGGCCGCCTGCAGGGCATCGCCGAAGGCGTGTTCGAGCCGGGGCCTGAGCAGTTCAACAGCATGCTTACCCAGCTGGAAGGCCTGACCCGCATCATCGAGGACCTGCGCGTGGTCAGCCTGGCCGAGAGTGGCCACCTGGATCTGCGCCTGCAGCGCAGCGATGTCAGCGTGCAGGTGGCCGCAGTGGTGGAAGCCATGTCCGAGGCACTGAACGAAAGCGGGTTCTCGGTAACGCTGGACGCACGGCCGTCGCTGGCGGATTGCGATCCTGCACGCATCCGCCAGGCGGTGCTGGCGCTGCTGGAGAACGCGCGTCGCCATGCCATTCCCTGCCCGCTGCGGGTGTACGTGACGCTGGCCGAAGGCCATTGCACCGTCACGGTGGAAGATGGCGGCCCCGGTGTGCCGGACGACCTTCGCGACAGCATCTTCGAAGCCTTCCAGCGCACGGATGTTTCCCGCTCGCGGCAGAGTGGTGGCTCCGGGCTTGGCCTGGCCGTGGTGCGTGCGATTGCCGTGGCCCATCACGGAACAGCGCTATGCCGGGCCACCGAACGTGGTGGCAGTGCCTTCGAAATCCGCTGGCCGGTGCATGCCCGCCGTTGAGGCGGTAGACACTGCCCTGGTAGCGGCCCACCTTGGTGGGCATTTGCATCGCTGAACGGCGCCGGTTTCTCCACGCAATCTCCATCGTCCCTCCATGCCTTCTCCAAAGGGTTGCAGATACTGGGCGCGATCCGGGAGATGGCAGGCATCCGTCCCCTGCCCTGACTCCGACCCACCCAGGCACCCGCATGAAACCCCCACACGATCCGGCGGCCGCCGCCGGCAGCATCGGCCAACAGAACGCGGCCGCCACCCTCAAGGCCATCCTGCGCACCTACCCGTGGCAGCTCACCGGCACGTTCTCGCTGGTGGCGCTGGAGAACGCGCTGCTGCTGGCGTATCCGCTGTTTGCCGGCTTCGCGGTGGACGCGATCATCCGCGGCGACATCGGCCACGCCATCTCCTACGCCGGCGTGGTGCTGTTGTTCTGGCTGGTCGGTGCCGCCCGCCGTGCGGTCGATACCCGTACCTTCACCCGCATCTATGCCGACCTGGCGGTGAATGTGGTACAGGCACAGCGCAGGCTGGGCCACGCCACCTCCACCTCGGCCGCACGCGTGGTGCTGGCCCGCGAGTTCGTCGACTTCTTCGAGAAGCACGTGCCGATCATCGCCACCGCGCTGGTATCGATGTTCGGTGCGGCGGTGATGCTGCTGGTGATCGAACCGCTGGTGGGCGCAGCGAGCCTGATCGCGCTGCTTGGCGCAGTGTTGCTGATGCCGTCGTTCGCACGCCGCAACGAGCAGCTGCATGGGCGGCTGAACAACCGGCTGGAACATGAAATCCGACTGGTTGACCGGGTCAGCCCCTCGGTGTTGCGTCGCCACTACACCACGCTGTCGCGGCTGCGCATCCTGCTGTCTGATCGCGAAGCCGGTGCCTTCGTTGTGGTGGGTGCGGCAGCAGCGGTGTTGTTCGCGCTGACCATCGGCCGACTCGCCACCACCGACGGTGTGACGCCGGGTCATGTGTATGCGGTGATGACCTACCTGTGGACGTTCGTCGGCAGCCTGGACGATGCACCGTCGATGGTGGATCAGCTGGCGCGCTTGAAGGACATCGGCCGCCGCGTCAGCCCTGGCATGGAAGATGCGGAGCGCAAGGACGCCGCTTGACCGGTAGCTGCCCACCTTGGTGGGCAACGATGTATAGCCGCGCCAACCAAGGTTGGCGACTACCGGGGCAACGGTGCCAACCAGGA